>Ga0101944_10005915_pt1 | contig 13408 bp, 13 predicted proteins | sample DewCreD2012metaG_FD_75245 | JGI IMG/M metagenome (GOLD analysis project Ga0101944, IMG submission 75245) | Hot spring sediment bacterial and archeal communities from British Columbia, Canada, to study Microbial Dark Matter (Phase II) - Dewar... ... | reverse complement strand
TCCCTAGCTCCCGCTCCCTCCGCTCCGGCGACCGCCTCAGCTCCCGCTCCGGCCCCGTCAGCCCCCGCCGAAGACCGCGCCGTGTTCAAGTCGATGGAGTTGGAGGATGCGGCCCCCGCCGAGATGAAGGACGAGGTGCCGGCCAAACCCGACCCGCAGTCTTTGATCGCCTCGGCCAGGACCCTCGAGCAGCAGAAAAAGTGGGCCGAGGCTTTGGCCGCCTACCAGAAGGCCGCGGCGGCGCTGGGGTACGTCGCGGGCAACGAAAAAACTACGCCCTGTTCGCCGGCGCTCAAGGAGGCCCTGGAGGGCGCGCGCCGGTGCCAGCTCAAGCTCGGCAAACTCTCCGCCGCCCGCGCCACCGCCAAGACCATCGCCTCCATCTGCCAGCCCGAGACGAAGTAGGATGAAATAAGGAGCAGTCCCTCATGCTGAGGGGTGGCGCCCGAAGCCCAGAAAATTATCCGTCCGCTGATTAAGATTACGGAGACGCAATTCTCGTTTTCTCTGCGCCCCCGCGCCTCTGCGGTAAAGATTGGCAGGCTGTTTTCACAGCCGGAAGCGTGATTACTTGAGGTAGAGGATATCCCCGACCAGGGTGGCGTTGGCGGCGGCGTCGGGGGAGGCGGCAAGGATTTTGCGGAGGGCGACGGCCGCCGCTTCGTCGCGGAGGAGCGCGGGCTTTCCCTCCTTGAGTTTCACGGGCATGAGCCGGAGGTTCATGATCTTGTCGGGGGTGAACTCGGCGGAGATCATCAGTCCGTCGCATTCGGCGTCAGGACGGTCGGGCCCGCCGAGGGCGCGGCCGAGGCTTCCGATGATCCAGCGTCCGCGGACGCGGGCGAGGGCTCCGGCGGCGGTGGGGCCGACTCCGAGGATGAGGTCGGCGCCGTAGTCGATGGCTTCGCGGACGAGGGCGGTTTCTTCGTTGGCGAGGGCGGGCGAGGCGCGCTCGGCGAAGTGGAGGACGACGATGCGGTGGTCGGCGCGGGATTTCATTTCGGCGAGCGCGGCGATCATGGCGGAGCGTTTGTAGCGGGCTGGACCTGGGCAGGTCTCGCAGGCTTCGCCGTTCAGGGGCGCGACGAGAAAGGCGGCGATGCCGAGGGTGACGCCGTCGCGGTTGAGGTAGACGGGGGCGCGGGCGCTGGTCTGGTTGAATCCGGCTCCGGCGGGGTAGAACTCCCGGAGGAGGAGCCAGTTTAAGGATTGGGAGAGGGCATCGGGTCCGCAGTCGAGGGCATGATCGTCGGCGAGGTTGAGGACGCGGAGGTTGACCTCGGCGAGGGATGGCAGCCATTCCTGTTGCCAGACCAGGGCGTTATCCGAGGGGGGGCAGTTGAAGTTGAACCCGCCGGCGAGGTCGGCCATGACCAGGGACCGGGCGGAGAGGTCGGGTGTAAGCCCGGCGAGGGGGTTGGGTTTTGCGGTCCCGAAGAGCGGCCCGGCTTCGGTCTGGGGGCGCATCTCGCCGAGGGCGGAGAAGAGGAGCATCCCGCCGGTCTCGGCTTCGACGCGCAGCCGGGCGCACCCGCAAAAAACGATGGCCGCCGCGACCAGCGCGGCGGTCAGGCCTGAAAGTCTGTTTCCCATGGGACAGCAACCATTGTAACTGAAAGGGCCGGCTGGAGCCAGCGGTGGAAAGTTCGATTGTTTCTTGATTTGCTTGTTTGGCTTTGATAAGTTATATCTGTGCGGGGAACGGTCTGAGGGGGAACCTTTTCAATCCCTGGGAATGCCGAGGACATGATAGTAAACTGCGATAAATGCGGGGCCAAGTTTCAGCTTGCCGATGATAAAATCACCGACAAGGGCACCAAGGTCCGCTGCTCCAAGTGCAAGGCCATCTTCACGGTGAAAAAGCCGGAAGACAAGCCGGCGCCCGCTCCCGCTGTTCCGGCGCCACCCCCGCCGCCCAAGGCCCCGTCTCCCGCCCCGGCCGGAAAAAAGGAAGAAGACCCCTTCTCCGATTTCAACTTCTCCGATGACCTCGACTTCGGAGACAAGGAAATCAACGTTGCGCCGAAAAAGGAAGAACCGGCCAAGGGTTTCCTTGATTCGGTCCCTTCGGCGCCCATCCCGGGAAAGCCCGCGCCCCCGGCGGCGCCGACCGAGGAAGAGGGCGGCGGGTTCGACTTCTCCGACGAGGATTTTTTCCCTCTCCGAGCCGGAGTCGGCTCCCAAGCCCGCGGCCCCTCCGCCTCCTCCCCCGCCGCCCAAGGCCCCTCCCAAGCCTCCCGCGCCCAAGGCCGCGGCCGCCGACGAGTTCGGCGACTTCAAGTTCGATGATGAAAGCTTCAGCGAACCCGCTGCGCCTCCGGCCGGAGGCAAGGCCGAGGAATGGGGCAACGTAAGCATCGGCGCGGACGACGCTCCGGCCAAGGCCCGTGGCCCCAAGGCCGGCGAGGAAATCGACGAAACCGGTTTCGGCGATTTCAAGTTCGACGACGGCTCGGTCAAGGACGAAGAGATCGACATCGACAGTTTCCGCCGGTCGGAGAAATCCAACGCCCCGGTGCGGGACGACCTCGAGGCGAGCATCGGCGACAACGATTCGGAACCGGAAGCCCCCCGGCCGGCCCCCCGTAAGTCCGAACCGGTCGATGCCACTCCGCCCCCGCCCAAGCCGGTGATCAAGATCGAGCCGCGCAAGGGCGAAGGTGGCAAGGGCATGATCATCCTGGTCGTGGCCGCCGTCATCTTCCTCGGCGGCATCCTGGGCGGCACGGCCTACACCAGCAAGCAAGGCTGGTTCACCTTCAAGGACCTCTTCACCCTCAAGTTCAAGAAGCTTGGCGACATCCCCGCTGTGGACAAGTGGCTGATCGAGAACGGCTACCGCGAGGTCCCGCTCACCGGCGCCGTTGAAATCGTGGACGACAGCGTCAAGGCCAAGCAGGTCCACCGCAATGACCTCGGCGTGACCCTGATCGTGGTCGAGGGCAAGGTCATCAACCGCACCAACAAGGTCCAGTCCGGCATTAAAATCCAGGCCGGACTGAAAAACGCCAACGGCGACGTCGTGGCCACCGCCTCCAGCTACTGCGGAGTGGCCTTTGCCGACGCCGAACTCGCCTCGCTCGGCCGACAGGAAATCCTGGATATCACCGACACCTCGAGCGGACGCGACATGAAATGCATGGAAGTCACCCAGAACTCGGTGCAGCCCTTTACCATCATCTTTTTCGATTACCCGGCCGAAACCGAACTCAAGGTTTCCTCCCCGCAGGTGGTGGAGTTCAAAACCCTGGGCGAGTGAAATCCGCTCCATGACCACCGAGGACAACCCCCCGCTCTCCGAGGAGGAACTCGAACTCGAAGCCGCCCGCATCCTCGCTTCGGTCGAGGGCATCCTTGACCGCAACCAGAGGTCCTATGCGCTCGCCCGCAAGTTCCGCCGCTTCTCGACCCCCGAGCTGGTCACCCTTTACGCCATCATCATGCGGCGGGCCCGGCTCAAGGAGCCGCGCTTCCAGGACGGCTTCCGGGCCATCTCCGACATCAAGCGCATGGGCAAGCACCTGGGCGCGGCCCGGCTGGCCAAGATGCTGGTGTTCGCCGAGGAGCACGACCGGCCGGAGGTCGCCCGACTGATCAAGCACACCCCGCCGGCCAAGAGCTTGGGGCCCGAGGAGGAAATCGAGGAAGACCCGGTCCTCAAGGAAATGTCCCTGGGCACCAAGCGCGCCAAGGCCCGGCTCCGCGACCGCGACATGATCAACCGCCTCTGCAACGACCAGGACCCGATGGTCATCCAACACCTGTTGCTCAACCCGGCGGTCACCGTCCGAGAAGTCGTAAAAATCGCCTCGAAACGGCCGACCTCCGGCGCCGTGCTCTGGGTGGTTTACCGCGACCTCCGTTGGGTCAACCACTACATCGTCAAAAAAGCTCTCATCAACAACCCCTACACCCCCACTCAAATCTCACTCTCCCTCCTCCACTTCCTGCTCGAGCAGGACCTCGAGGACGTGGTCGAAAACATGCTCCTCCACGAACAGGTCCGCGAGCAGGCCGTCGAACTCATCGAGATCAAACGCAACGCCGCCCTCTATGAAAAGAAAAAACCCGCCCCGCCGGAACCCCCGACCGGCGACCAAGAGAAAGGATAAACATGGAAGCCTTCACCGCCGGAATCCTCACCGTCTCCGACAAAGGCAGCCGCGGCGAACGGACCGATACCGCCGGACCGGCCCTCAAGACCATGCTGGAGGCCGCCGGGTTTGCCGTGCTCAAGTACGAGGTTCTGCCCGACGAGGAGGACCGCATCCGCGACACCCTCATCGCCTGGGCCGACCTCCACCGCATCAACCTCATCCTCACCGCCGGCGGCACCGGCTTCGCCCCCCGCGACCGGACCCCCGAGGCCACCGCCGCCGTGATCGAACGGCCCGCGCCCGGCATCTCCGAGGCCATCCGCTGGTCCGGCCTGCAAAAGACCCCCCGGGCCATGCTCTCGCGCGGAGTCTCCGGCGCCCGCGGCCGCTCGCTCATCATCAACCTGCCCGGCTCCGAGCGCGGCGCGCGCGAGTCCCTCGAGGCCGTGCTCGCCTCACTCCCCCACGCCCTTGAACTCCTCCTCGGCAGAGGGGGAGAGTGCGGAAGGCCGGTCAAATAAGACAAAGTCCAGACTCTCATTGCGGCCGGCCCGGCCGCGTGATAGCTTCTTTCCCATGTCTGATCTTTTCCAATATGCCGCCGACGAGCGGGCCCGGGCCGAGGCCCCTCTGGCCGAGCGCATGCGGCCCCGCTCGCTCGACGAGTTCTTCGGCCAGCAGCACCTGGTCGGGCCGGGCCGGTTCCTCCGCCGCATCGCCGAGAGCGGACGACTGCCGAGCCTCATCCTCTGGGGACCGCCCGGCGCCGGCAAGACCACCCTCTCCCGCATCCTCGCCCAAAACACCCAGGCGACCTTCGAGACCTTCTCGGCCGTGCTCTCGGGGGTAAAGGAACTCCGCGAGGTCATCGCGCGGGCTGACAACCGTCGACGCGACGGCCGTGGCACCGTGCTGTTCGTCGACGAGATCCACCGCTGGAACAAGGCCCAGCAGGACGCCTTCCTGCCCCACGTCGAATCGGGCAAGCTCACCCTGATCGGCGCGACCACCCAGAACCCGAGCTTCGAGGTGATCACGCCGCTGCTCTCGCGCTGCCGGGTGGTGGTGCTCAACTCGCTCTCGGCCGAGGACCTCCGGGCCGCGCTCGACCGCGCGGTGCAAGACCGCGAGCGGGGGCTGTTTGCCAGGGAGGCGCCGCTCGAGGTTGAGCCCGAGGCGCTCGATTACATCGCGCGGGTGGCGGATGGCGACTGCCGAAGGGCGCTGAACGCCCTCGAGCTGTCGGACTCTTTGGCCCGGGCGCAGGACGCGGGGCGGCTGACGGCGGAGATTGCGGCCGAGGCCTTTGCCGTCGCGAGCCTTTCATATGATCGAGCGGGGGAAGAGCACTATAACCAGGTGTCGGCGTTCATCAAGAGCATGCGGGGCTCGGACCCGGACGCGGCGGTTTACTGGATGACGCGGATGCTGGAGGCGGGGGAAGACCCGCTGTTTCTGCTGCGACGGATGATGATCTTCGCGGCGGAGGACGTGGGCAACGCCGACCCGAAAGCGCTGATGGTGGCGACCGCGGCCTTCCAGGCCTTTTCGGCGGTGGGACTGCCGGAGGGCCGCATCCCGATGGCGATGGCCGTGACATATCTGGCCAGCGCGCCCAAGTCGAACGCGGCCTACCTCGCGCTGGGGCGGGCGGCCGAGGCGGTGCGCGAGCAGGGCTCACTGCCGGTGCCGCTCCACTTGCGCAACGCCCCCACCGGCTTGATGAAGAACCTGGGTTACGGCAAGGACTACCAGTACCCGCACGACTTTGACGGCCACCACGTCCGCGAGCAATACCTGCCCGACGATCTGAAGGAGGCGGTCTTCTACGAGCCGACCGGAGAGGGCGAGGAGATCGAGATCCGGCGGCGGCTGGAAAAATGGCGGGGGCGTTGAATATTATCGGAGCGGCCCCGGGGCGACGGAGCAAAGGTGGAGATTACCGTCGGGTGGAGTCGATCACCCCGGCCTCGGCGAACCCCTTGGCCCGGATGCGGCAGGAGTCGCACTCGCCGCAGGGCCGGCCGTTGGGCGCGGGGTCGTAGCAGGAACTCGTGATCCCGAAGTTCAGCCCCATCCGCTCCCCTTCCTTGATGATCTCGGCCTTGGTCATCCTGACCAGAGGCGCCCACACCCTGGGCCCGCGGCCCTTGCGGCCTATCTGGGTGCCGAGCCGCGCGGCCTCCATGAAGGCATCAAGGAAATCCTGGCGGCAGTCGGGATAGCCGGAGTAATCGATGGCGTTGGCGCCGATGACGAGTTTCTCCGCGCCCAGGGTCTCGGCCCAGGCCGAGGCGATGGAGAGGAAGATCAGGTTACGGGCGGGCACGTAGGTGACGGGCACGCCGCCGACCGGCTCTAAATGGTGACCGTCACCGTTTAACTTGGGGACCGGGATGTCGGAGGTGAGGGCCGAACCGCCGATCTTGTCGAGTTCGAGGCGGATGATCTTGTGGTCGACCGCATTGAGCCAGTAAGCGACCCGGCGGGCGGCGCGGAGCTCGTGGCGGTGACGCTGGCCGTAGTTGAAGGAGATGGCGTAGATGGCGTGGCCGGCCTCGCGGGCCAGAGCCGCGGCCACGGCCGAGTCCAGTCCGCCTGAGACCAGGCAGACGGCGGGGTTATTTACCGTCATGGGGTTTTCCGTTATTGGACCGGTCGTCACGTGTCCCGGACGATGATGCCGGGCCCTTGGCGCGCTCGACCACCTTGCCGTCGCTGGTCCGGGGCGCGGGCTTCGGGGGCCGCGATGAAGTCGGGGGCGCTTCGGGCTGGTCGAGCAGGCGTCGGACCCGGTTGATGTCCACCCCGTAGTAGACCCCCGTGCCCTCCATCGACTGCACCACCGCCACCGCCTCCCCTCTTTCGTTGACCACCGCCGAGCCGCTCGACCCGCGGGTGATGGGCGCCGTGAACTGGACTATATCGACTCCGCCGCTGGTTTTGATTCCGGAGACCACTCCGGCGGTGATGGGGGCGTGGACCGCGTTGATGCCGGCGATCCGGCTCAGGCCGGGTTGGTTTTCCGAGCCGAGGCTCGAGTTGAGCCCGTGGGGGGTGTTGAGGGCATAGACCCGGTCGCCGATCCGGGGCCGGCGGGAAGACAGGGGCACGGGCCTGACCCCGGCCTGACGGGGGACGGCGAGGACAGCAATGTCGCCCTCGGGGTCGTCGGCCGCGACCGTCAGGACTTTCAGCGTGCGGTGGTCGTCCATCATCACCTCGATCTTCCGGCCGCCCTCGATGACGTGGTGGCAGGTCACGATCAGGGAGTCGGAGACGAACCACCCGCTGCCCAGCGACTGGCCGCTATCGGTGACGGCGTAAATCGTGACGATGCTGCCCTGCTCGGCCGCGACCGGTCCTGGCAGACCGGCGCCGACCAGGCCGACGGGCAGGAGGATAAAGACAACGAGGAAAATCCAGGTCAATCGCTGGCGGTTACTTTCCTTCATGGCGCTTGCTTTCAAGTATAGATTCGGGGCGGACGCAGCGCAATGAGACCGACGGTCGACGATTTGCCGTTGACCTTTTTACGGGCAACCGATGCAACGGCCCTCCTCTTCCAACCGTCATTCCTCAATCGTCAATCCCAGGATGTCTTTCAGCGCCAGCGCGACCCGGCTCCGGTGGGTGGCCTGCCAGTAGACCCGGCGGCATTCCGGGCAGCGGGTGAACTCGGTCTGGGTGGTAAAGACGAAAGGCGGGACCTCGGCCTCGACCCGGTTCTTGTCCTCCGGCGCGGTGGCGGCGTTGCACACCGGGCAGCGCGAGAAGACCGCGACCTGGATGCGTTCGCGGTACATTTGAAAAACCTCGCGGAGTTGGAGAGCGGGGTAGTTCTCGGTCAGGACGACGATGGTGACGCGGTCGGCGAAGCTTAAGGCGCGGGCGCGGGCGGACAGCCGGTGGTCGCGGGTGAGGATGACGCGGCCCTCGGCGGCGGCCCGTTCGAGGAGTTGGGCGTCGGGGATCTCGCGTTGGTAGGCCGCGTCCTGGCCGATGATGCGGAGCCAGCGGGCGAGCTTGCCGAGCTGCTCGTCGAGGAGGAAACGGAGGCCGTCGGTCATGGTCGGCCTCCGCGGTCGATCAACCCAGGTTCTTGAGGCGGCTCTCGACCTGGGCCGTGATTTTCTGGAGGACGAGGTCCGGGTCCTGGCCGCCGTCCACGACCACGATCTGTTGGCCGAGGGAGAGGGACCGTGCGGCCTCGAGGTAGCGCTCGCGGAGTTTTTCCTGCTGGTCGAGGGTCTCGTAGATTTCGGAGGCCTCGAAGAGGTTGCGGCGGGCGAGCCGCTCCATGGCGATTTCAGCGGGGAGGTCGATGAGGACGGTGAGGCCGGGCGGCGGGGCCTCGGCGTTGATGGCGTTGATCCAGGCCGGGTCGCAGTGGAGCGACTGGTAGACGATGGAGGAGAGGAGATAACGGTCGGAGATGACGTGGGTGCCGGCCTTGAGGCGGGGCTCGACCTCGCGGGCGAGGTGGTCGAGCCGGTCGGCGGCGAAGAGCAGGGCGAGCGCGTGGAAGTGGCGGTCGACGTCGGGGACGTCGACCTTGCCCGAGAGGTACTCGCGGATGAGCCGGCCGACGCGGCCGTCGGTGGGCTCGAAGGTGGCATAGACCTGGAGTTTTTTCGCGGCAAACCAGTCGGCGAGCAACTTGGCCTGGGTGGTGGTGCCGCTGCCGTCAATGCCCTCGAGGGCGATGAACATTCCGGGCAAGTCCCTTTTTTTCGACCTGACGCTGAAATCGAGTCCTTCCATGAATTCGACCTTATCCTCCAGCCCGGTCAGGGGCTGGCTTTCGGCGCCGGCGATCCATCGCCCGCGGTGGGCGCGGTCGCTCCGGCGGCGGGGGCCGGGGCGGGCGCCTCCGGCTTGGGCCCGCCGATGTAACCCAGGGCGCGCAGCTTTTTCACCGTCTCCTGGTCGAGGCTGGCGGCCTCCGGCGCGCCCTTGGTGATGAGTTCGTCCAGGCTGCGGGCGATGTGCTCGACCTGGGTCTTGACGCTGGCCGGGAGTTGGGCCGTGCCCAATACGTCCTGGGTCTCGCCCGGGTCCGCGTTCAGGTCATAGATGTTAATGGCCCCGTTCTCGCGGTTGACGATGAGCTTGAAACCCTGGGAGTAGAAAGCCTGGAGCTGGGGGCCGTAGTGCGTGTTCTCGGAGACGACGACGTGGGGTTCGGGTTCGAGGCGGCCGCCGCGGGGGAAGAGCGAGACCCCGTCCATTTCGGCGGGCAGGGGCCAGCCCAAAAACTCGGCGATGGTCGGCATGATATCGAGCAGGGAGACGTACTCCTTGACGGTCTGGCCGGCGTGGTCCTTGCCGGGGTACTTGATGACCAGCGGGACCTCGATGACCTCGCGGTGGAGGCTGTGGCCGTGCTCGAACCCGCCGTGCTCCCAGAACTCCTCGCCGTGGTCGGCGGTGATGATGACCATGAGACGGTCATAGATTCCGCCGTCGCGGAGGCGTTTCATCAGGCGGGCGAGCTCGGCGTCGACCGCGGCGAGTTCGCCGTCATACAGGGCCTGGGCGAGCTCGCGCTGGGCCGGGGGGATTTGCAGGGTCCCGGCGCGGATGGCGTGGAGGTCGGGGTTGAAGGGGATCTGGTCGCCGGTGGTCCCGAGCGGGATGTAGGGCGCGGCGAAATCGATCGGCGGGTTGTAGGCCAAATGCGGGTCGAAATAGTGGACGACGAGGAAGAAGGGCTTATTGCCGTTGTCGTCGAGCCATTTGATGGCGGCGGAGGTGGTTTCGAAGGCGTTGCGGATCTGGAGGTTGTCGCCGCCGACGTAATCGTAGGTGTCGAAGCCGCGGTCGAGGCCATACTCGGGGTGGACGAAGGGGTTGTTGAAGACCCCGGCGGTGAGGTAGCCGCGGCTCTTGAACATCTCGGCCAGGGTGACGCCGATGGCGGCGGCGTCCAGCTTGGAGAGCCGGCGGTCGACCTGGGTGGGGGGGTCGAGGTGCAGCCCGGCCTTGTGCCGGCTGGGGTAGGCCCCGGTGAGGATGCTGGCGATCGAGGGCAGGGTCCAGGGCGCGGGCGCGATGGCGTGCTCATATCGGATGCCGTCCGCCGCCAGCCGCTCGATCTGCGCGGTGGTCGCCCGCTCGTAGCCGTAGGCGCTGGAGTGGCCCGCCGGCAGGGTGTCGATGACCACCAGCAGGACCGAGGGTTTTTTATTCCGGTCGCAGGCGGAGAAACCGACCGCGACCAGAGCGGCAACGAGGACCAGGAAAACTTTTTTCATTTTCTCCTCAAGGCGCGAACATGGCGCCCAGCTTGATTTTCTCCGCCGGCAGCCGCTCGCGGAGGGCGGAAACCAGCGGGCTGTGCTCGGGGTCAACCGGGGTCGTCCGGCCGTCGGGCCATTGCAGTTGCGACCCGCCCGAACTCAAGACCGGCTCGGGCAGGGGCCCGCCCCGCTCGACCCAGCGCAGGGCCGCCCGCACCGAGCCGCGCCGCGACCGGATCATGACATCCGTGCCCCGGCCCCGGGCCGCCCGGAAATTCACCCAGACCTCATCGATCTCGTCCCAGCGCAAAAACACCTCGCCCGCCGGCAAGGACGACCGGACCCCCGCGGCGTCCACCTTCATCCAGCAGAAATCCTGGAAGGCCCGCCGCGAGCGCTCCTGAATATAATACCAAAGGCCCATCACCGCCGCCACCGCCGAGCCCGCCATCAACTGGGCCTGCAGGGGCCAGCCTTTGACCCGGCTTAAGCCCACGATCAGCCCGAAGGCCAACCCGGACGCGCCGACCAACAGGCCGGTCCGCAAGGTCCGCAGCCGCTCGGAATGGATCACCGGATCGACGAACACCCGCTCGCTCATCCCTCCATCCTAGCCAGCAACGGCGGCAAAGCCAAACCCGGCGCCGCCGCAGTCGGCGGTCCGGTTGTATCCCGATTCATTTGAGGGTAGAATTTTCCTTCATCGTTCCCACAAACGTCGAAAAAGGAGTTCAAAATGAATCGCAGTATCGCTTCGGCATTGATCGTTGCGGCATTTTTGTTGTCTGCCCTGCCCGCGCGGGCCAACCAGTTCCGGATCGGACCCCTGCTCTCGGCCCGCGGCGACGCGACCGCGATCGGAATCGTCTTCGAAACCCAACTGCAGGAAAAACTTAACGGAGCGCTGAAAATCAGTTACATGGACGCCGACGGCGCCCAAGTCACCTCGATCCAACCCCAGCTGGTTTACCGGACAACCCTAGCCGACAAGTGGGAGTTCTTCGCCGGCGGCGGCCTGGCCATCATGCCGGACATCCTGGCCGCCCGCCCGCGCGCGCGCGTCCTCTTCCTCACCGGCTTTGCCGAAAAGGAAACGGCTTTGCGCGCCCTCAAGTCCGGTGCGGTCGGCTTCCTCGTCAAGGGCGCGCCCTCGGATGAATTGCGCAAAGCCTTGGTGACGGTGGCGCAAGGCGGGCGGCATGTCAGCTCCGAGTTGGCCAACGAACTGGTCTTCTTCGCCGCCCAGCCGTCCGCCGACTCGCCGGTCAGCAGCCTTTCCGATCGCGAATACCAGGTGCTCTGCCTGTTCGGCAAAGGCAAAACGCCCACCGAAATCGCCCAAACACTCTCCCTCAGCATCAAGACCGTCAGCACTTACCGCTCGCGCCTGCTGGAAAAGCTGGGCCTGCAATCCACTCCCGAGCTGGTCCGCTACGCCGTCAAGCAGGGCCTGGTCGAGTAATTTTCCCTTTTGCCAGGCCGCAAACCTGCTTGTAGGAGCCGACGCGCGGAGGCTCAAATTTACCCCCGGGCGTGACCGCCATGATACCAGAGCCTCCTCACGTCGGCTCCTACGCGGTTCAGGGGCGGCAAGGCGCGAAGCCGGGGGCAAGCCTCTGCTTTCGCCAATCTTCGGTATCCGTGTCCATTCATGTTTATCCGTGGTTGAAACGCGGTTTTTCAGAAAGTCGCTCCCTGTAGGAATATTCCGAGCCATTTCCCCCAAGGATTCCCGCGCCCCCTTCCCGAATGCGCCGATTCCGCCCGGCCCGCCAATCAGCGATCTTGTTCCCACGAGAGTCAATTAAAATGAAAGGCAACGATATGAAAAAGTTTTTAGCCCTCGCCGCGGCGGCCCTGCTGGCCGGGGCCGCGCATCTCCCGGCCCAATCCCCATCCGCCCCGCCTCCCAACTCCTGGCTGCGGCCCGGCGACTCAATTTCCCTGGCCGTTGTTCCGCGTGATGGACAACCCGGTTTGAAGTATGACTTGAAAATCAATAGCACCGGCCATCTGCGTCTGCCCATCGCCGACGGCAACGTGAGCGATTACCTCCTGCCGGCGGCCGGCAAAAAAATCGAGGACTTGCAAAAAGAAGCCGCCGCCCTTTACGCGCGCTACCGCCCGACGGATCAAATTGAACTGCGCTTGCTGGCCGCGACGCCGGACGCCGGGCAAGTCACTTTTTCCGGCGCCGTCCAAGGCATGGCCTGCCTGGAGCACGGTGTCAACACGCACCTTGCCCAAGCGGTGCTCTTCTTCAGCCCCAGCCGCTTTGCCAACCTCCGCAAAGTCCGGCTTAACCGGCTCAACCCAGATGGCTCCTGCACCGTCACCACCTTCAATGTCGAGAAAATCGTCCGCCAGGGTTTTGCCAACGACATCCCGCTGCAGGCCGGAGATTTCGTGGACGTGCCGACCACCGTCCTGCCTCGCCGCCCGCTGAACGACCTGATCGCGCCCCCGCAAGCGGACAGCCTGCGCCTGTTCACGCGCCTCTCCTTCCGGCAAGCATCCCCGGCCACCGGCGTCGCCATTCATCGCCCCGCCGAGGCCGAACCGTTCTTCGCCGCCCATCCGCCCGTCCTGAACGCCAAAATGCCCGCGAGCCATAATTTGGCCGCCAGCCGGTAGGAGCAAAGGAAGTCTCAATTTTCAATGAGCAAGTTTCAAGGAATTGCCAATTTTCAAAATCTAACGGGTGTTCGGGACGATTGATCCTTGATTATTGAATCTTTCTTGCGACTTGATCATTGAGCCTTGAAAATTTGCGCCTCAGTTTCGCTTCAACGCCGCAGTCAACTCATTCAACTTTCCCAAAATCGCTTGAATTTTCGCCCGCGTTGGCAGGCGGTTTTTTGTTCCGGCATTGTTTGTTGTCCCGGCTGCTTGTTATCCTAAATGCTTGTTGTCCCGGCTTTAGCCGGAATGTGAGGCTCCCGATAACCCCACACCCCCCTTTCCGCCTAAAGGCGGGACAACGAACCACGCTGTTTGTTGTCCCGACTGTTTGTTGTCCCGGCTTTAGCCGGAACGTGAGGCTCCCGATAACCCCACGCCCTCCTTTCC
>Ga0101944_10005913_pt1 | contig 13416 bp, 8 predicted proteins | sample DewCreD2012metaG_FD_75245 | JGI IMG/M metagenome (GOLD analysis project Ga0101944, IMG submission 75245) | Hot spring sediment bacterial and archeal communities from British Columbia, Canada, to study Microbial Dark Matter (Phase II) - Dewar... ... | reverse complement strand
CCGATCAGTCCGATCCGCAATCGTTCGCTGGGCGGGGCCGCGCCAAGCCCGAGAACGGCAGAATCGACCATCAGAGGCGCCGCCACTGCAACCGTCCCCGCGCCCAACGCCGCACGCCGCGAAATTCTTGCCGTATTCATCGTTCGACCCTTTCGACAACGCAACCCGAATTGCTTCTCGAATCGAATCGCTCGCAACAGTGGCGCACCAGCGTTACTGTTTGCCGAGCAATGCTTGCGCCTCTTGTTCCGCCTGGGCCAACACGTCGGCCACGGCCACCGGTTTGCCGCCCTGACGTTTGCTTTCGTCGGCGGCTTCCATGAACGCATAAAGCTCCAATGTTTCTTCCATTGCCACCGGCGGCCGGCCCGACTTGAAGAATCGTGCGATCTCGACCACCAACGGCCTGTACCCTTCGTAGTTGCCCGCCGGCGCCACGTCCTTTGTTCCGAAAACCAGGGCGCCGTACGTGGCCTTGCCGTCGCGGATGCCGTGAAAGACCCCGATGCGGCCGTCCTTCCACAGCCCGACGACCACATCGGCCCCAGCCGAATTCGTGCGCGTTACCGAAGTGCAGCCCGGCCCCATCACCGTGTAGAGCACTTCCACCCCGTGGATCCCGTACCAAAACAGATCGGGGTGATGCGGCTCCAGCGAACACGGACTCCAGGCATGGCACCCTTTCACCTCGCCGGCGGGCGATTCCCCGCGACGCGCCGCCTGAAAACCGCTGCCGAATCGCAACGACGAACTCGAGAAAATCGGAACTCGGGCGTCGGCGGCCAAACGGGCGATCGCGCAGCAATCGCGCAACGAACCCGCGAACGGTTTATCGACGAAAACCGGCTTCCTCGCGGCGATGACCGGCCGAACTTGCTCCAAGTGAGGACGACCGTCAACACTTTCGAGCATCACGGCATCAACGCGTTTGAGCAACTCGTCGATCGAAGGGACGATCTCTACTCCCATATCGCGGATTTTGGCCGTGTAGCCTTCCACGCGGTCGCGGCTGGCCGGCAGATCGGAGCTTCCGCCGGGGAACGCGGCCGTCACCCGAACGCCCGCCAGGTCGCCCGTGTTGTTCTTCGCGTTGAGAATCTCGGTGAACGCCACTGCGTGCGAGGTATCGAGGCCGATCATCCCGACGCGAATCACCTTCTCGGTTGCCGGCGGCGATGCCGAATCGGCCCCAATGACACTCCCCGCGGCGACACTCAACGAACCGATGCCCGTCACGAGCAGCCAAGCGGCCAAAAGCCCCCATCGCGATCTCAACCTCCGCCCGCCGCCGGCGTCGTGCTTCTTCAGGATGGAGTCGGCCAGATCAACGCGCCCATGCGAGAATGCAACGTTCATGAATAGAACCTCCCCATCATTAGCCGTGGCTTCGCGTCATCGACTCTGCACCGGACCGTCGTTGATCAGGCGGCGATCCGTCATCGGTCAGCCGACCGTTTGCTGCGGCTTCGCCGCGGCTCTGGTCCCGGATCGCAGCCGGTTCGTCGGCCACGCAACGCACGTCGTCTTCCGCTTCAAAACCATTTCAAAACCGGCTCAACGCAAACTCAACGCCCACTCAACGCCAGCTCACTGGCCGGCGATGATCGCATCCAGGCGGCGCCGATGCTCCTCCATCGACAGGTCGCCCCCTTCGATCGTCAACCAGCCCTTGTAGCCGATGGCGTCGATCTCACGGCGCACCAGCGGCCAATCGACGCTGCCGTCGCGGATATTGACAAACTTTCCGCCCTTGCCGTCGTCGTTCAGTTTGAAGTCTTTCACGTGCAGTTTGACGATTTGGTCTCCCAACGCCCGCAGCCACTCTTGCGGCGGAGCGTATTTCACGTGATTGCCGATGTCGAAGTAGGCCTTCACCCACCGGCTCTTGAACATCCGAACGAAATGCGCGAACACCGCGGGTTTGACCCACAAGTTGTTCCACACGTTCTCTAAAGCGATGACCACACCCGCCTTCTCGGCCGCCGGAATGAGCAGCTCGACCGCGCGGCGAGAATCATCGACTGATTTGTTGTGAGCCGCAATGTAGTCGGCATAGGGGCTGTTGTCGCCCTTGACGACTCGAGTGAGGTGGCCGGTCTTCTCGTCGAACTCGATGTCGAAATCCCAGGCCTCGGGCATCTTCATGCCGCCGATTCGACACGGGACCAGCAGCAAGGCATCGGCGCCGAGCACGGCCGCGCCGTTCAGCGCCGCCGTCACGTCGCGAATATCAGCGTCAAACGACTCCGCCTTGTTGAAGTTCGCCCAGCCGAACAGCACCGAATGAATGCGCAGCCCCATCGACTCCGCGGCCGCTTTGGCTGCGGCGGCGTCGGCCGCCGAGGGCTTCCAATTGCGCCATTCGGATTCCATACCATCGAAGCCGGCGGCCTTCAGTCGCTCCAGGTACTCCTTTGTCGGCTTGCCGATCAGTGCCCGCTTCAGCGAACTCCCCTCGCTCGCTCGGCCCGCGCCCGCGCAGCACCACGCAGCGGCGGCAGCACCGCCCAAACGCAAAACGTCGCGACGATTCCAATGGCTCATGGTCATCGTGTTTCTCCGTGTGGGTTGCCGACATACGCACTGACTGAAACCAACGCATGGCATAGAAGACGATATTTCGAACGCCCGCGGCAGGGCGGCATCGGGCAGGGTAGGGCAGGGCGGGCTGAGCCCACTCGGCATGAGCCGACCGCCGTATTCTCCCCGAAAACCCAGGCGCCCGCAATCATTTTTCGCCGGCATCAGCAAAATCGACCGCAACGGTCAATCGCTCGCCCGCGGCGATCGTCAGCGGCTCGGCAAAGCGAATCTTCAGCCGACCGTCCATCAACTCGCTTTTGCAGGGAATATCGCGATTGGCTGCCGTTGCCGCGACGCGCGCTTGCCGCGACGCACTTTGCGGCTTCAACTCCAGTTCATTGAGCCGCAGGCTGCCGTAGCGAAGATCGACAACGACCAACGCTCGACCATCCTTGACCTCTTGCCCGATCGTTCCCCAACCCTCGGCCGCGACGAGAAACGACCGATGGTTCTCGGGCTGCCAGACGGGCCGAAACGCCAACACGCCGCGCGGACCATCGACGAACAATCCCTGGCAGGCCAACAAGAGCGACCAAGAACTCATGGCGCGGGCATAGAACTTTCCGCATTCGTCGTCGCCGAAGGGATTGCCGCTATAGCCCCACGAGGCGTAGTCGCCGCCGGTCAACCCGCTGCGGCGACGGCCGTCGTACCGAACATGAACCGCCCGTGCGGTGGTCAGCCCCTCGCGGAGCAGCCCATTGCCGATCATCGCCGCAGCCGCTGCGTATTCGAAGCCGGTCATCACCTCGTCGGCGTATTGCGTGTGATCGGCCGGCCGATCGCCGCGAGGCCAACAGATCATCTGCATGCCGGGGTCTTCCGGCGCAACGAACACCCGCGGAGCCTGCCGGACTCCGCGAAAGTCTGCTCGGAAATTGTGCGCAAAAATCGCGCGCAACGCCGACTGCACTCGCGGTCGAGGGTAGATCTCGCCCAAGTCCAATTGGTCGGCCCACCATTGCCCCAACACCTGATCGATATGGCACCCCTGGCCGTAGTCTTGATAGGCCTGCCGCTCGGGAATCTGAATGTAGTACTCGCCGTTGAACAACAGCCGATCTTGGGCGGCACTGCCGCGCGCGAAGATCATCCGAAATCGTTCGGCCGCCGCGGCATCGTTTTCAAGTCGAGCCATCTCTTCCGCCGCGCGGAGCGCCGCCAGATAGAGGCTGCCCAACCACGAACTGTTGCCGCCCAGGTTGCCGTCGAGCGTGTTCCATTGCGGACCGGAAAGGCACCCGTCTTCATCGGCGTCCCAGCGGGCAATCACGAACTCCATCGCGCGGCGGATGTTCGGCCAGTTCTCTTTCAGCCATCGATCATCTTTGCTCAGCAAATGCTCCCGATACGAATTGAGCACGGCCCCGCATTGACCATCGCAGGCCGGATGGCTCTTCGGCTGCCGATGCGGAATCGCCCCGTTCGGCTCTTGGTGCCGGAACTCCTGCGCGCGCATCAGCCGGGCGATTTCGGGGAAAAGCCGGGCGTGCGCCTGAGCATAGTGCCACACGTGGTTGCAATTCCCCGGGCAGCATCCCTTGGCCGGCGAACACCCCTCCCAGCCGCCGAAGTAGCCGTCGGCCGTCCAAAAGCAGGTCGGCGTCCGCAGCACCGCCACCTGCGAACTCACCCGTTCGATGAGCCAATAGGGCAGCGTCGAGTCGCAAAGCGTGTCGCGATACAGCGCCGTCTCTTTGGCCAATCGCGGAAGATCCTTCTCTAAATAGTCGGCCACCGCGGCGGCGCTGTCCCACCATTGGGAATACATCACACCCCGCCCGCCCCACAGGCCGCTGCCCAACTGCTGCTCGGGAAAATGCCAACAGAGCACGAAGGCGGTGGTTCGCTTCTCGCCCGGGCCAAGCTCAAAGTCGGAGGCCACCGCGCCGTTGAGTGTTTCGCCCTGTTTCGTCGGTCCCGCGGCCGCCGGCAGCGGCGCAGCTGCATCTGGGGCCGATTCCCACCACTGGGCCAGCGACTCCCACGTTCCATAGCCGGCCAAGGCTCGAGCGCCGGGATCGTGAACCGCCAGCACCAAGTCGCCCGGCTTGCGCGCCCTGTCGCCGCCATCCGCGATTGCGCCGCCGGCGCCGGGTGATGTACCCCTGGCCGCATCGGCAGCAGCGCCACGCTCTGTCGCGTTGCCCGGCTCCGCCGCGGCCGAATCTGGAGCAACGGCGGTCATGTGAATCCGTGTCGCCTTTTCCGTGCGCACGGCACGATTGCAGTTACCGCCGAAGTCGGGATGCTTCTCTTCCCTGATTGCACTCTTCCCCTGATAGCCTACGCAATTCTGCTGCGAGGCCAGAAGGCTGACGCGGACGGGCCGCGATGTCGGATTCTCCACCTCGACGCGAAACACGGCGCAAGGAATCGACGAATCGCGCGTGTTCAAGGGAATCAGAGGGCTAAACGATTCGACCCGCACGCGAACGGGAAGTTCGTTGTCAACATATTCGTGGCAGCCGATCGGATAGATTCCGCGAAACACAACGCCCGCCATCGGGGCAAACGGCCCGACACCCGCCGCTTGCAGCGCTCGAACAACGGCGCGATTTTCTCCTGCGGCCGCGCGCACGGCCAAAAAGCAATGGGGAATCCGCTGCGGCTCGTGATTGCCGAAGATTTGCCATCGGGCCAGTTCCCCGTTGCCGTCGATCTGGATGCAGCCGGCGCCAATGCCGCCCAACGGCATGCTGATCGCCTCAAGCGACGCCCCGCGATACTCGGGCATCGTCCCGCGCTCGATCAACTGCGGCGAGGCGAGCATTGCCGCCTTCAACTCGTCGCGCCGCTTTTCGTCGGCTAAAAGCCTCTCCCGGCGCAAACGCTCCTCTTCCGCCACGGCCTTCGCCAACGCGTCGCGACGCCCGCTCCCCAGCACCGCGTCGGCCCGCTGAGCGATTTCCTCGGCCGTCAGCGCTCGGCGGTAGATCGCAACTTCGTCGATCGCGCCGGTAAACCACTCCTGTCCCTTCGCCGTCGACGAACCGAGCAGCAGCGGATGGCCTTTTTGCGCATAGTTGAACTTTTCGCCGGGCACATCGGGCGTCAAAAGCACCCCGTCGAGATACAGATGCATTTGCGGCTGCTGAGTACGAGAGATGATGGCCAAGTGGTGCCAACGGCCGCGTTTGAGCGTTCCCGCGGGCGGCTCGAAGCGAACGACTCTTCGCCCGTTCCAAACGCCAACGCACGAATAATCCCGCCACAAATGAACGCTGAACATCGTGTTGCGATGATCGCCTTCGCCGCGCACCGCAATCAGGCACGGGTTGTACCCCGCGTTGTCCGCAACATCGGGGCAAAAGCTCAGTTCGAGCGTTGTCTCGGCCCCGCGCAAATCATCGTCTCCGCCAAGGATGACGAACGCCCGATTGTCCAACCGCAAGGCCCGGCCCGCAATCGGGCCTTCCGAAAAACGCACGTCGCCCTTGGGTTCCGATGCGGCCGTGCCCAGTGTTGGTTTCAGATCGCCCTCGAATCGCCAATAGCGCGATACGCCGTCGGTCCGGCCCACGATCGTCTCGAAATCGGCCTGCGGACGTTCCGCATCGTGCGCCGCGGCGGCCGCCTGCTCGCCCCCATACGAAAGCGGAGAAAAGCACATCAGAATCGGGAACGCGACCGCAAGCACGGCCAGGCGGCTGCTTGCGGATCGTCCCCGCTTCAATCGCCTTCCGTGTTCCGCAGTGTGATTCAGGCGAGCAGTGGCATTGTGGCAAGCGTCGGCTGTCATCGGATCAATCCTTGTGGCTGTCGTTGGCACCGTGAACTGTCAATTCTCGCTTGAAGGCAGACGGGCGGAGGGAAAAAGATCATTCATGTTGTCCCGCCAATGGTCCTTCCGCCGTCGACGGGCAAACAAACGCCGGTTACGTAGTCGTTGTCAATGAAGCTCAACACGGCTTGGGCGACGTTCTCCGGCCGTCCCGGGCGCTTGAGCAAGGTGCCGGCCACGGCGCCTTGGACCTCGGGCTGCGAGAGGTTTTCGGGCAGCATCACCGGCCCGGGAAGCACGGCATTCACCCGGATTCGCGGGTTCTCTCGCGCAAGCTCGACCGCCAGGGCCTTCGTCAGCGTGGGAATCGCCCCCTTGCTGACAAAGTAGGCGAAGTAATTCGGATACGGCCGCTCGATCGCCCAATCGCCGACGGTAACGATCACACCGCCCTCGGGCTGCGCGGCCATGATCCGCCCCGCTTCGAGGCAGCACAGCGACGTTCCCAGCGTGTTGATCTCCCATTGCCGCCGCAACTCGGCGGCAGTAACGTTCTTCCAACTTCCCGGTTCCCAAACCGAGGCGCAGGTAACCAACACGTCCAAGCGCCCCGACCATTCGATAATGCCCCGAAACATCTCCGCAACCTGCCGCTCGTCGGCCACATCGGCCTGAAAGGCGCGGCTCGGACACCCCGACGCTCGAAAGGCTTCAACGGTCGCGGCCGCTTCTTCGGCCGAAGATCGATAGTGCAGCGCAATTGCGAACCCGCGCTGCGCCAGGGCCTCGGCAACGACGTTGCCCACCCGCCTCTTTCCCGAACCCGTCACCAACGCGACGCGCCGAAATTCGTCCATTGTCCCTCCTTTTGCGATCTGCCGTCCGCCCGAGTTGGCGTTGTTTTAACTGTCGGCACCCGCCGCCGCACAATCTTCCGCCGGCACCGCCGCGCATCGACCCGGCATCGTGGCGGCGCGACGGCCCCCCGACGCCGCCTTGCCGCAGATATTCTCCGCAGCATCGGCGCCCCGCGATCGAACAAGCCGCATCTCAGTCCGAGAAATACTCTCCTATCGCTTCGGTCCATGGGGGCATCACCGGGCCTTGCAGCCGATGATATTTGCCGACATCGAGCACGCTATAGCTTGGGCGCGGCGCAGCCGCGGCATACTCCGCGGTCGAAATCGGCTCGACGACCGCCTCGATGCCCGCCGCCTTAATCACAGCCCGGGCGAACTCGTACCACGAAACGCCGCCGGTGTTGACCACATGATAAACGCCGGCCGCACTCTCGTCTGCAATCGCGGTTCGGCAAAGGAACTCGATCGCCCGGGCCACGTGCGGCACGTAGGTGGGAGAACACCGCTGATCCGCCACGACGCGCAGAACCTGCCCCTCTTCGGCCTTTCGCAGAATGGCGCGAACGAAGTTCCTGTGGTGCTCGCATTTGCGCCGCGCATATAGCCCGCATGTCCGCACGACGATCGAACGCCGATGTTTCAGCGCGTTTTGCTCGCCAACCCATTTGCTCGAAGCATAAGCGCCCACCGGATGCGGCGCATCATCTTCGCGCCACGGCCGCCCCGGCGATTGCCCCGCGAAAACGTAGTCTGTGCTGATGTGCACGAACAGCGTGTCGTTCTTTCGGCAATAATCGGCCATGCGTTCGACGGCTTCGGCATTGACCCGGAAGCAATCGGCCGGTTCGCTCTCGGCTCGATCGACATTCGTGTAGGCCGCACAGTTGATCAAGATGTCGGGCCGCAGTCGGCCGAGCATCGGCTCGATGGCGTCGAGTCGCGCAAGGTCGAGCGTATCGCGGTCGATGCCGATCGCCGCGTCGCCGAACCGCCGGCACAATTCGCCGCCCAACTGGCCTTCAGACCCGGTAACAACCACCCGCATCGTCGCGCTCGCTCGGTTGCCTTGTTTCCAACGCGGCCCAACCGGGCACGAGCATTGCTGTCCGAGCCGGCGGCCGTCGCGGCATCATCTTACCGCGCGCGACCGCACCGCCAACAGGCGATCGCCGATTTCCTCGATTTCGCTTTTGCGAGAGTCTCCTCCCGCAAGCAGCAGCGTTCCGCTTCCAATCCCCGAGGATCGATCGGACAGTGCCGTCCGAGATTACGGGCGGACTCAGATTCCGCGCCGCCCAAAATCCCGCGCCGCCCGAGATTCAATGCCGCACGAGGTTCAACAGTTTTCGCTCCCCCCTTTGACAACGCACCACGCAACGCTTGAAATAGACGCCAGCGACGTCGTCGCAAGAGGGCGGCAGAAGGGGGCGGCAGTCGATCGCCCTTTCCGTGCGGCGCCCAAGCGCAATACGGCCGCGCGAATCGCGTCGCCGCGTATTGCCCGAAATCAATCAAACGAATCAATCGTGCGGAAGGCAGAGAACCTATGAACGTCCTCGTGGCCGGCGGGGCCGGCTATATCGGGTCGCACGCCGTCAAGCAGTTGGTCGAAGCGGGACACCGAGTTGTCGTGGTCGATAATCTCTGCCGCGGGCATGCAGCCGCTGTGCCCCGGGGGATCGAGTTGGCAACCTTGGATCTGCGCGACACGGCGGAATTGGCCGAGTTGATGAGGGCCCGCCGCATCGATACCGTCATGCATTTCGCCGCCCTTGCGTATGTCGGCGAGTCGATGGCCGCGCCCCTCGGCTACTACGAGAACAACACAGCGGGCACGGTCAGCCTGCTGCGCGCCATGCGCGCCGCCGGGGTCTTTCGAATGGTGTTCAGTTCGACGTGCGCGACCTACGGCGAGCCGGAAACGGTGCCGATCGACGAAACCTGCCCGCAGCGTCCGATCAATCCCTACGGCTGGTCGAAACTGTTTGTCGAACGCATTCTCGACGACTATTCCGCCGCGGAGCCGGCCTTCAGTTTCGCAGCGCTTCGGTATTTCAACGTTGCCGGCGCGGCGGCCGACGGATCGATCGGAGAAGATCATCATCCGGAGACGCACTTGATTCCCGCCGCGATTCTCAGCGTTCTGGAACGTCGGCCTCCGTTGACGGTTTTCGGGCAAGATTACCCCACGGCCGACGGCACGTGCGTCCGCGATTACATCCATGTGGACGATCTGTGCGCGGCCCATCTGCGGGCGATGTCGGCCCTGCGCGACGGCCGCCGCCTGATTTACAATCTCGGCATTGGACGCGGGTACTCCGTCGCCGAAGTCATCTCCGCCGTCGAGCGAGTCAGCGGACGGGCTGTGCCCCGCACCTACGGTCCGCGACGGGCCGGCGATCCCGCGGTCCTTTTCGCCAACTCGGCGAAAATCCGTCAGGAACTCGGCTGGAGTCCGAACTACACCGAAATCGACGCGATTGTCGAAACCGCCTGGAGATGGTTCCGCGACCATCCCAACGGATACGCCCCGCCGGCGGCCAAACCGCACTAAAGGCGAAACTGCAATCAAATGGAACGAATCGGCGCACGTCCGCAACCGCCGGACTCCCGCGATGACGGCCAATCGCCCTCAATTCACCCTCTCTCGGTAGGGGCAAGTGATGGCAGCCCCTCTTCAGAGAGCCTCTCAGCGAGAACCATCCCCGAGGCGCACCATGCAAGAACCGGCCTTGCCCGTGACTGAATTCGAAGACGGAACCATCGAGGGGGTGATCGTTTGGCCCCTGAAGGCGATTTGCGATCAGCGGGGCTGGCTGGTCGAACTGTATCGATCCGACGAGCTGCCCGCCGACAATCTGCCCGCGATGGCCTATCTCAGCGAGACTTTGCCGGGCGTTCTTCGCGGCCCGCACGAACACGAAGATCAAGACGATCTCTTCCTATTCGTCGGCCCGGGCGATTTCGAGCTTTTTTGCTGGGATATTCGGCCCGAGTCGCGCACACGAGGGAAGCGGCAACGACTCGTGGCCGGAGCATCGCATCCCTTGCGAGTTCTGGTGCCCAAGGGAGTCGTGCATGCGTATCGAAACATTTCGTCGTCGCCCGGTTGGGTCTTCAACGCTCCCAATCGGCTCTATCGCGGCCGCAATCGAAGCGAGCCGGTGGACGAAATCCGCTACGAGCAGTCGCCCGATCACCCCTTCCGAACGGAATAGCCCCGGCCGGGGAATAACGCCAGCAACGGAATTCCCACGGCCCGCCGCCGCGCCGCCCCAAAATACTCGGGCCGCAAAGCCAAAACGGCCCGGCGTCGCCGGCAATCAAAAACGGCCCGGCGTCGCCGGCCCGCGCTACCGGCCGATCGACCGACCCGACCTGCTCGCGTTCCAAAGGCGGCGCAATCCCTCGCGCACATTTTCTGAAGCGACGCCCCGGTGATGCTCGTCCGTGCGCTGCTCGCCTCCGCGATTCGTACCGAACGTCACAACATCGAAGAGCTTCAACACATTATCGGGCAAGAACCGCGTGCGCTGGCCGTAGCTGTGCTGATCTGCGTTGGAGCGGAAATGATAGCGCAACGGGCAGCACACATGCAACTGGTTTTGCGCCCGAGTCAAGGCGACATAGAAGAGCCGCCGTTCTTCTTCGACATCCTCTTGACTGCGCGTGGCCATGTCTGCCGGAATGTTCCCGTCGGCCGCATGGATGATGAGTACCGTATCCCATTCCAGCCCCTTGGCCGAGTGGATCGTGCTCAGCACCAAATACTCGTCGTCAAGATGCGGCCGGCTCGCCGGTTCCTGCGCGGCCGTGGGAGGATCAAGAGCTAAATCCACCAGCAGACGCTGCCGGTTGCCGTATCGCGAGGCAACCACTTCCATCTGCTCCAAATCCTTCTTGCGGGGAATCGGGTTGTCGTACAGCAAATCAACCAGCGGCGCATAGTACTCGCGCACGGCGTGAACCTGAATTGGCAGCGGATCCTTTCCCATGGAAAGCCGGCACATCAGGTCCACCAAGCCGGGCCACCACGATCGCGTTGCCGCAGCGGGCCGATGCTTGCGCCATTCTGAAAATCCCCCTCCCGGCTCCAGCATCGCAAGCAGCTTTCGCGCTTGCGCAATCCCGATGCCGGGCAGAAGCATCAGCATTCTCGTGCCTGCCGCCAAATCCCGAGGGTTCTCGGCCAACCGCAGAAAGGCGAGCAGATCCTTGATGTGCGCCATTTCCACGAAGCGCAATCCCCCGTATTTGCGAAACGGAATGTTCCGCCGTGCCAACTCGGCTTCCAACAGCAAACTATGATGCGAAGCCCGAAACAGCACGGCCTGGCGGCGCAGTTCCACGCCCGCCTCGCGCCGCTCCAAGATGGTTTCCACCACGTAATTCGTTTGACCGTACTCGTCGTCGCACGCGACGAACCGCGGCCGGACGCCTCCCGTGCGTTCCGACCACAGGTCTTTCCGATACCGCCGCGCCGCCTGCGCAATCACGGCGTTCGCCGCCGAAAGAATCGCCTGGGTGCTGCGATAGTTCTGTTCGATCGTGACGATCCTCGCGTTCGGATAGCGATTCGGAAACTCGAAGATGTTTTCCACCGTAGCGGCGCGAAAGCGGTAGATCGACTGCGCGTCGTCTCCCACCACGGCCAGCCCGCGTCCTTCCGGCGAAAGTTGATAAATGATCTCGGCCTGGAGCAGGTTCGTATCTTGATATTCGTCGACCATAATGCAATCGAACAACTCGCGCATCCGATCGCCCGTCGCTCGATCGCTAAGCGCGGCGTTCCAGTAAAGCAACAGATCGTCGTAGTCGAGCGTATGGCTTTGCTGCTTGCGCTGCACGTAAAGGTCGAACAACGCGGCCAGTTGTGCTTCCCACTCGGCGCACCATGGGTAGTCCTTGGCGAGAACATCACCCAACGACATCCGCGCGTTGACGCATCGGCTGTAGATCGCCAAACACGTGCCTTTTCGCGGAAAACGGCTGTGCTTCTGCTTGCCGACCGCCTCCGACCGCACGAGGTTCATCAAATCCTCGGCATCGCCCTGATCGAGGATCGTGAAGTCCGACGACAACTGTATGCGGCGTCCGAACTGCCGCAACAGCCGGTTGGCCGTGGCGTGAAACGTGCCGCCCCAAACGCGGCCGGCGGCGTCGGAACCGCGGCCCAACCGCGCGATCAGCGCCCCGGCGCGATGAAGCATCTCGGCCGCCGCGCGACGCGTGAACGTAAGCAGGAGAATCCGTGACGGATCGATGCCGTCGGCAATGAGTTTCGCAACTCGATGCACCAGCGTCGCCGTCTTCCCCGTCCCGGCGCCGGCGACGATCAACAGCGGCTCCATGCCGTGATTCACCGCGGCCTTCTGCGCGGGATTAAGCGGTTCCATCAGCGCTTCCAAGCTTTCCATGCCCATCCTCGCAAGCAGTCAAAGTGAGCGCATCGAATTGCCTTAATTCCCCGCACCCTGCATTGCTTCAATTCCCGCCGCCGGCACCGTCGCTGCCGCCGTTGCCGGCCCTGCCCTCGTACGGGTGCTTTCAATTATTCTCGCAACGCAAACGATCTCGATCTCTCCCCGTCCCTGCGGCAAATCACAGGTCGTCATGCGCGTGCGGCTCGACGCGTTTCGATTCGTCGCCAAACAGATGCGTCAGCCGCTCGCGGAGCATCAGCCTTGCCCGCAGCAAACGCACCTTGACGTTGGCCTCCGAAATTCCGAGAACCTCGGCGGTTTCCGCAGTCGACAGCCCCTCGACATCGCGGAGCACAAACACAACGCGATGCTTCTCGCCCAACTCGGCCAAGGCCTCTTGCAACGCCTGCTGGGTTTCGCGGCGCGACGCCAGTTGATCAGGCGTCTCGCGCCACGCGGCGATGAACTGCGGATGCGGCAGCGGAGCGTCATCGTCGTCGTCGGATCGCGAATAATCAGCGTTCAGCGGCTGTTCGTTCCGCCGAGAGCGTCTGCGCAAAAGCAACAGCGCGTGATTCGTGGCGATCCGCACCAGCCAAGTCGAGAACTTCGCGTCCGCCCGAAACCCCTTCAAATGCTCGATCACGCTGAGAAACGTTTGCTGCACCACCTCCTCGGCGTCATGAACCTGCCCGACGATCCGCAGTGCCAGGGCGTAAATATGCCGTTCGTGCCGTCCGACAAGCTCTTCGAACGCCGCGTAGTCGCCCAATTGGGCCTGACGCACCAATTCACTATCAGGATCGATGATCTCGGTGCCGCTCAT
>Ga0101944_10005911_pt1 | contig 13417 bp, 9 predicted proteins | sample DewCreD2012metaG_FD_75245 | JGI IMG/M metagenome (GOLD analysis project Ga0101944, IMG submission 75245) | Hot spring sediment bacterial and archeal communities from British Columbia, Canada, to study Microbial Dark Matter (Phase II) - Dewar... ... | reverse complement strand
TCCGGACACGCCCCTGATCATCGACCTGAGCGATCTGCCCCGCCCCCGTGCCCGCAGGCTCAAGTATCTGGGCCTGGTCCGCGACGGCAGCCAGGATGGACGATTGGTCAGCGGCTATTGGTGCCTGGAGATTTATGCCTGCTGGGGCAAGGGGCGTATCACCCCCTTGCTGCTGCATCCCTACGGCATGGATGATCCCACGGTCCGGAGCGAAAACGCCCAGATCCTGCGGCAGGTGGATCGGGTCATGCGGGCCACCGACGGCAAGGGAGTGCTGGTGATGGACATCGGCGCTGACCGGGACAGCCTTCTGATCCCCTGGATCGATGCCCACCGCAGGTTCGTCATTCGCCTGCGGGGCGACCGGCGGCTGTTGCTGGACAATGGCGTGCAACTGCCCGCCAGGCACCTGGCCGAGAGGCTCTTGCAGCAGGCCGCGGCCCAGGGCAGGCGGACGGCCTGGACGCGAGTCTACCTCCCCGAGCGTGTCGGGGAGCCGCTTTACCTGGTCTGTCGGGTCCTGCCCGGGCGGGACCACCCCCTGATGCTCCTGACGAGCCTGACCGTGGAGAACCTGGAGGCGGCCAACAAGACGCTGTGGTACTACCGCCGGAGGTGGGGATGCGAGGAATCGGCGCGTTTCCTGAAAAGCCGGCTGGGGCTGGAACGATTCGCCCTGCGCACCTACGAGGCCTTCGCTCCCTTACTGTTTCTGGCCACGGTTGCGATGGGCCTGCTCACATGGCTGCAGATGCGTTTTGCATCCCTGGCCCGATGGCTGGCCCGGTCCCGACCCGGCCGCCGTGCGGTGAAGTTTCTCTACTACCGGCTGCTGGAATGGTGGGAGAGCCAGATTCTCCAGGCCCTGTCGAATCGAATCCCGCCATAGGCCGCGAAACGGGTAGTCGCGTCCTCAGTAATGTTGCGATGCGGGCGGACGGGCGGGTATAAGAGACGCAGGCATTTCGGGAGAAACCATGATTTCTCGTCGCCAGTTCCTGCGAAATGGAAGCAGCGCGCTTGTGGCCGGTGCGGTGTCGCCGGTGTTGTCGGCCGGCTTGCGCCGGGATTCCACCTCTCGGCGATTGCTGGTGGTGGTGGAACTCAACGGTGGAAACGATGCGCTGAACACCGTCATTCCCGTGCGGGACGATCGCTACTACGCAGCCCGGCCGACGCTGGCGATCCCGCGCAGGTCGGCGTTGATGCTCGACGGCGACGTGGGGCTGCATCCCTCCATGACGGCGATGCGCGAACTGTACGAAAAGGGGAAACTGGCGATCATCCAGGGGGTGGGCTACCCCAATTCCAGCCGCAGCCATTTCAGGAGCATGGAGGTTTGGCATCGAGGCGATACCGCCGAAGCAATCAGTGGCGGCTGGCTCGGCCGGGTGTTTGGCCGGCTGGCCGGCGCCGAAAGCACGGTTCCGGCGCTCCACTTCGGGCGGAGTCTTCCGAACATGTTCGCGGGTCCGGGGGCAAGGGCGGTGAGCGTGAGCACCAGCGACGACCTGTTTCCCACTTATCAGCACGCCGAGCCGGTGGCCGTCGGCTCCAATTGCGACGGTCTGGAACGCGGGTGCGAACTTGTACGGCGGGCAATGGCCTCTCCGCGAACGGCGCGGGCGACCTACCCGATGGGTCGTCTGGGCGAGGGGCTGGCGCTGTTTGCCCAGATGATCATGGAGGATGCGGGGACGCGCCTGTTCTACATCAGCGTGGGCGGGTTTGATACGCATGCACGCCAGGCCGATTCACATGGAAGACTGCTGAGAAACGTGTCGTCGGCCGTCGGAGCGTTTGTGCGCGATCTGGAGGCCGAGGGGCGCGACCGCGACGTGATGGTGATGATGTTCAGTGAATTCGGGCGGCGGCTGAAGGAGAACACCAGCGCGGGCACGGATCATGGGACTGCGGGGGTGATGTTCGTGGCCGGCGGATCGGTGAGAGGGGGGATGTATGGTGCAAGGCCGAGCCTGTCGGACATGGACGGCCCGGACCTGAAGCACACGACGGATTTCCGCGGCTGCTATTCGACGCTGGCGGGATGGCTGGGGATTCAAGCCAAGTTCGGCATTGAAATGTCCGATGTGCGCTATGGATTTGCATGAACGGAGTCGGGTTCCAGATGACCACCATCAACACGGACTGGCGGAAACTCCACGGGGATCATTTTGCCGGCAAGCGGGTGCTGGTGACCGGCGGGGCCGGTTTTATCGGGTCGCACCTGTCTGAGGCGCTGGTGAAACTGGGCGCTTGCGTTGTGGTGATCGATGACCTCAGCGGCGGCAGCAAAGGGAACCTTGCATCCTTCGGGCCGGTTGATTTCGTGCAGGGATCGATCCTGGACCAGGATCTGCTGGCAAAACTGACCATGGGGTGCAGCTACGTGTTTCACCTGGCGGCCTTGGGATCGGTTCCTCGAAGCGTCGAACAACCCCGGCTATACAATGACGTGAACACCACCGGCACCCTGAACGTGCTGGAGTCCGCGCGACAGGCGGGGGTGAAGCGCGTGATGTTTTCGGCCAGTTCCAGCGCCTATGGGCTCAACCCCGTTCCCTGGATCGAAGCCATGCCGGTTCTGCCGCGCAGCCCGTACGCTGCCACCAAGGTCGCCGGCGAGGCGCTGTTGCGGGCATACAGCGCCAGCTACGGCCTGGATACGGCGTCGCTGCGATACTTCAACATTTTCGGCCCGCGGCAGAATGCCAACAGCGCCTACGCGGCTGTCATCGCGGCCTTTGCCAAGGCGCTTCACAAGGGCCAGCGGCCGGTGATCTATGGCGATGGCGAGCAGTCGCGCGATTTCACCTTCGTCCACAATGCGGTGCATGCCAACCTGCTGGCGGCTCGAAGCTCCGGGGCCATAGAGGGAGAAGTCATCAACGTCGGCACGGGCGGGCGAATTTCGGTCAATCAGCTGGCGACAATGATGGCGGCCGCCTGGGGCCGAGAGGATCTCAAACCGATTTACGAGCCCGAGCGGGCGGGCGACATCAAGCATTCCTTCGCCGACCTGGCCAAGACGCGGGCGACACTCGGATACGAGCCGATTGTCGGCTTTCAGGCGGGCTTGGAGGCGACGATGGAGTGGTATAAGCAGGTGCTGCCCGCATAGGGCGGCCGCGAGAGTCATGAGCGATGACGCGGCGGCTTCGTGACCTCGTTCGGCCTGGCTTGCATGCCGCGGTTCGATCACCGTACGGCACCATCCACCACGCGCATCCGGGTGGGTTCTCCAATTGCATTCAAACATAGAACCGCCCGCGACATCTCCATATACTCCAGTCGGAATGCCCACGCAGATTCAGAGCATGGTGTCCGATGTGGCCCTGGTGCCGATTGCAGAGAAGGTCATGGCCGGCGAGCCGCTTTCGCATGCCGATGGCCTTGCGCTCTACCAGAGCCCCGACATCCACGGCGTAGGCCGCCTCGCTCACTCCGTCCGCATGCGCCTCCACGGCGACACCGTCTACTACAACCGCAACCGCCACATCAACTACACCAACGTCTGCGCCCTCTCCTGCAAGTTCTGCTCCTTCTATCGCAAGCGCGGCGAGGAAGGCGCTTATGAGATGCCCGTCGAGCAGGTGGTCGAGGTGGCACGCAAGGCCGTCGAATCCGGCGCGACCGAGGTCCACATCGTCGGCGGCCTGCACCCGTGGCTCAAGTTCGACTATTACCTGGACATGCTCCGCGGCATCCGCTCGACATGCCCGGGTTTGCATATCAAGGCCTTCACCGCCATCGAGATCATCCACTTCACCCGCATCGCCCGCATGAACATCGCGGAAGTTCTCACGGCTCTCCGCGAAGCGGGCCTGGGGTCCATGCCCGGCGGCGGCGCCGAGATCTTCGACGACCGCGTCCACGACGAGGTTTTCCGCGGCAAGGTGCGCGCCGACAAGTGGTTTGACGTTCACCGCACGGCCCATGCGCTGGGCATCTACACCAATGCGACGATGCTCTACGGCCACGTTGAAACGCCGGCGGAGCGCGTGACGCACTTGATCAAGCTCCGGGATCTCCAGGCCGAGTCATTGGCCCGTGGAGCGGCCGGTTCTCCCTCCGTCGCTCCCGCCCACTTCAACTGCATGATCCCCCTCTCGTTTATCCCCGACCATTCCGAACTGGGATATCTGCCGGGCCCATCGGGACTGGCAGACCTGAAGACCATCGCCATCGCCCGCCTGATGCTTCACAACATCGCGCACATCAAGGCCTTCTGGATCATGCTTGGCGCCCCGCTGGCCCAGCTTGCCCTCAAGTGGGGCGCCGACGACCTGGACGGAACCGTCGTCTGGTATGACATCACCAAACGCGACCCGGCCCGTGCCCAGCGGCAGGAACTGCACCTGTCCGATATCCGCCGCCTGGCCCGCGAATCGGGCTTCAAGGCCGTCGAACGCGACACGCTCTATCGGCCGGTGCAGCGCAGGCTGGAGATGGCGCGATGAGCGATTCCGTTCGCGCCAACCTTCATCTGCGCGTTCTCAATCAGGACCGCACCATCGGCGTCGAAGTTCCCCAGGGGCCGGTTCGCCTTGCCGATCTTCTTCCCGCAGCCCGCGCCCTCTGCAACGAGATGACCGCCGCCGCCGTTGAGGATGCCCGGCGTCAGGGCAAGACCATCAGTTGCCGCGCCGGCTGCGGCGCCTGCTGCCGCCAGCTTGTGCCGATTTCACTGGTCGAAGCGCAGTCGCTCGCGGAACTGGTTGCCTCGATGCCGCACGACCGACAGCGGGTCATCCGCAGTCGCTTTGCGGCGGCCGTCGCCAGGCTCGAATCAGCCGGCCTTCTCGATCCGGCCCAGCCCCGGGGCCATCGAGGCCTGCTGTTCGACGGCAGTGCCTGTGCCCTGGATGTGTTTCCCCGCGTTCATCACGAGTATTTCCGGCACCAGATTCCCTGCCCCTTCCTTGAAAACGAATCCTGCGGTATCCATCCCGATCGTCCCCTGGTCTGTCGCGAATATCACGTCACCACGTCTCCCGACCACTGCGCCGCGCACGACGCCGGCCGCGTCAATGCCGTCAAGCCGCCGCTGCAAATGGGCGATGTGCTCTGCTCGGCCGCCAGCCGGTTGACCGGATTGCCCGCACTGACGATTCCCCTGATCCTGTCTCTGGAATGGGCCGAGGCGCACGCGGCGACGCTCGACCGCATCATCGACGGCGACGGCGCGTTTCGGACGTTGCTGTCAGAACTGGATCGTCGCTTTGAGCGGGCGTTCGACGCGCGATCGGACGGCGGTTGAAAAGTCTCACGCCCGCCGTTCTTCTTCCCCGGCGCGTCTTGCCGGTTCGGTCTTCGTGACGCCTTCCTTCATCCGCCCGCGCTCCGTCAGCGCCCTGCGAAGGATGTACTCGATCTGTCCATTGAGGCTGCGCAGCTCGTCATCGGCCCATTTTTGCAAAGACTCCAGCACGGCCGGGTCGATGCGCAGAAGAAAAGGTTTGCGATCAGCCATGAAACGGATCCGTATCCATCAGTGATGCAGCGTGCCGGCGTTGACCACGGGCTGGGTCTGGTGGTCGCTGCACAGGACCACCAGCAGGTTGCTTACCATGGCCGCCTTTCGCTCCTCGTCCAGCTCGACGACCTTGTTCTTTGAAAGCTGATTCAGCGCCATTTCCACCATGCCGACCGCGCCTTCGACGATCTTCTGGCGCGCGGCGATTACGGCGCTGGCCTGCTGGCGGCGAAGCATCGCCACCGCGATCTCAGGAGCATAGGCCAGATTTGCGATGCGGGCCTCCAGCACCAGCACGCCGGCCTTGGTCAGGCGGTTCTGGATTTCGGCCTTGAGTTGCTCGGCAATCTCCACGGTATTGCCGCGGAGCGAAAGCTGCCCTTCCTGGTGCGTGTCGTAGGGGTAGCGGGTGGCCAGGTTGCGCAAAGCGGCCTCGCTCTGGATCTTCACGAAGTGCTCGTAGCTGTCCACCTCGAAACTGGCCTCGGCGGTGTCAACGACTTTCCAGACGACGATGGCCGCGATTTCAATGGGATTGCCGTCGTGGTCGTTGACTTTCAGCAACGACGACTCGAAGTTGCGGATGCGGAGGGAGATTGCCTTCCGGGAGAAAAAGGGATTGGCCCATCGCAGGCCCGGCTCTTTGACGGTGCCGCGATACGCCCCGAAGAGCTGGAGGACTTGTGCCTCGTTGGGGTTGACCATGAACAGGCCCTTGAGGCAGACGATGTCCACGATCAGAACGATGGCGAGGCCGATGATCCAGTAAATCTCCGTCGTGACCTGGTAGCTGATGGCGGCGGAGCGGATCATGCTCACGAGGCCTGCAATGGAGCCCAGGAGGATGAACAGGAGGAAGAACAGCATTCCCCAGCCGGAAATTGCCTTGACTTCACGTTCGGTCGTCATAGTGGTTTCCTTCCCGAGATAGATACCAAAATGATATCATACTGAAATCCCCTGTCAAGAGAAACCGATGCGTTCAACGCAATCGCGTGTTGGTGGTTATAGATTCTGAAGTTATGAGTGACGACAAGAGTGGTTTTGGCCGCGGATGGTGGGTCCGCGGGTGACTTGACGACGGAGGAAGCATGGCCGGTACCAACCGGTTGGCATTCGTGGCGGTGATCGTGGCAGGGGTGTGGTGCCTGGCCGCAAGCAGTCAGGAACTGTCGGACACCGCCATCCGCCGGCGGATCCAACAGCATCGCACCGCCGAGATCCGGCTTGTCTTGGTAGACGCCCAGGGCCAGCCGCTGCGAAACGCCCCCGTGACCGTTCATCAGACGCGGCATCAATTCCTGTTCGGCTGCAATGCGTTTCGTATCAACGTGGCGGACACGTCAGAGACGCAGCTGGATTACCAGAAGCGTTTCTCGGATCTGCTGAACTACGCCACGTTGGGGTTCTACTGGGGTGCTTATGAGCGGACCCTGGGACAGCCATCCTTCGATCGCCTCAAATCGCAAGCCGACTGGTGCGCCCGGAGCGGGATTGTGACCAAGGGGCATCCGCTGGTCTGGCAGCAGGTTCAGCCGCGATGGATTGTGGGCAGGCCGCTTGAGGAAGTGCAGGCCCTGCAACTGGGGCGCCTGACCCGCGAGGTCAGCGCATTCAAGGGGGTGATCGACCGGTGGGACGTGGTGAACGAGGCGGTGGTGATGCCCGGCTACAGTCATCCGAACGATCCGCCGGAGATTCCCGCGCTGGCCAGGAAACTGGGGACGGTGGAACTGATCCGGCAGGCCTTCGAGGCGGCGCGGAAGGCGAATCCAAACGCGGTGCTTGTTCTCAATGACTATGACGTTTCACCAAAATACGAGAAGCTGATCGCCGACTGCCTCGCGGCCGGGGTCGGCATCGACGTGATCGGCATTCAGTCGCACATGCACACGGGCTACTGGGGGAAAGAGCGTTTGTGGGATGTGCTGACGCGGTTTTCAAGGTTCAACAAGCCGATTCACTTCACCGAGGTGACGGTTGTGTCGGGGCCTGCGCCTGCGCAGGTGCGCTGGCACGGCCCGCGGCACGACGACTGGCCCTCCACGCCCGAGGGCGAAGCAAAGCAGGCCGAGCAGGTGGCCGAGTTTTACACGGTCCTTTTCTCCCATCCCTCGGTGGAGGCGATCACCTGGTGGGATTTTTCCGACAACGGCGCGTGGCTGGGAGCGCCCTCCGGGCTGGTCCGCAGGGACATGACGCCCAAACCGGCCTACGAGGCGTTGATGAAGCGGGTCAAGGGGGAATGGTGGACTGGAGAACTGAAGTTGACCACCGACGCCGAAGGCCGGCTCGGCGTGCGCGGCTTTCTCGGAGATTACACGGTGCAGGCCGGTTCGGCTTACGGCACTTTCACGCTGGACCGGAGGGCGGCACCATTGAAGGTGGTCGTGAGATAATTCAGATCAATTCCTCGCGCCGCTTCTTTTCTCGCATGAACAAAAGCAGCGTGCCCGGGCCGAAGAGCCAGAAGGCCACGGTGCAGCCGAAGGCAACGCCGGTCCATGAACCGCGCTGGCAGTAACACTCAGTTCCGCGTTCGTGGATGACCCAGGCGTGGACGGGGCCGGCCACGAGAGTTTCCAGCAGTGTGCCGGCCAGCAGCCAGCGGAAGACGCGTTGCAGCGCGCTGTAGCGGTCGAGGCTGCCGAAATAACTGTAGAAGACCAGGAACCAGGTCAGCCACAGCACGCCCATGACGACCCAGATGATGGCGAATCTCTGGGGTGTGTTGAGTCCTTCCTCCGTGGTCAGTTCCAGCCACCAGTTGGGAATCTCCATGACGGTGGCGATCAGGCCGACGCTCAGGAGCATTCCGATGAATGCCGCCGCCATGAGCGATCGCCGGGAGGCCGGACCGTCGGTTGATGCAGCGATGCGCCAGCGGCCGCGCGGACACAGGAACAGGTACTGGGAGAACAGGAAGATGGCGAAATAGGCGGCGCCGCCGAAGACGTACTGATTGTAGACTTGATCGGTTGAGGTGGATCGGATCGGGAAAAGGGGCGTGCCGATGGCGCCGCCGCCCAGGAATTGCCACTGGGGCCAGACGGGGTTGTAGATGAGGACGGCGGCGATGAGGACCGAGAGGATGGATATGACGAGCATTCCGGTGCGGATACGGCGGGCGCGGATGTCGGCCGTGAGAAGGACGGGGCGGTAGTGGAGAACCGGGGGATTCGGCGGGGCAGGTTGTTGGGGGCTGTCGGGCACAACAACAGGATACGACAAGGAGCGGCCCTTGTGGAGAGGGGCGATTGGGGGGAAACTCGTGATCAAGGAGAGCATTGCCCATGTCACGCCATCTATCATTGGTTGGGATCATCGTCTTGATCGCAAGCGCGGCCGCGGGCCAGCAGGTGCGCATCGTGCAGTCGCCTCCGAAAGACCTTCGCACGCCGCTGTACGTCTCCAACCAGCCGCCGCTGTTGCCCAGCCCGTTGGTCAAGTTGCCGATCGGGGCGATCAGGCCGAAGGGATGGATCTTGAACCAGCTTGAGATTCAGCGGGATGGGATGAGCGGGCATCTGCAGGAAATCTCGCAGTGGTGCCGGTACGAGGGGAACGCCTGGGTGCAGCCGGAGGCCGGGCACTCGGGCTGGGAGGAAATGCCCTACTGGCTCAAGGGGTATGGCGACCTGGGGCACGTGCTCAAGGACCAGCGGATTCTCGCGGACACCAGGAAATGGGTGGAGGCGATCCTCAGAACCCAGCGGGAGGACGGATGGTTCGGGCCCAGGAATCTGCTGACCAGCCTCGACGGCAAACCGGACCTCTGGCCGAACATGATCGTGCTGAACATCCTCCAGTCGTGGCACGAGGCGACGGCCGATCCGCGGGTAGTCCCCTTCATGACCCGGTACTTCAAGTGGCAGCGCGAATTCCCTGAAAAGGACTTTATGGCCGGTTACTGGCCCAAGATGCGCGCGGGAGACAACATCGAGAGTATCTACTGGGTTTACAATCGAACGGGGGAAAAGTGGCTGCTGGATGTGGCGGCCAAGTGTCACCGGACCTGCGCCGACTGGACCGGCGGAATTCCCAACTGGCACGGGGTGAACTTCAGCCAGGGATTCCGCGAGCCGGGCATCTACTACATGCAGGCCCTGGATGAAAAGTTCATCCGCGCGGCCTACCGCAACTATGACCAGATGATGGGGGTTTACGGCCAGTTTCCTGGCGGCGGATTTGCCTCCGATGAAAACTGCCGCGAGGGATACATCGATCCCCGGCAGGGCTTTGAGACCTGCTCGATCGTTGAGTACATGCACTCGTTTGAAATGCTGACGAAGGTGAATGGCGACCCCGTCTGGGCGGACCGCAACGAAGACCTGGCGTTCAACACCTTCCCCGCAAGCTACCTGCCCGACTTTAAGGGGCTGCGCTACCTGACCAGCGCAAATGTCGCCCAGGCGGACCGGCACAACCATGCGCCGGGCATTCAGAATGGCGGGACGATGCTGAGCTACTCGGCCGGGGCGCGGTATCGCTGCTGCCAGCACAACGTGGCGCACGGCTGGCCCTATTACGCTCAGGAACTGTGGCTGGCCACATCGGACAGGGGATTGTGCGCGTCGCTTTACGCGGCGTCGGACGTGACGGCGAAGGTGGGCGACGGCCACGAGGTGACCATCGCCCAGGAGACGGATTACCCGTTCTCAGACGTGATTCGATTCAGGATCGGCACTTCCCGGCCGGTCACGTTCCCGCTCTATCTGCGCGTTCCCGGGTGGTGTGCCAATCCCGCCGTCCTGCTGAACGGGCAGGGACTGCGCGTGGACGCCAGGCCGCAGAGTTACATCGTGATCGACCGGGAATGGAAGGACGGCGATCTGGTGGAACTGCGCCTGCCGATGACCCTTTGGATGCGGACCTGGGAAAAGAACCACAACTCGGTTTCAATCAACCACGGTCCGTTGACGTTCTCGCTCAAGATCGGTGAGAAGTACGAGCCGTTCAATGGAACCGCGAACTGGCCGGACTTCGAGGTATTCCCGACCACGCCGTGGCACTACGGACTGGTTCTGGCCGACGGCGACCTGTCAAAGTCCGTTGAGGTCGTGAGGAAGCCCGGTCCGCTTGCGAGGCAGCCTTTCACACACGATGCCGTCCCGATCGAGCTGCGGGCCAGGGGACGCAGGATTCCGCAGTGGAAGATGGATTCGTTCGGGCTGGTGGCCACGCTGCAACCGTCGCCAGCGAAGACCTCCGAGCCCGTTGAGAGCATCACGCTCATCCCAATGGGGGCGGCCCGGCTGCGGATCAGTTCGTTCCCCGTTGCGACGGACTCGCCCGATGCGAAGGAATGGATCGAGCCTCCGCCACCGCCCACGGCTTCTCATTGTTTCGAGGGAGACACGACGCTGGCGTTGAATGACAACATCCTGCCGCGCAGCTCCAACGACAAGCGCATCCGCCGGTTCACCTGGTGGGATCGCAAGGGATCGGAGGAGTGGGTGCAGTACGATTTTCCCACGGCCAGAAAGGTCAGCAGTGTGGAGGTCTACTGGTTTGATGACACGACCACGGGCGGCGGGTGCAAGTCGCCCCAATCCTGGCAGGTGATGGTCAAGGTGGGCGATCAGTGGAGGCCGGTCACCAATGCATCGAGTTACGGGACGGCGCTGGACCAGTTTAACAAGGTCACGTTTGACCCGGTGGAGACTTCGGCGGTTCGGCTTGTCGTGCAGCTCAAGCCGGGGTTCTCCGGCGGCATTCTGGAGTGGCGCGTGGATGCCCAATAATCGTTTCGGCAGGCCAATTCCTTGACGACAGGGCGGGGATAGGACAGTGTGTAGGGGATCAGGAACGTAAGCCGGTGCGCGCAAGATGCGCGACTGCGGGCATGCGCGTGTAAGCCCTTGTTGGGAATAATGATGCGCCACAATCGTTGCCGCCATCGCATGTGCAGTGCCGGAGGTGTTCTGCTTGTCTGGACTTTCTCGCCGCTGGCCCTGGGTGTCAACTCCAACTGGAAACAGGCATCCAGCGGGATGTGGAGCGACGGCACCAAATGGTCCACTTCGCCCAATTACCCCAATAACGGCACGCCGGCGGGTACGACGTATGACGTGACGGCCACGCTGACCGGTGCGGCTTACACAATCACGCTCAACCAGGACGTTACGGTCAACAGTCTTTCAATCTCGAGTGCCAATGCCACACTCAACCACCTTGACGGCACGCTGACGCTGTTGGGCGATCTGGCGGCCACGGCAGGCGTCTATCGCCTCGAGGGAGGCACGATCAGCGGCGGAACCCTGACCTCCGGCAGCAATCTCGCAGTGGCTTCTCCCTTTTTCGGCTATCCCAGCACGATCCGGGGATTGACCGTGGCCGGAACCGTCACGGTTCAGGATTCGGCCCGCCTCCTGGCCGCCACACCGTTGACAATCAACGGCGGCGGCCTGGTGCGCCTGGGGAATAGAGCGATGTTCGAAATCGATCAGAGCGTCGGCGGCGCCAACGGGCAGATTTCATTTGAAGGCACAACCGTGGCCGGTCGAATTCTGCCCGCCACTTCCGCGCTGACCATCGGCTCGCTCACCACGATTCGCACTGGTGCGGGAAGCGGAATTGTGGGCGGTTACGGGCACACGATCACCAACCTGGGAGAGATCCGCGCCCAGACGGCGGGGCAGTCACTGACCGTCGAGGGGGATTTCATCAACCGGGGCGTCCTTCGTGTTACGGCGGGCACGTTGACGCTGCGAACCGACGAGACCTGGTCCAATTCAGGCACGATCCGGGTGGAAGGGGGCACACTCAACATTGGCCGAGCGAATCTTCTGAACAATCTTGGGAGCGTTGTTCGCACGGGCGGAGCCGTCTACCTGGTCGGGTCCCATGAGAACATCGACGCCACGCTGAATGTCAGCGCCACGGCCGCCGGGACGATTGTGCTGGGCAGCGGCGCCTACGTCCTTGGCGGGCGTCTGGCCAGCGATGGCTCGCCGATCCGGATTGCCGCCACCAGTGCCGCCGGCCCGTTTGCGGCTCTCGATCGCGTTCAGCTGGACAACGACGTGATGGTGGATTCATCGGCCGGGGCGGACAACACGCTCAATGTCGTGGGGTTCCTGTCACTCAATTCCTCCCGCATCACGTTGTCGAGCAACGGAGGCGTTGCGCGACTGGTAAGCTCGATTCCGACCAGGATAGAGGGACTGGGACAAATCGCGTTCGCCGGAACCTCCGGAAATAACCTCGTGGATGGCTGCCTGACGATCGGGGCGGATGTGGCTGTTGTCACCCAGTTACAGGGCGGGACACTCTCCGCGCCGGGCAGCTTCATTCGCAATCAGGGCACGATCCAGGCGACTTCAGGCAGGATCACGGTGGCGGGCCCGTTTGCCAACGAGGGAATCGTGGCCGCATTGGGCAGCGAAGTGGCGTTCACGGATCCGGCGACGTTGGCGAACCTGGGCGGAAACACCCTGGCGGGGGGCATCTGGCGGGCAGGCGCGGGCGGAACGATTTCGCTGCCGGCGACAATTCTGGCAAATGCGGCGAAGATCGAGCTGTCAGGGACAGGATCGCTGTTTTCTGCCGTCGATTCGATCCGGAGCAACAGCGGATCATTGTCGGTGCGGGACGGTCGAGGTTTCACGACAGTCGCAGGCTTGACCAACAGCGGTGAGGTGCGGGTTGGTGACAACAGCACGTTCACCATCATGGGCCGGCTGGAAGGCAGCGGACGCATGATCGTGGAAGCGGGGGGAAGGCTCATCGCGGACAGCATTCGGCAGACGCAGTTGGATATCCAGGGCTCGGCCGCCAATGATTCGGCCAAGGTCACGATCAATCCCTCCTTCCCGATTCCGCAGGGCAACAACGGCGGGCTGTCGGTGCTGGACGGGCTGCGGATCGCCAACAGCGGCCAGCCGCTGGTCATCCCGCCGGAAGGCGTGGAAGACGCCATCCGCACCTACTTCGGCACGC
>Ga0101944_10005910_pt1 | contig 13422 bp, 6 predicted proteins | sample DewCreD2012metaG_FD_75245 | JGI IMG/M metagenome (GOLD analysis project Ga0101944, IMG submission 75245) | Hot spring sediment bacterial and archeal communities from British Columbia, Canada, to study Microbial Dark Matter (Phase II) - Dewar... ... | reverse complement strand
AATGCCCCCCACGCCCATCTGCCGCAGATCCAGGTTCACATACACCGGACCCTGCGCCTGCATCTGGAACGTGTACGCCGCCCGCTCCATCTCTTCCTTGGTGAACTTCCGCGCGCCGACAGACAGCTCCGGCGCGCCTACGGCGAGCAGCCCCGCGCCCTGCGCATTCGTGAACGCCGTCCACCGCACGCCGGTCCTGTTGCCGTTCTCCTGCGGGCGCGAGTACTCGAACCACTCCTTGTCCACGGTGCTGCGGTAGACGCCGATCCTCTCGAACTGCCGGTCGATGTAAGTCTCCGCGGGTCCGCGACCGTACCACGCCCAGTTCTCGCAGCCGCGCGCCAGCACCAGCTCGCTGCCCATGCGCGGCATCATCGCCCGCTTCTCGCCGCCCGGCGCGTATGACATCTCGACGATCACATCTCCGCTGCCGTAGACGGTCAGCGTCCAGGCGGCCGTAGCGCCGCCCATGCCGTACAGGTCCGCTTTCACGCGGATCCGCGCGCTGAGTTCATCGATCCGCTCGACGCGGGCGTCGGTGATCGTCATGCGCGGCGCCGCCTCGCGCCACAGCATCCAGTTCTGCCCGGGATCGTTGGCGATCCGCGCCCGCAGCGCCTTCCACGCGCCCAGATCGTTGTCCGTCGGCGCGCGCCAGAAGTCCGGCAGCGGACCGCGCTCCATCAGCAGAGCGCCCTGATAGCGGTAATCGATCAGCGTGCCCACCGCAGGGTCGAACGCCGCCCGGAACACCGGGCTCGACAGCACGGTCAGCGATCCCTTCTGCTCGATTGCGAGCTTCGGCGCTTTCGTGAAATCCGCCTGCGGCGCGGGCTTCGTTTCGACAGGGAGCGCGAACTGCTCCCAGGCGATTTCATGCCCGGCGGGCGCCCAGCGCGTCGCCGCCTTAAGCCTGAAACTCAGATTCAGCCAGTATTCGACTCCCGGCTCCGCCTCGATCTGCGGCAGAGACAGCGTGAACTCTTTCTCCCCTCCGGGCTCGATATCGAGCGGCGGCAGCGCGCCCTTCGCGATTGTCCTGCCCGAAGCCGACACGCTCCACTCGCCCGCTGCATAGTCCTTCGGGTTCAGGAAATGGAACCAGTTTTTCACGCGGATCTTTCCCTGTTTCAGATCCGCGGGCGCGGCGTGCAGGTAACGGTAGACATACTTGATGGCAGCCAGTCCGGGATGCGGCGTCCGGTCGCCCGACACCAGACCGTTGCAGTTGAAATTGTTGTCGTTCGGGACGTGCGATTTGTCTTCCCACCAGCCGCCGTACGCCAGGAAATGCGTAGCGGACGTGTTGCTTCTGTACTCCGGTGGCACGGGCACGCGCAATGATTGATCCACCCAGTCCCAGACGAAGGCTCCCTGCGCGTTGGTTCCCGAGTAGAAGATGTCCCAGTATTCCTTCAGTCCGCCGGTGGAATTGCCCATCGAGTGCGCGTACTCGCACAGCAGCAGCGGCTTGTCAGGAAGCTTCGCCGCTTCCTGCACCGTGCGCTCCGGCGACGGATACATGAAGGAATTCACGTCGAAATTCACGCCGCGGTTGGCGCTCGATCCTTCGTAGTGCCAGGGGCGCGACGGGTCGCGCTGTTTGGCCCATTCGTAGGTCAGTTTCGCGTTCAGCCCGTCGCCGCTCTCGTTGCCCATCGACCAGATCACGACGGACGGATGGTTCTTGTCGCGCTCGATCATCCGCTGCACGCGCTCCAGGTAAGCCTTCGACCAGCCGGGGGACTCGGTCAGCAGGTTGCCCTTCGGCCCGTTGCCGTAGTGGTGCGCTTCAATATTGGCTTCATCGATCACATAGAGCCCGTAGATGTCGCACAGCTCGTACCAGAGCGGATCGTTCGGATAGTGCGACGTGCGCACGGCGTTTACGTTGTTCCGCTTCATCAGCTCGATGTCGCGCACCATCAGCGCCCGGTCCATCACTTTGCCAGTCACGGCGGAGTGCTCGTGCCGGTTGACGCCCTTGAACAGCACGGGCCGGCCGTTGATATGGATTTTGCCGCCGCGGATCTCGACCTTGCGGATGCCCACGCGCTGCGGGATCACCTCGATCACCGCGCCTTTCGAGTCCTTCAGCGTGATCAGGCCCTCATAGAGATAAGGAATCTCCGCGCTCCACAGCCGCGCGTTGGGCACCTCGAACGCAAGGTCGACTTTTGCAGCGCACGGCGCCGTAGCCGCGCCCGCACCGCGCCCTGCGGCATCGCGCAGCTCGAACGTGAGCGAGCAGTCCTTCGGCTCGAGAATCTCCGCTTTCAGCCGGACCTGCGCGTTGCGGTACTGGCTGTCGAGATCGGTCAGCACCTCGAAGTCCCGCACATGCGTGGCGGCAGTGGACCACAGATAAACGTCGCGGTAAATCCCGCTCATGCGCCACATGTCCTGGTCTTCGAGATAGGCGCCGTCGCCGAACCGGTAAACCTGCACCGCCAGCGTGTTCACGCCGGGCTTGAGGAATTTCGTGATGTTGAACTCCGCGGGCGTCCGGCTGTCTTCGTTGTATCCGGCGAATTCCCCGTTCACCCAGACGTAAAACGCAGAGTCAACGCCGGCGAAATGCAGATACACGGTGCGCCCTTTCCAGGTTTCCGGCACCGAGAATGTCCGGCGGTAGCTTCCAACGGGGTTGAAATCGTACGGCGGCGCGGGCATCTTGCGCCGGTCCTGCGGGAACGGGTAATTCCAGTTCGAGTAGATCGGGATGTCGAAGCCGTGCATCTGCCAGATGCCCGGCACGGGCATCGTGCGCCAGCGCGAGTCGTCGTATTCCGGAAGCTGGAATCCCGCCGGGCGGTCCGCCGGGCGGAGGACGCCGCGGAACTTCCAATCGCCGTTCAGCGACAGCCGCCACGGCGACTTGGCGGGATCGAAGGTCCGCGCCGTCAGGGCGTCCGGGTACACCATCATCGTTGCGTGCGGCGGCTCGACGCCCACGCTGGTCACCGCCGGATTGTCCCACTCGGGCGGCGCGGCAGCCAGAGCCGCGAGCCCGCCGAGAAGGCAGAGAGGAATCAGTCGGACGAAGGCCATGGCAAATCGCTCCCGGGAGTCCGAATCAGACCATATCACATTCACCCCGGCCCGCTCTGCCGGCTGAGAAGCAGCGCGCCGGGGGGCACGGCCGCAGGCGCGAGCGCCCTGGACGGCGCGGGCGGGCGGACGCGGGACGGACGATTTGCGGAAAGCGGTTGCAGGCGTTGGCCCCAACAGCCGCAGGCATCCCCCTTGACTGGGCGCGGATGCTGTGATAGCGTTGCCATCACTCTGGTTAGGGGCTCTTTTCCCAGCCATGTGATTGCTGTCAAGGAGGCCATGGAGCCATGTGGATGCGTGTTGCTGTGATTTTTCTGGGGCTATGGACATTTGCCGCAGCCCAGACGCTCGGCGATCTGTACGGCGAAGTGCGCGACCCGTCGGGGGCTGTGGTTCCCGGCGTGCGGATCACTTTGACCAACGTGGCCACGAACGCCGTTCGTCAGACAGAAACCAATGAAGCCGGGCTGTACAGCTTCCCCGCCGTACAGCCGGGCGTGTACACGCTGCGGGCGGAGAAGGAAGGCTTCCGCGCCACGATCCGCAGCGGGATCGAGATTCAAGTGCAGCTGAGCGCGCGCGCCGACATTGAACTGCAGGTCGGCGCGGTGACCGAATCGGTGGAAGTGCGCGCCGAGGGCGCGCTGCTGCAGACGGAGAACGCCACGGTCGGCACGGTGATCGAGAACAAGCGGATCGTGGAGCTGCCGCTGAACGGGCGGAACGCGCTGCAGCTGGTGTCGCTCGCGCCGAACGTCAGCTTCGGGTTCCCCTCCGCCGGGCAGGCGGGGTCGCGCCAGGGCGGCATCCGGGCGGAACAGTCGATCGCGGTGGCGGGGCAGCGGGCGCAGTTCAACCGGTTCTCGCTGGACGGAGTGGAAAACACGGATCCGAATTTCAACACGATCGTGGTGATGCCGTCGGTGGACGCCCTGCAGGAATTCAAGGTGCAGACGGGCATCTATCCGGCGGAGTTCGGCCGGGCGGCGACGCAGATCAACATGTCCACGAAGCCCGGCGGCAACGAGTATCACGGCACGCTGTTTTACTTCCTGCGGAACGAGAAGCTCGACGCCAAGAACTACGCTTTCACGTCGGCGCGTCCTCCGAAGGATCCGTTCAAGTGGAACCAGTTCGGCTTCACGCTGGGCGGACCGGTGACCGTGCCGAAGCTGTTCGACGGGCGCAACCGGCTGTTTTTCATGACCAACTACGAGTGGTTCCGGCAGCGCCGGCAGGTGCAGGCCGTTTACAGCCTGCCGTCGGCGGCGATGCGGAACGGCAACTTCAACGACGTGATCACGACGCCGAACACGGCGCTGCGCACGCAGGGAGTCTACGACCCGCTGACGCGCACGATCGTCAACGGAGTGAACACGGCACAGCCGTTCCCGAACAACACGATTCCCGCCTCGCGGATTTCTCCGATTTCAAGAGCCCTGCTTGAGTTCTACCCCGAGCCCAACCTGCCGAACCCGGACCTGCGCAACAACCGCGTCCAGGCGCTGGGCCAGCCGATCAACCGGGACCAGTTTGTGGGCCGCTTCGACTGGGTGGAGAGCGCCAATTCGCAGTGGTTCGGCCGCTACAGCTGGGGCGACGAGAACCAGACGGCCGAAGCGCTGCGGCTGAACGGCAGCAAGATCGTCACGAACTTCAACCAGTACATGGTGACGAACACGCGCGTGCTGTCGCCTTCGATGGTGAACGAGGCGCGGGTGGCGTTCAGCCAGTTCTACAACACGAACGGGCCAGAGCTTGCTTTCTCGCGCGACGTCGTGGGAGAGCTGAAGATTCCCGGGCTGAACAGCGGCCCGCCGGTGCAGTGGGGCATTCCGAACATCTCGCTCCAGGGCGTGTATTCGGGTTTCGGCAACGACTCGGAAGGACCGTATGAAGTCAACAATTCCGTGCTTCAGCTGGTGAACAACTTCTCGTGGATCCGCGGCCGCCACAGCTTCAAGTTCGGCGGAGAAGCGCGGCGGGATCAGTACGCGCAGGTGGGCAACCAGTTCGCCCGCGGACAGTTCACCTTCACGAACAACGCCACGCGAAACCTCGCCATGAGCGGACGCACAGGCGACAACTTCGCCGATTTCCTGCTCGGCGAGACGTCGCAGGCCGAGGCTGCCGTGTCGATCGCCAATGCGAAATTCCGCACCTGGAGCATGGCCCTGTACATGGACGACACGTGGCGCGTGAACTCGAAACTGACGGTGAATTTCGGGCTGCGCTACGAGCTGACGCCGCCATGGGCCGACCAGACGGGCAACCTGTTCAACGGCATCGTGCCCTTCGACGCGCACCTGACGCTGGACAATCCGAACGTCACCGACCGCAGCCTTTTTCCGTTCTTCATGCGTCAGGCGCCGGCGCGGCAGAACTGCTACGAGGGCGTCAACATCCGCTGGCCGGAGATCGACGTCCGGTGCAACGGCAGCCTGGGGAAGCGGCTGGTCGGCATCGACCGGAACGATATCGCTCCGCGCGTCGGCCTGTCGTGGTCGCCGAATGCCCGTTGGGTGATCCGCGCCGGATTCGGCACGTTCTACAGCCAGGACACGGGCAACCCGCGGTTCGACATGGCGCGCAACCTCGCCGGACGGCTGCGCGACAACTCCCGCACGGATTTCCCGAATCTGAACTGGAACAACGCGCTGGCCTCGATCGCCGGCGGCGTGGCCAACGTGTTCCGCCCCTACACGTTCGCCAACCCGTACGACCGCCGCACGCCGTACTCCAACCAGTGGACGTTCAACATCCAGAGGGATCTGGGCAATGATTATGTGGTGGAAGCCGGCTATCTGGGCAACGTGAGCCACCGGCTGGAGTCGCTGCGCGCGGTGAACGAAGCGCGGCCGGCGAACCCTGCAGTCGACCGGCGCACAATTCCGGAGCGCTCGCCGTTCCCGAACTTCGGCCGCATTCAGCTGGTCGACAACGGCGGCGACGGCAACTACCATTCGCTGGGGCTCAAGCTCACCAAGCGGTACAGCGGAGGGCTGACCTTCCTGAACAGCTACACGTGGGCCAAGGCGATCGACACGGCGACGGCGATCCGCAACCACGGCGGCGACACGCTGTTCCCCCAGAACAGCTATTGCCGCGACTGCGAGCGGGCCCGCTCGAGCCACGACACGCGGCACCGCTTCGTGACCAGCGCGCTGTGGGACCTCCCGTTCGGACGGGGCCGGAAATTCAACATCGAGAACGGCGCGCTGGACGCGATTGCGGGCGGCTGGCAGATCAGCTCCATTCTGACGCTGCAGACCGGCTTCCCGGTGACCGTGACGAACGGCCAGGATGCGTCGAACACGGGCGCCTTCTTCGACCGGCCGAATTCCACGGGCAAGAACGCCGAACTGCCCCGAGGCCAGCAGGACCCGCAGAAGTTCTTCGACACTTCGGCGTTTTTCCCGAACGCTCCGGGAACGCATGGCAACGTCGGACGCAACACGCTGACCGGGCCGGGAATCATCGGCTGGGATTTCTCGGCGCTGAAGAATTTCCGGCTGGGCAGCGAACGCCGGCAGTTCCAGTTGCGGTTTGAGTGGTTCAATTTCCCGAACCACCCGAACTGGGGCAATCCGAACACGAACATCGCTTCCGGCGGATTCGGCCAGATCACCGGCACGCGCACGAACATGCGGCAGCTGCAATTGGCCGGCAAGATCCTGTTCTGAAGACCGATCCTTGCGATCGATCTCCGCGGCGGAGCGGAGAGGCCGGCGCCAGGGGGCTGGCCTCTCCGCCCCGCCGCGCGTGTTAAGAATATGTCCATGCACCGATCCGCCGTCCTTTGCCTGCTCGCCTGCCTGGCTCTGCTGGCGCAACAGCCCGTCGACGAGGGCTACACGAAGCAGATCCGCGAGGCGACGACGTCGCCGATGTTCCTGACGGAGTTCGTCGATCACCTGCCCGCCTCCAACACTGTGCCGTCGCCGGAGAAGTTCTTCGGCTACATCGCCGGCGCTGAAAACCGGCTCACCTATGCGAAGGACATCCACCGCTACATGCGCGAACTGGCGCGCGTGTCGCCGCGCGTCCGGGTGCAGTCCATCGGCCAGACCGAGGAAGGGCGCGAAATGATCGTCGTGCTCGTCTCAAGCGAGGAGAACCTCAAGAGGCTGGACCGGCTGAAGCAGATCACGGCGCGGCTGGCAGATCCGCGCAACACGCCTGATGCTGAAGCGGAAAGGCTCCTGCGGGAAGGCGTGCCGTTCTACTGGGCCACGGGCGCGATTCACTCGCCCGAGACGGGCGCGCCGGAGATGCTGATGGAGCTGGCTTACCGGCTGGCGGTGACGGAGACGCCGTTCTACGAGAATCTGCGGCGGAACCTGGTGGTGATGATCACGCCGGTGGTGGAGGTGGACGGGCGGGAGCGCATGGTGGATCTCTACCGCTGGCGCAAGGCGAATCCGGGGAAGACGCCCCCGCCGCTGCTGTACTGGGGCAAGTACGTGGCGCACGACAACAACCGCGACGGCATCGCGCTGTCGCTGGCGCTGAGCCGGAACATCACGAAAGCCTTTCTCGAGTTCCATCCGCAGGTGGTGCACGACCTGCACGAGTCCGTGCCGTTTCTCTACACGTCGACGGGGATGGGGCCGTACAACGCCTGGTTCGATCCGATCGAGATCAACGAGTGGCAGAAGATGGCCTGGCACGAGGTGGAGGAGATGACCAAGCGCGGGGTGCCGGGCGTATGGACGTGGGGCTTCTACGACGGCTGGGGCGCGAACTACATGATGCAGGTGGCGCACGGGCACAACTCGATCGGGCGGTTCTACGAGACGTTCGGCAACGGGGGCGCCGACACGCGCGAGCGCACGGTGAGCCCGCAGCAGACGCAGCGGGCGTGGTACCGGCCGAACCCGCCGCTTCCGAGGGTGAAATGGTCCCACCGGAACAACGTGAATCTGCAGCAGTCCGCGCTTCTGATTTCGATGGACTTCGCGGCGAAAAACCGCGAGACTTTCCTGCGGAATTTCTGGCTCAAGAGCAAGCGGAGCGTGGCGAAGGCGACGACGGAGGGCCCGGCGGCCTACGTCATCCATCCCGAGCCGCGGCCGAATGAGGCGGCAAGCCTCGCCGCGCAACTGATGCTGCACGGCGTGGAGGTGCACCGGCTGGATCAGGAGACGGAGGCCGGCAAGGCGAAATTCCCGCGCGGCGCGTATCTGGTGCGGATGGATCAGCCGTATTCGCGCATGGCGGACATGTTCCTCGACCGGCAGTATTACAACCCGAACGACACATCGCCCTATGACGACACGGGCTGGACTCTGGGCGCGCTGCGGAACGTGCCGGTGACGCGGGTGACCGACACGGAGATCCTGAAGGCGCGGGCGACGCTGCTCGCCGCGCCGCCGAAGCCCGAGGGCGGCGTACAGGGCGAGGGGAGCGTGTATCTGCTGGCGCACAACGCGGACCGGGCGCTGGCGACGTTCCGGTTCCGGCTGAAGGACGTGCGGTTCCTGGCTGCGGAGAAGCCGTTCGAGGCGGGCGGGCGGAAATACCCTGCCGGGTCGTTCCTGATCCCCGCAGAGGGCAACCCCGGGGATCTGCGGGCGCGGCTGGACCAAGCCGCCCGGGAGATCGGACTGACACTGCAGGCTGCGGCGGAGATGCCGAAAGTGGAGACGCACCCGGTGGCTGCACCGCGCATCGCGCTGGTGCACACGTGGACGAACACGCAGAACGAGGGCTGGTTCCGGCTGGGGTTCGAGTCCACCGGAATCCCCTACGATTACATCTCGGTCCACGCGCTGCGCGACACGCCGAACCTGCGGGCGAAATACGACGTGATCGTGCTGGGCCATGTGAACGCGGATTCGCGGCGGCTGCTGCAGGGGATTCCGAAGCGCGGCGAGCCGATTCCGTGGAAGGCATCGGAGCTGACGCCGAACATCGGCACGTCGCCGGATCAGAGCGACGACATCCGCGGCGGGATCGAGCTGGAGGGACTGGCCAACATCCGCCGTTTTGTCGAAGAAGGCGGCCTGTTTGTGACCGTGGCGGGCAACGCCTCGCTGCCAATCGATTTCGGACTGGTGGAAGGCGTGACGATCGAGCAGACACGCGAGCTGCGGGCGCGGGGTTCCGTGCTCAACGCGGACATCGCCGACGCGGGCAGCCCGGTGATGTACGGCTATGAAGGAAAGTTGCCGGTCTATTTCAACGGCGCGCCGGTGTTCAACGTCAGTCTGACAGGAGGCATGGGAGGCGGATTCATGGGCCAGCAGGGCGGGCAGCAGGCCTCGCGTCCGTCGGGGCGCGGGGGGCTGGATGATCCGGACGTGGTCCAGGGACGTCCGCCGGCTCCGCCCGCGCCGCCGATGCGGCCGGGCGAGCTGAGCGCCGACATGATGGAGGCCATGCGGCCCTATCTGCCGCCGCCGAACGAGCGGCCCCGTGTGCTGCTGCGGTTCGCGCAGGAGCGGGAGCTGCTGGTGTCGGGCATGCTGGCCGGAGGGCGCGAACTGGCCGGCAGGCCGGCGCTGATCGATGTGCCGCGCTGCAAAGGCCACTGGCTGCTGTTTGCGAACAACCCGATGTGGCGGCAGCAGACGCAGGGGAGCTTCATGCTTGTGCTGAACGCGGCGATGCACTTCGAGCACCTGGGCGCTGGGCGCCCGGCGGCGGAAGCGGCGAAGCCGCAGGCGAGCGAGGGCGATGACTGGATGGACGACCTGCAGTAGGCCGACAGGAGGCGCAACGGAAGGACCGGCGGCACGGCCTGACAATCTGCGCTTCCGGCGTTTCAAACATTTTCTGCTGATTGTGGTTTGCCATCTTCCGCTTCAGGGGGCCGACCTGGTGACCTTGCGCACGGGCGCGCAGATGACGGTGGAAAGGGCCGAGTGCAGCGGCGCAGGACACGAGTGCATCCTGCACCTCGGCGGCGGGCGGATCGAGATGCCGGCATCGGCGATCGAACGCATCGAGCGGCTGCCGGAACCGGCGCGTCCGGCTGAAGCGCCCGCGGCGGCGCCCGCGCCTGCCGCGCGGCGGACGGAAGATCCGCGCGCGGTGGTGACGGAGGCGGCGCTGCGGCACGGGCTGCCGCCGGAGATCGTCCACGCTGTGGCCGCGACGGAGTCCGCCTATCAGCCGGACGCGGTTTCGCCGAAAGGCGCGGTGGGGGTGATGCAGCTGATGCCGCAGACGGCGGCGCAGCTGGGCGCCGATCCGCACGATCTGCGGGAAAACATCGAAGCCGGCACGCGGTTGCTGAAGGATCTGCTGCTGAAGTATCAGAACACGCCGAATCCGGTGCGGCGGGCGCTGGCGGCGTACAACGCGGGCGCGGGCGCTGTGGACCGCTACAACGGAGTTCCGCCCTACCGCGAGACGCTGAATTACGTCGAGCGGGTCATCGAGCGGTACTGGAAGATGGTGCCGGGCACGCGACCAGGACCTTGAGCGCTCCGGGCGCAGCAGCCTGGCGGAAGGCTTCGACCACTTCGGCCAGAGTCAGCCGGCTTTGCACGAGCGGCGCGGTCTCGACGCGCCTCTGCCTGAGCAGACGCAGCGCCTCTGGAAACGGGCCGCAGCGGGAACCCACAAGGGTCACTTCAGGCACGACAACAAGCCTCGACAGGTCCGCGCGGACGGGTTCATGGGTGGTGGATTTGAGGACGACCGTGCCGCGGGGCGCGACGAACTGCAGCGCTTCTTCCAAACCTGCGGCGCTGCCGGTCGCTTCAACGACGAAGGGAAACGCGCGCGAAGGCCGTCTGGCCCCGTCCTGAAGGCGGATGCCGCGCCGCGCAAGCCAGCGCGATCGTTCCGGATGGCGGCCGAACAGGGCGACGTGCGCCCCGGCGGCGGCCAACACCTGCGCGCAGAGAAGGCCGAGCTTGCCGTCGCCGAGCACGGCCACGGGCGCGGCGCGCGGGATGCGGACCTGTTGGAGGATTTCGCAGGCTGCAGCGAGCGGCTCGCAGAAGACTGCCTCTTCGTCGGGCACCGAGCGCGGGATCCCGTGGAGGTTCTCCTCCGGCAGGACGAGGAACTCAGCCAGAGCGCCGGGGTGATTCAGAATGCCGAGCACGCGGCGGCGCGGACAGTGGCGGCGCATGCCGGCAGCGCATTGCGGGCAGCGTCCGCAGCCGAGGCTGATTTCGCCCGCCACGCGCCTGCCCAACCATTGCGGACTGCCCTCGACCACCGTGCCGACGAACTCGTGGCCTGGAACGCCGCGGAAGCCGTAGTAGCCGGCGAGGAGTTCAAGGTCGGTGTTGCAGATGCCGGCGCAGTGGACGCGGATGAGAGCTTCGCCTTTGCGGGGGCGCGGACGCGGGAGCCCGCGCAGCTCCACTCTGCCGTTCCCGATCCATGCCGCCAGCATCGTGCGTCCCATGCGGACATGATGACACCGGCAGCGGCGGGCCGGTATGATGACGCCATGCAACGCGTGTGTTTCGTCCTCCAGGTGAAGAAAGACCGGCTGGAAGAGTACAAGGAGAGGCACAAACAGGTCTGGCCGGAAATGTTAGACGCTCTGCGGCGCACCGGCTGGCACAACTACTCGCTGTTTCTGCGGGACGACGGGATGCTGATCGGGTATGTGGAGACGCCGGACTTTCAGGCGGCGCTGGACGGCATGGCGCGCGAAGAGGTGAACGCGCGGTGGCAGGCGGAGATGCGCGAGTTCTTTGAAGATCCCGCCGGGCGGAACGCCGACGAGCAGATGCGCCCGCTGGAAGAGGTCTTCCATCTCGACTGAACTGCGCCGGACGGGGCGCGTGCCTTACACTGAAGGGTTGTCCACGCCAAGCCTTCTCTGCATCGAACCTTCCTGCGCCTCACGGTTTCCGCTGGACGAGGTGATTTACACGTGCCCGAAGTGCGGCGCGCTGCTCGAAGCGTCCGCGCCGCAGGGGCTCGACCCGGCGGCGATGAAACGCACCTGGCGGGAGCGCCGGACGTCGAACGCGCCGGAGGACCGCTCCGGCGTCTGGCGCTACCGCGAGCTGCTGCCCTTCCGGGACATGACGCGCATCGTGACGCTGGCGGAGGGCAACACGCCCGTGCTGGAGGCGCCGCGGGCGGCGCGGTATGCAGGGCTGAACAGGCTGCGGTTCAAGCATCAGGGCTTCAACCCGACGGGCTCGTTCAAGGACAACGGCATGACCGCGGGCGCCTCGCAGGCGCTGCGGCTGGGGCTGAAGCGGGTGGCGTGCGTCTCGACGGGCAATACGTCGGCTTCGATGGCGGCGTATGCATCGGCCGCCGGACTGACGCCGATCATTTTCCTGCCGCAGGGCAACATCAGCTACGGGAAGCTGGCGCAGGCGCTCGAGTACGGCGCGCTGACGGTGCAGGTGGAGGCGAACTTCGACCAAATCCTGAAACTGGTCCGGGAGCTGGCTGAAAAGACGGGGATTTATCTGCTGAATTCCGTGAATCCTTTCCGGATTGAAGGGCAGAAGACGATCATGGCGGAGCTGCTGGATCAGCTCGACTGGCGCGTGCCGGACTGGATCGTGCTGCCGGGCGGAAACCTCGGCAATATCAGCGCCTTCGGGAAAGCCTTTCGAGAACTGCTTTCGCTTGGCCTGATCGACCGGCTGCCGCGGTTCGCGGTGATTCAGGCGGAAGGGTCGGCGCCGTTTTACGACTACTTCCACAAGCGGGGTTCGTTCGTTCCCGTGACGAAGCCGGAGACGCTGGCGACGGCCATCCGGATCGGCGATCCGGTGTCGTGGCCGAAGGCGATTCAGGTGATCGATGAGTCGAACGGCGTGGTGGAGAAGGTGTCCGAGCAGGAGATCGCCGACGCGAAAGCGGTGATCGGGCAGTGCGGGATCGGGTGCGAACCGGCATCGGCGGCGACGCTGGCGGGCATCCGCAAGCTGGTTGCTGCCGGAGCGATGAAGGCGGAAGAAGACGCCGTGGCGGTGTTGACAGGCCACGTGCTGAAGGATCCGGATTACATATACCGCTACCACACGGGGCAGCTTGCCACGCCTTCCGGTGAACGGATTTCGCCGAATTTCGCAAACCAGCCCGTGACGGCGGCTGCGGATGTAGAGGCGATTGCGGAGCTGCTGCAGCGGCACGCGGGGGAGTGAGGAGGCGGGGTCACCAGATTGCTCTGGGACCGCGGGCACGGGCGGGATGCAGCCCTCGGCCGGGGCAGAGGGGCAAACCGTTGAGTGACCTCTCCGTCCAAAATCGCCGTTCGGGCGGGGGACGCGAGGGGACCGCTCACTCGAAAATCGCCTTTGGGTTGTGGGGCAGCGAGGGAACCGCTCACTCTCGGCGGCTGACGCCGCCTTCGTTCGCGGCTTCCATGAGAAGGCCGGTCCTGTCAAGAGGGTTCGGAAAAATCTTGTGCCGGCGTCAGCCGGCCTGGGC
>Ga0101944_10005909_pt1 | contig 13423 bp, 9 predicted proteins | sample DewCreD2012metaG_FD_75245 | JGI IMG/M metagenome (GOLD analysis project Ga0101944, IMG submission 75245) | Hot spring sediment bacterial and archeal communities from British Columbia, Canada, to study Microbial Dark Matter (Phase II) - Dewar... ... | reverse complement strand
TCACTTTCGCCGGCGGTACGATCACCAACATCGGCGCTTTAGGACATTCTGCTACCGAAAAACACACCAAAGATTACACGGTCGTTTCCTGCCAATACAATAACGCCGGTCCGTACTACGGCATGATCGACACAACCGATTTTGAGAACAGCATCTGGGATGGTACCCTGAGCTGGGCAGCATCTTACTGGCGCTAGGCAAAACAGGAGCGGGAATTTACGGCAAATGATGGATTAATTCTCCATAAAATCAGGCTAAAAAAATGGCTGGATGGTTGAAAAAGCAAACCAATTTGCTATAATCATATCAACAACAGGTAGACAAGCGATGTGAATTCGGTAATAAAATAGTTATTTTCGCCGATCAATAAAAAGAAGGACAAACATATCGAAAGGATTCACAAAAGTCGGAATCATTGTTTCAACGGAGTTCTTAATTCGCGAGGGCGATGATCCCGCACAGAAATTCATGGAGGAATGAATGGGTTATTCGGATGTTACCCGGCTGGCAGGAAATTTATCATCAGAATCGCTGCAGTCTTTACGGAAAACGCAGAAGAACCGTACCGAACGAAGCAGTGCAAATGCCGATTCGGTTGATTCCGCAAAGAGCAGCCAGAACACTTTCCAGGCAGAATTGCAAAACACCGTCAGCGGCACCACCGTACCGGCAAATACGGCGATACCGCAAAAAGCAGAGGGTTCGGTAATATTGGATATCCAGGGGCAGGAATCGAAGCCGCCCGTTATGCAGTCTTCGCGCATTCGTTCGCCGGAATTGGCGGAGGATGTTGTTCAGGAGCTGCGCGATCACATCCTTGCCAATACCGCCCAGGCTTTGTTGGCACAGGCAAACTTCAGTTCGCGAACACTCCTGCGGCTGCAGCGATAAACCATCTTTTTTTGATTTCCGCTAAGATAAAAGGTGCGCTTATAACAACAGGCGCACCTTGTTTATTTTATCAGCGGCGAATCCCTGCCGTTGTTTTCTTCAGGGGTCAAGGCGCAAAGGATACTTTCCGTTTTGGATGACGAAATCGAGCAATGCCTGGCGGTTTTGATCGGGAAAGGGCATGTTCTGATCCGCCCATAACAGCAAGCCGCCGCCGGGATCCCGCCCAAGCTGTTGAAGGCGCAGGCGGGCTTCTGCCCGAATTTCATCCGGCGTTCCCATCATCATGGTGTACTGGGTGTCCACCCCGCCATCAAATACAACCCTGCCGGTGAAGCGCTCGCCCCATTCTGCCAGATTGTTCGCCCGCGCCTGGCAGGGATGGATGATGTTCACCCCGATCTCGATCAAATCCTCTACAATTTCGGTGATATGACCACAAGAGTGGAATTTGATGATCTTCCCCGCCTGGCGGTACACTTGCAGAACCCGGCTTAACTCGGGCTTGATCAGCTCGCGCCACAGGACCGGCGACATCATCAACGCAGACTGGTTGCCGTAATCATCACCGACAAAAATACATTCGATCGGCTGCTGTATGTATTGGCGGGCGATCTCCACATTGAAATCGGCGATCAGGTGCAGCAATTTCTTTGCCCGCGCGGTATCCGTCATTATCAGCTCAAAAAATTGTTCCATGCCCATCAAAAACCAGGCGCGTTCGAATAAGATATTGGGATGAAATCCGCTGAGGACAAACGAGGAAAGGTCTTCGGTCTTCATGAATTCAACCGCAGCCTGGGTCAATTGAAATACCGGCTCCGGCGGGCGGAAATGATCGATATCTTCGGGTCGTTTGATCGGATGATCCACCACCATCGGGAGGTATTCCTTCAGTTCATAATCCCACCCCACGCCCCAAATATCATACCCGCGCTGTTCCATCCACATCATGTCCCCAATAAAAAAGAGGTTCCGCACAACATCTTCATAGGGAATATGATCCGGGTTCCGAAACGTAACCGCCCGAAGATAGTTTTCCCTGGCTGTTATTGGTGCAACCATCTTTGCGCTTCCTTCATATCCTAAAAGCCGATCACCTGCCCAGCCTTAGTCTCAGGGTGATCATGGCGTTGCCGGGGATTTTCAGGCGGAGGGTTTTACCGGCGGAAAAATCCACGATTTCTGCTTGTGCATACAGGATAGGGGGATCGGTGTTCAACGCCTCTTCCGTCACCGAAACAATTGCCGCCTGTTCGATGGTGAACGCACTGTTGAGCGTTACCTCGACGGTCTCGCCCGATACCTCCTGCAAGCGCAGGATGATATCCTCCGTATCACCGAAGGTTGCGCCTTTCAATTCTGCAATCATTACCGATGTTCCATCTTCCGCCGATTCATCATCACCGAACCAGAAGAAACTGCACGAAGCGCCCTGGCTCTCAGCATCCCGGCAAAACGGCAGGGCTGCTCCGTCAGCCTGGCTGCCGGGTGTATCGGCGTCCGGTAAAAGCAGGGACGCCAGAAGCGGTACGCGGCTTTCCCATCCCATGCGGGAGGCGCGCAGCGGATCGAAGTCGGCTTGGACGCCGATCCGATAGGTAAAGGTATGAATGGGCGGCGCCGATGGTTCTCCGCCGACCAGGGGGATTACGCCCTTATCCTTGCTGGAGCCTTCATGGGCAACTGCCATCGCACCCGCAATGAGAACCGGCTTTTCAATCCCCTGAAACGTACCGCTGCGGGTAACGTTATTGACAAAGATCAGGAAGGATTCGCGCTGGGTCAGGAGAGCGGTGTAGCCATCCGAACCCGTTAAGGCGCTCACATTTTGCACGCTGAATCCCCTGCCGTTGGCACCGGGGAGGAGGTCTTGCGCCGGGTTGAGGAAGCCGGCTGCGCTTTCCAGGTGGAGAGACAGGTCTTTCTGATCGAGGTTGAAAGGAAAGGCGAAGAAATACAGGTCCGAATGGTCGCCGGCCGGCACATGCGGCATTTTTGATCGGTCTAGCAGATTGACTACCTCCAGCCAGGGCTGTCCGGCTTCCAGCCGGTATTGGGTTTCCTGGAAGATCGCTCCATTTCGTTTTACCGTAATGCTCTGCAGGGGTAAATCCGCCCCGGCAGATACTTCTACGCTGGCTTGTCCGGATTCCACAACTTCAACCATGCCCGTACTAAAGGTAGATTTATGCGAAGCGCGCAGCAAGGCATTAAACGGAACAACCGTACCGCCGGATTCGGGGGGATTTTTGAATATCACTTCGCGCTGGTTGACGATATCCCACAGGCTGACCACCTCTCCGGTAGCGGTATCCACCGTCAGGCGGAAATATTCATTCTCGATACTGATCTCAGCTTGGGTCGGTTCCTGGTTCGCCGCCTCATCTGCCGGTTCCTCCGGCGTGGGCTCCAGCAAAAAGCGGCGATAACCGAGCGAAGGGATATCCTTTGCCTGGAAGAGCATTGAACCGGTTTGCACCTGCGAAAGCATCACCTCACCTGTAGCTTTGTCCACCACCCGGCAGGGGGTATTCCGGCACAAGGGATCGACCCCCTGCAGGGAAATCTGCACCACGCCCGAGCGAACCCACGACAGCGGATTGAAAACCACCACTTCCACCCCCTCAGGAGCGGCAGTGTCTTGGAATTTGAACGCCGGCGTCAACGTTTCCCAACTGCCTGAAAGCAGCGCTTGACTATCGCTAAATATCCATTGGGCAAGCTCCAAATGAATGGCATTATCGTGGTTGATCTCCTCTGCGGTCATCAAGCCGGGCCAGGGGACGATGCTGCCGGTGGAATGCTCATCGTAATAGACAATATCCAGATATAGATCACCGACTTGCTGCGCCGGGTATTCGCCAATACCCATTAATTTCGATAAAGTGGTTACAGCGCCGGCAGCCAGCAGGTTATCCTTGGCAGTGCGGATGAGCGCCGTGCCGGCCGGGCTGAGGATCTTGGTCTGCTCCCACAATCCCGACCAATCGCCGCGATAGACGGGAAATTGATCACCATACGTCTCTTCCATATGTTTGAAGAAATCTTCGGGCGGCGCCAGCAGCAGCTTGGGATTCTGCCGGGTTTTATTCCACAGTTCAACATTCTGCACCAATTGATAGATATTGAGCTGATCGGCATCCTGATTATCGAAGGCGTACTGCACCAGGATGGCGTCATAGGGGTAGCCGTCATTCGTCCATTTCTCCATGGCTTGTTTGAGGTAGAAATCGTTGATTTTCTGGTTGAGTTTATAGACAAATAAACCTTCACTATAATTATCCGGGCTGATCCAGGTCAGCACGCGGCTGCCATCGGAGCCTTCCCAGTAGAAGGGGATATCTTTGCGGGGGATGGTTGTTCCCCCTCCGCCGGCGGTAATGTTGGGTCCGGTGAGGAAGTAGCGGATGCCGGCGCGGCTGAGAATTTGCGGCAGTGCCCAGGAATACCCCGGCACATCGTTCTGCACGGCAGTGATCAGATCAATCGAAAAAGCCAGTTCCGCCTTGCGGGCGGGGTACAGAAAATACTGCCATTCCGCCGGGCTGAGCATGGCGCTGTGCATCGAAGCATACGACGCCATCAAATTGAGCCGCCTGGCTTGGATATATTCCAGCAGTTTTTGCACCTCCTGCTCATCCGACCGTGCCAGCCATTGTTCCAACTGCCATAGGTTCTCAATGTTCCAGGACATTCCCGGGAAAACACCGAGATATTTCAGCGCCAGGTCGAGGTTAGGCTTATACTGCTCGGCGACGACATCTGCCGGGGCGGTGAATCCGATATCCAGATGCGACATCGGCACGATATATATGTAGCGGATACTCGATTCCACACCCGGTAAGGAAGGTGTGGAAGTGATTTCAGGGGTGGGAGAACTGGCGGGCTCTGTCATCGACACCTCCTCGATAGTCGGGGTCTGTTCACTTATGGATGGTTCGGTTGCCTGTGCCGCAGCCGATTCCTCCGGCGTTTTGGCAGGGGTAGATTCGCCCGGCTGACAGGCAGCCAGCAATAAAATGAAAATACAGAAGCAAAAGAATATGGTTCGGCGCATAATTCTCCGTTATTGTCAGGCATCAAAACCGGGTTGCTCAAAAAGAAACCTGATTTCAGAAAAATATCAGCCTTTGATGCCGGTCAGGGTAATTCCCTCGACAAACAGCTTTTGCCCAAGGAAAAAGATGAGCAGGGTAGGGGAAAGAACAACGGCGGAAGCTGCCATCAATTCCTGCCAGGCAACCGAATACTGGTCACGGAAATACTGCAAACCGATCTGTAAGGTGTACATGCTTTCTGTTTTCAGATACAACAGTGGACCGATGAAGTCGTTCCAGGTGAACAAGAAGGTAAAAATACCCACCGTTGCCAGGGCAGGTCTGGAGAGAGGAAGCATGATCCGCCACCAGATACCCAGATGGCTGCAGCCATCAATGAAGGCGGCATTGGTCAACTCCATCGGGATCGAGCTGTAAAACTGTCTGAGCAGGAAGATGTAAAACGCGCCGCCGAAGAACCACGGTACGATCAATGGCAGGTATGTGTTGATCCACCCCAGCCTTGAATACAGCACATACAAGGGAATCATGGTTACCTGGCCGGGCAGCATCATGGTACTGATCAAGATGATGAACCAGATATCCCTGCCGGGCCAGCGCACGCGGGAAAAGGCATACGCCACCAGAGAAGCAGAGAGAATCGCGCCGACGATCGGGATAAAAGAGGTAATGCAGGAGTTGATCAGGAATCGGATGAACGGCATGCGCGCCAGAGCATTGGGATAATTCTCCCACACAATGGGATTGGGAATCCAAACCGTCGGGATGACATAAACCTGCTCGTTACTCTTCAAGGAGGTGGATATCATCCAGGCTAAGGGGAAGATAAAGAGGATACCCAGCAGGCAGATGAAGATAAAAATGGCAGAGCGCCAGATGAGGTCTCTTACCTTTCGGTTCTTCCACCAGGCGATATTACGAACAGCGCCGGAACGAGTTGGATTAGGGAGACTTTGTTCGGTTTGCATTTTATATTCCTCCCTTTGGTCCTTCTTCATAATAGACATATTTACGGGAGATCCTGAATTGGATCAGGGTTAAGGTCAGGATGAGGACAAAGAGGATCCATGCCATGGCGGAGGCGTATCCCATCTTCAGCTCGCCAAAAGCGCGCTGGTAAAGGTAGAGGACATAGAAGAGGAGCGAGTCGCGCGGTCCTGCCCCGCCCCCTTGCCCTGGGGTTTGTGTCCAGACATAAGCCTGGGTGAAAACCTGGAAAGAACCGATGGTGGTGGTAATAATGGTAAATAAGATGGTAGGAGAGAGCATTGGCAGGGTAACATACCAGAATCGTTGGATCGCATTTGCCCCGTCAATCTCGGCGGCTTCCTGCAGATGGACAGGAACGTCCTGCAGCGCTGCCAGGTAAATGATCATCGTCCCGCCAACTGCCCATAGGCTCATTAAGATCATGGCAGGTTTTGCCCATTCGGCGCTGTTGAGCCAGGGGATGGGTCCAATGCCTACCAGCTTGAGGGCTGCGTTGATCAAACCATACTTGGGGTTGAGCAGCCACAGCCACAGCATCGCATTTGCCACACCCGAAACCACCGAAGGCAGGTAATAGATGGTGCGGAACAGGCTGCGACCGGGGATGCGCTGGTTCATCAGCAGCGCCAGGCTTAGGCTGGTGACGATGGAAAGCGGCACCACAAAGAAAGAATAATAGGCGGTGTTATACAGGCTCTTGATAAATTTGGGATCGTCAAAAATGAGGATCCGGTAATTGGTCAAGCCAATCCAACTGGGCGGCTTGGTGATCTGGAAAAAGGTGAAAGAATAATAAAAAGACAGGATGATCGGGCCGGCAGTAAAGATAAGAAATCCGAGTAACCACGGCAGCGCCATGGCGTAACCGGTGAACGCTTCCTGCCACCATAAGCGGTTATGTTTCTGAAAAATGCTCCATTTGAGCAGACCGGCGGTTATTCTGGACATAATTTTTCCTCAGGGAAGACTACCAAGGATAGAGACCGGGCTTCAATAAGAAACCCAGTCTCTATGAATTAAGGATTGATATTACTTAGTTTGTGCGCGGTAGTTGGCTACCTCGGTCTCAGCCGCAGCAACGGCATCTGCCAGCGCCTGTTCGGGGGTCTTAACCCCATCCCAGACTTCCTGGAAAGCGGTGATGAGGGGACCGTACCAGGTTGGGCATTCGAGGATGAACGGGCGGCTGCGGGTAACCGCCATGCTCTGCAGGACAACATCCCAGCCGGGTTTGGACATGAACTGGGGATCGGCAGCGGCATCTTTGCGTCCGGGCATCCAGCCAGAAGCGGCAGAGAATTTTACGGCGACGTCATAAGAAGTCAGGTATTTGATGAACTCCCAAGCACCGTCGGGGTTCTTGGCGCCGTTGGGGATTTCGAGATCGAAACCGGCGCCCCATGAAGCCGGCGTGGTGTGGGCTGGGATCAGGGCAACACCCCAGTCCAAATCGGGCGCGTAGGTCAGCAGGTCGTCAATATATGCCTGCACCTGGATAATCATCGAAACCTGCCCGCTCATGAAGGGATCCTGAGCGCCGGTGCCGAAACCACTGGCAAACAGATCCAGGTTCTCTTTTCCGTAGTAGTCAACCCATTTCTTGTACCACTGGGCGGTTTCCAGAACTTTGGGATCGGTGAAGTTGAAGGTTGGACCTTCGGGATTGACCAGCTCAACGCCGGTGGTATAGAGCAAGGGCAGCACCCAGGAGTTACCCCACCAGGGGTTGAAACCTACCCGTTTGAGATCGGCACCTTCGCCAATATCCAGTTTATGAGCATATTCCCACAATTCATCCCAGGTCGTGGGCGGTTTGTTGGGATCTAAACCAACTTCGGCGAAGTGGGCTTTGTTATAGAACAGAACACGGGTATCGGGACCGTAGGGGATGCCCCAGGTTTGACCTTTGTAGACGACATCCTTCTGACCGTATTCCCAGAAGACACTCATGTCGAATTTATCGGCGTTGATGTACTCATCCAACGGCAGAATTTGGTTGGCTTCGGCGCGTTGACCGGCGCGGGTCATATCGGTCATGACCACATCCGGCGGGGTGCCGGCGGCAATATCCGCCAGTAATTTCTGCTCGTAGGTCCAGAACTCGGCATAGACGGGTTCAACGATGTATTTCGGGTTGGTCAGGTTGAAGTCGCTGACGATCTGATCAAAGGCATCGCGGCTTGGCCCACTGCCGAAGATATGCCAGAAAACAACCTTGGTGCGTTCGGCGGGAACTTCGACGGTTTTTTCGACTTCCTCTTTGACAACGACCGTCTTTTCGACCTCTTCCTTCACCACAACGGTCTTCTCAACTTCTTCTTTCACCACAACGGTCTCCTTAATGACCTGTGGCGTAGGGGTCGTGCAGGCGCCCAAGATCATGCTGGCGACCAGCACAACAGATAGAATGGCAACTAACTTTTTGAACATTGTTTATCCTCCTTTAGGATAGTTTGCTAACATGAAACAGAGCAAAACGCCATGAGCCAATTGACCAAAAGGTGTTTATTTTTGACGTTTTGCTTGGGTAACTCGCCATGGTTTTCCAATGGGTTTGTCAATATTTTTTCAGCGAATTACCACGAACCAAGGGATTTATCCTTTCAGATGATTGCCGATACACCACCTCCTTTTCTTTCAATACCAGGACCGTTAAGAACCATGGGGAGTCTTTTCCGAAACCTGGTTTGTGGATGTCATTTGTGGGGTTGAGGATAGCTGCCCACCCGTCCCCGGCAGTGGCTTACCGCCCTCAACCGATCCGCTCGATTTACGGATTTTCATCTCAACCGGTAAGAACACAAATAACTCTTCCGACAACGATTTTACCGATGATCCAATACCGGCACGCTTGCCGGTGAGGATATCGATCAATATAGAAGTTGCTCGTGCCCCCATCTCTTGAGATTGCTGATGAATGGTAGTCAGGGGGGGATTGAGCAAGGGAGCAATGGTATCATCATCGAAGCCGACGATGGCAATATCATCGGGGATGCGCAGATTGAGTTCGGCACAGACCTCATACAATTGCGCCGCAATCACATCATTGCAGGAGACAACCGCTTCGGGTCTGCCGGAATAGGTGAGGAATTCCTTCATCGCTGCCCGGTCATAATCCGCCAGTTCCGGCGCTGTTTTGCCCAGAACCTGGATAGCGCTGAGGAAGGGCAGCATATTCTGGAAAATAAGCGAGGGATCGTAGGAAATACCAGCCTCTTGCAGAGCCTGTTTATACCCCTGCAGGCGTTCAGCCACCGAAGTTACATAGAGATTGGGGCGGGTGACAAAGCCGATCTTACGGTACCCCCGCTCAAGCAGGTGGTGGGTCAACAGGTAACCGCCTTCGATGTTCTTGGATGTAACAAATGGAACGTTGGTCTCGGGGAAATAGCGGTCGATAAACACCATCGGCACGCCTTCGGCAATCATCCGCTGCAGCATTTGATGAGGCTGATGGGCATCGGCGGGCATCAGCAGGATACCATCCACCTTCCCCCCATCCCACACTTCCGAAAGGCATTTCTGCTCCAGCCCGATCTGGTTGCCGGCATTGCACAACAGCAGGTGATACCCCCGCTGCGAAGCGATATATTCTGCCCCGCGGATAATTTTCATCAAGAAGGAATCGCGCACTTCCGGCACGATGATCGCCAGGTTGCCGGTGCGGGGGCGTTGTTTTATCGCCGAAGTCTTTTCAACAATAAACGTGCCGCGTCCGGGCGCCCGCTCTACCAATCCTTCCTCGATTAGTATCTGCATGGCATGACGAACCGTCGGGCGGCTTACCTGCAGCATTTCGATCAGCTCCAGCTCCGACGGCATGGCAGTGTTGGCCGAGTACGTGCCGTCGGCAATCCGTTCCTTCAAGTAATTCAATACCTGAAGGTAGAGCGGCTCGGAGCGTTGTGGATCAGGATGAAATTCTGGCTTCATCTTTACCTGCCCATACAATGGTTTGTAAAAGACGGGTCAGTTCCTGTTTCACCTGCCCGTTTTGGGCGGGGTTGGGATTCTCTCGCCAGGAACGGTATAGGGTTAAAATGCGTTCTTTCTCCCTTACCGTTATCTTCCCGCGGGTGCACTCATCCTCCATCCAATCGGTAAAGGAGCCCATCCACACTTTGCTGGAACCCATTTCATCCGGCGACCGCTGCAGGTTCTGCCGGTCGATCTTGCCGAAAAGCATGCGCGGGGCTTTGTTTTCCAATGGGATGATGGTGGTCTCGAAGAGGGGATCGATCTCCATCATGCCGTAGTGCATCGGGTTGGCAGTGTCTTTTTCCAGCACATTCCCATCAACCGAGGCGCCGATGATTTGGCAGACGAACAGGCAGTAATGATCGCCGACCGGCAGTGAATGAACCACGCGGGCTTCCAGGTTGACCGGGCACTCGCGGATACCGGCAGGTTTGACCTGCTGCGAAGGCAGGGGAGTGAAACCGGCAACTGCCATTTCCTCGATGCCGGGCGGGTAGGGTAAAGCCGCCGCCCAGATTTTTTCCATCAACTCTGCACCGGGGTAGCTGATGACGCATTCGCCCGTAGTCTTTAGATTGTGATAGGCGTTGCGTACGGGGATATCCGGCACATCCGCACTGCCGACAGAGAAGGCATAATAATAATTGGATGTTTTGGGCGAGGGCAGGGAATTGACACCAACACAAGTGCCGAGCGTTACCGGCGTAATATTGTGGTTGCCGTATTCATCGAGCGTAGAAACCAGATAGACCACCTGGGGAGGCTGCACCCACCGATAGTTAAATCCGCGATCGGATTGAAGAAGGTTGAAATACATTTCTGCCATCACGATATAGAAAGTATCCTGACGAAATAGGTTTTAGCGGATCGGCATACCATTAAGGGAGAAGGTTACTGACAGGATATGTTTTGTAACATATTGTCATAAACATTATATTACAAAGCAGACAAATATGCAAATTATTTTAAGATTGATTCTCTTGAATTACAAATCAGTAAAGGGACATTGTCTTATAATATCCATATCGTATCTAAGGAGAAAAACCTCATGAAAGCTGTTCACGACTTATCTCAACTTCAATGGACCCTGATCGGCACTACCCCCTATGCCTGGCTGCTCTCTGGTAACCCGGTACAGGTTTTACAAGATCAAACCGTAGAACAGGAAGCCATTCCTGCCATCGTGCCGGGTTCGGTGCAGAAATCCCTCCTCAACGCCGGCATCCTGCCGGACTGGAACAGCGGTTTGAATGCCCGCCTGTGCGAGTGGGTGGAAAACCGCCACTGGATTTATTCGGTCCATCTGCCGGACGAGTGGTTCCAATCCGGTAAAACCTACCGCCTGTCCGCTGCCGGCTTGGATGACCGCGGCTGGGTCTATTTGAACGGCAAAGAGATCGGCACCTTCAAGACAACCCATCTGCCTTATTTGTTTGACCTTACCGATCATTTGCAACCCGCCGGCAACCTGCTGCAGATCATCTTCGACTGCCCGCCGCGCTGGCTGGGACAGTTCGGCTATACCTCCAAAATGACCGACTGGAAGCCGCGTTTTTACTACACCTGGGACTGGGTCTCGCGGATTGTGCAGATCGGCATCTGGAACACCCTCACCCTCGAAGAGAGCGACGGCGCGGAGATATTTAATCTCAAAGTATGCACCGAGGCAGACCCCGCCTCCGCTCTCGGCTCGCTTGAGGTGCGCGGCAGCGCCGGCGCGCCGGCGGGGGCAAAGGTCAAGCTGGAATTATCCGGCGATGAGGGGGTCATCTATCAGGAACTCCTCCCCCTGGAGGTGTTCAACGGGGATGGCGTGAGATGGGATGCTCTGCCGGTGAAGCTATGGTATCCCAACGGGTTGGGCAGCCAGCCGCTCTACCGGTTCACCTATACGCTGTTAGGCGAGAACGGGCAGATCCATGACTGCGTTCAGCGCACGATCGGCTTCCGGCACATCACCTGGCAGCCATGCGAAGGCGCGCCGGCAAATGCCGACCCCTGGATCTGCGCCGTGAACGGCAGACCGGTCTTCCTGCAGGGCTTCAACTGGACGCCGATTCTGCCCAATTTCGCCGATACCGGCGAAGCCGATTACCGCCTGCGCCTGGAGCGCTACCGCGAGATGGGCGTTAATATCCTCCGCATGTGGGGCGGCGCCATGCTGGAAAAAGAAATCTTCTTCCAACTTTGCGATGAGATGGGCATCCTCGTCTGGCAGGAATTTCCCCTCTCCTCCTCCGGCGTCGACAACTGGCCGCCCGAGGATGAAACCAGCATCGCCGAGCTCTCCCAGATCGCCCGCAGTTACATTACCCGGCGCAGCCACCATGCTTGCCTGCTGATGTGGGGCGGCGGCAATGAATTGCAGGGCGATCTAGACGGAAACAAAACCGGCGTTGGCAAACCGGTTGATCTCTCTCATCCCCTCATCCGCCGCTTTGCCGAGATCGCCGCAGAAGAAGACCCCGGCCGCCGCTTTGTGCCGACTTCCTCCTCGGGCCCTTACTTCTATGTCAAAGAAGAGAATATCGGTAAGGGATTGCATTGGGATGTTCACGGTCCCTGGAAAGCCGATCCCGACCTTGCAGCATGGGAAGCCTACTGGAAAAAAGTGGATGCCCTCTTCCATTCTGAGGTGGGCTGCCCCGGCGCCAGCTCGGTGGAAATCATCCAATGCTACAGCGGAGGATTGCCGACCATGCCCGCCAGTCCCCAAAACCGGCTGTGGCGGCGCACCCCCTGGTGGATCGAATGGGATTTGTTCCTCCAGCAGGGCGGCAGAGAGGACAGCAGCCTGGAAGAATATGTGCGCTGGAGTCAGGAACGCCAGGCGCAGGCGCTGACCATCGTCGCCCGCAGCCTGAAGAACAAGTTTCCGCGCTGCGGCGGGGTGATCTTCTGGATGGGGCACGACTGTTTCCCCTGCACCGCCAATACCTCGGTCATCGAGTTCGACGGCAGGTACAAACCGGCTGCTCTGGCGCTCAAAAAGGTGTTCCAGGCATCCTAGGTTTCCACCTCATCGAAAACTTCGGAGCTGTTTTCTTCTACGGAATTCGCTTTATTTCCATAAGTGTCTGTTAACCGGCGAATTCCCTTGAACCCTCATACAGTTATCCAATGGGCAGCCGGTGAAATTTCCATGCCTCTCGTCTTCATTTTCTCGGAAGCAAGAAAATGAGCGGGACCGCCAGCAGCACCATGCCGATACTGCCGAGAAATACCGGACGCATGCCAAAGCGGTCTGCCAGTGCGCCGACGATGACCACCACCACCGAGCGGATGATGAAACTGGTGGACATATAGACACCGTTCGCCAGCGAGCGGTTGGCGGGGAAGCGCGCCTGGATCATGGCGAGGAAAGCCGGGTTGGCGATGAAGGCGGTCAATCCCACCCCCGCCAGCATCATGATTTTCAGCCAGCCCTGCAGCAACAGGAAAGCCAGCGCAAACCCTGCCGATGACAGGGTGCCGATCAGGGCAATGTTGCGCTGACCGATGCG
>Ga0101944_10005908_pt1 | contig 13424 bp, 10 predicted proteins | sample DewCreD2012metaG_FD_75245 | JGI IMG/M metagenome (GOLD analysis project Ga0101944, IMG submission 75245) | Hot spring sediment bacterial and archeal communities from British Columbia, Canada, to study Microbial Dark Matter (Phase II) - Dewar... ... | reverse complement strand
GCGCCGCTCGCTCTTGGTGGCTTGCTGGGATGCGGAAGAGGCGGGTCTGGTCGGCTCCCGACACTGGGTCAACCATCCGACGCTGCCGCTGCGGAATGTGGTCGCGGCGGTCAACTTGGACATGATCGGCCGGATGCGAGGCTGGCGGCTGGAAGTGCTGGGGACGCGAACGGCTGTCGGGCTACGGCGGCTGATCAGCGAGGCCAACGGCGCAGGTCCGCTGTCGCTGGTTTTCGATTGGGCGATGAAATCGGACAGCGACCACTGGTCGCTATACGAGCGGGAGATCCCGGTGCTGATGTTCCACACCGGGCTGCACGAGGACTACCATCGCCCCAGCGACGACGCGCACCGGATCAACCATGCGGGGCTGGAGGCGGCGGCGCGGCTGGTTTTCCAGAGCGTGATGCAGCTTGCCGAGAGCGATGAGCGGCCGACGTTCCGCGCGGCCTGTCGCCGCGAGAATCCTGCCGGTCGGACCTGGCTGGAACAACCGGTGACGCCGCACCCTCCGCGGTTCGGGATGCCGCTGCGGGTGGAGCCAGGACCGCCGCTGCGGGTGATCGCCGACGCCCCCCTGCCCGGCTCGCCCGCGGAGCGGGCCGGCCTGAAGGCTCAAGACCAGCTCCTGGAGTTCCAGGGGCGTCCCATTCAGGATGAGGGGCGTTTTCGGCTCGCGCTTCTGGCGGCGCAGGGACCTTGCACGTTGCGAGTCGCTCGCGCGGGGCTCGCCGAACCGCTGACGCTGACGATCACCCCGCGGGGCGAGCCGATCCGCGTGGGGATTTCCTGGCGCATGGACGATGCGGAACCGGACACGGCCATCGTCAGTCAGGTGATTTTCGGATCGGCGGCCCAGCAGGCGGGGGTGCAGGTGGGCGATCGGATCTACGAACTGGGCGGACAGAGGTTTGGTTCAGAAACGGAATTCGTGAACCTGCTCTCGACCGCTCGCGACCCATTCCCCATGCTGCTGGAGCGGAATGGTCAGCTTCGCTTGGCGACCCTCCGCCTCCTGGACGACCCGCCTCCCGCGGAATGACAGGAACATGACAGCCTGCGGCACGATGGCAGGGTGGGCCGTGCGGCTTGGCGGCCGTTGACCGCGATCAGCGGCTCCTCCGGAAATCGCTTCAGGCCGTTTGACGGGCGGAGGCTGGTGGCATACAACTAGCTGATGAGCACACGTTGCGCATGCCGACTGCCAGCGAGGGGCCCTCGCGAGGGGGAGCCGTGAACCTGGTCAGGCCTTAACCGGAGCAGCCATAAGCGGGGTACTCTTGTGCGGGGGCCCCTTCCTGGCAGTCGGGGCCTCTTGAAGAGTGCACGTCGGGAGCCTTCTTCGGACGACACGGGAAGTCGGACCTTGCCATGGCGACAGACGCACAGGGTGCCGCCGCAGTGCCGGGCGGCGGTCCTGGGAGCCGGTACCTCGTGGTCGCACGGCGGTATCGGCCGCAAGACTTTTCGGAGCTGATCGGCCAGACGCAGGTCGCGCAGGCGCTAGCCAACGCCATCCAGACGCACCGGGTGGGCCATGCCTATCTGTTCACGGGCGCCCGCGGCGTGGGGAAGACCTCGACCGCGAGGATTCTCGCCAAGGCGCTGAACTGCGTGCACGGCCCGACGACAGTGCCCTGCGGCCAGTGCGATATCTGCCAGGCCGTGGCGAGCGGCAGCGATGTGGATGTGATCGAAATCGACGGGGCGAGCAATCGCGGCATCGACGAAATCCGCCAGCTCCGCAGCAACGTGAGCGTTCGCCCCAGCCGGGCGCGGTACAAGATCTACATCATCGATGAAGTGCACATGCTCACCACGCCGGCGTTCAACGCCCTGCTCAAAACGCTCGAAGAGCCGCCCGAGCATGTGAAGTTCATTTTTTGCACCACCGAGGCGGACAAAGTTCCCATCACCGTCCAGTCCCGCTGCCAGCGGTTCGATTTCGCCCCGATCGACACTCCCTCCATCCTGCAGCGGTTGAAGCAGATCTGCGCGGCCGAAGGAGTCGTCGCCGAAGAGGAGGCGTTGACGCTGATCGCCCGGCGAGCTGCCGGTTCGCTCCGCGACAGCCAGTCGCTGCTGGAGCAACTTCTCGCGTTCGGCGGGTCGCAACTTCGGGTGCAGGATGTCCACGCGCTGCTCGGGACGGCCAATCCCGCGCGATTGGGCCGCCTAGCCTACGCTATCGCCCGCCGCGATGCTGCCACGGCGCTGGCAGAGCTGGACGTGGCCGTTCGGGAAGGGGTCGACCTGGGCGCTTTGGCCGAGCAGCTTCTGGGCTACTTCCGAGACTGCCTGGTGCTGGCGGCAGGCGGCTCGGCCGATCTGCTGTTGCATGTGGCCCCGGACGACACAGCGGGCGTCAAGGAATTGGCCGGCCAGCTCGGGATCGAAACGCTGCTGGCCATGGCGCAGATTCTCGACCACACGCTGGCGCGCCTGCGTCAGAGCACACACGTGCGGACGCTCGTGGAAATGGCGCTGGTCCGCCTGTGCAAACTGGAGGATCTCGACCGTCTGCCGCAGCTTCTGGCACGCCTGGAGGGCCCCGGCAGTGCCTCTGAGACGGCACCCACGCGACATACCCCCCTTTCAAGCGGTGCCTCGGCTCCGGAAGGTCAAAAAAAAATCGCTGATCTTCCACTGCGGAGCAGCCCGAACATTGCCGAACCACAAAACGGACGTTCTCAATTAACTAAGCCAATCGCAAGAGGGGAAGTCGGTGCCCGCGAGCTTTCCGTCGGGGCCAATGGTTCCCAGCAAGTCCCTCGGAGCGACGCGGTCGCGCCGCCAGCGGCAATTGCTCAACCACCCGCTACGCGCCAGAGGCCCGAGCAGGCTGACACGGCGCCAACTCCGCCATTAGATGCCCCCCCCTCAGAAAGCCGGTCTGTCGAGGCGTCTGGGACAGCACCCAGCGCGTCCCCGTCGCCGTGGGAGGGGCAAGATGTGGCGGAGCTTTGGTCGCAAGCGATTGCCAGTCTTGGAGATATGACCGAAGGCTTCGCGCGGAAGGCGGAGCGCGTAGCAATTTCTGGGCCAAATCGGCTAGTCGTTTCGTTTCGCAAAGCTTATACTCAAGCGCTGCAATACTGCGAGCGACCGGAAAAGCGGCTGAAAATCGAGCAGACCTTGTCCCGCCTGGCAGGGCGGCCCGTGCGAGTGGAGTTCGTACTGCTGCCCGATTCCGGCGGGAACGAGGAGCCTGGCTCGAAGCCGCCGGCGCCGCTCACCCGCAGGCAACAGGAACAAAAGGCGTTACGGAACCCGCTTGTTCGAACCGCGCTCGAGCTGTTCGACGGCGAGGTGATGTACACGCTCGCGTCCCTCACGGACGAGCGCCAGGAGGGGGAGGGGACGTAACGGCGTGGTCCGGTGCGTCCGTCCTGCGGGAAGGCAAAGAGCACAAAACCCACAGTTGAAGTGGGCTACAAGCGGTCGCGCAAGGTGCCGGGGGCGTCGGGCTTTTGCTCAGCCGCTCCTAGCGCAGCCGCCTCCGTGGCCAGCATGAGCGGTGGGGACGGGCACGGAAACGAAGGACGTGTGGTCGTATGGCTCCGATCACCCAGTCTATCGGACGCTTGATCGACGAGCTGGCCAAGCTTCCAGGCATCGGGCGGAAGTCGGCCGAGCGGCTGACCTACCATCTGCTGCGGGTTCCCAAGCCCGAGGCGCTGGCCCTGGCCGACGCGATCCGCGACGTGCGGGAGAACGTGCATTATTGCCGGGTGTGCTACAACCTCGCGGAGGGGGATGTGTGCGCGATCTGTGCCGACCCTCGGCGCGACGCCTCGCAGCTTTGCGTCGTGGAGCAGCCGCGGGACCTGATCGCCCTGGAGCAGGCAGGGGTGTATCGCGGGCATTACCACGTGCTCCTGGGCCGGATCGCTCCGCTGGAAGGGGTGGGTCCCGACCAGCTCACGATCGACCGTTTGATGGAGCGGGTGCGGGCGGGCGGAGTCAGCGAAGTGATCATGGCTACCAACCCGACCGTGGAAGGGGACGGGACGGCCTTGTATCTCTCGAATTTGCTGGCTGAATACCCTGTACGGGTTACGCGGCTGGCGCGGGGGATCACGACCGGCAGCGTGCTGGAATATACCAATAAGGAGGTTCTTGCCGACGCGCTCCTGGGACGGCAGCAGCTTTGAACGGAGGGCCAAGCTGCTCGTTGTACGGTGAATGCGCAACGTTCACGGGAGGTTGTCAGAATGAGACCAGTGCCGGGGCGACAGGGGGAGCGGGATCCGTCATCGCCCAGCGCTTCCGGCGCAATACGAGGTAACATCCCAATAGGGCCCCAGGGCGTACGGCGCTGCGGCCCGATCACGGGTTGAACACTACAGCCGATTCTCGCACCAGCGGAACATCCCATGCGTCTGTCGTTCGGTCTTGAACACCGGCAGCTCCAGGTCCAGAAGCTGGCGCCGCGGATGATCCAGTCGATGGAAATCTTGCAGCTTCCGCTGCAGGAGCTGCAGGAGCGGATCGAGCAGGAGCTGGTCGAAAACCCGGCGCTGGAATTGCAAGAGCGCGACCCGGCCTTGCCGGACGAGCCGGTCGAGTCCGACAGCGACGGCCCTGAGATCGACGAGAAGCCGCTGGTCGTCGACGAAGCACACAACCACGCGGACGATTTCGAGCGGCTGCTCAATCTGGATCGGGAGATTCCCGATTATTTCGAGGAGACCACCCGCCGCTCGGCTAGCCGCATCGAGGAGGATGCTGAACGAGCGCACGATGTGATCGCCAACGTGGCCGACCGACCGCAGTCGCTGCAGGATCATCTGCTCGCGCAGCTCGGCGAATTGGACCTCGAAGCGGCCACGCGGGCCTTGTGCGAACGGATCATCAGCACGCTCGACCCGAAAGACGGCGGTTACTTCCGTGCCAGTCTTCGCGACCTGTTGCCTCCCGAAGCCACCGCCGAAGACCTGCAGCGCGCGGAAGAAGCGCTGAAAATCGTGCAGTCGCTCGATCCGCCGGGCATCGCGGCGCGCGACCTGCGCGAATGCCTGCTAGCGCAACTGACGCCGGAGATGGATTATTATGATGAGCTGCGGACACTGATTTCCAACCATCTGGAAGACTTGCGAGATAATCGCCTACCGCTCATCGAAAAGGTCACCGGCTATTCGATCCCGCGCATCCAGGCCGCGTGGAAAGAACTGCGCAAACTGAACCCGAAGCCCGGGTCGCAATTCGCCGACACGCCGGTGCCCACCGTGACGCCGGATGTATTCGTCGAACGGACGGAAGACGGACGTTATAAGGTCGTTGTGGACGACAGTCGTACGCCCACCTTGCGCATCAGCAAATATTATCGCGACCGCCTGGCGAATGGGACGGCCACGCCTGAAGAGCGCGAATATATCAAACGAAAGATCAATGCCGCACAGTGGCTGATCGAGTCGATCGAACAGCGGCGTCAGACGCTGACCAAGGTCGCGCAGGCGATCGTCGATCACCAGACCAAGTTCCTGGAATACGGCCCGGAATTCATCGAACCCTTGAAGATGCAGCAGATCGCCGACAAGGTCGGCGTGCATGTCACGACAGTCAGCCGGGCCGTGGACGACAAATACATCCAGACGCCGCGGGGCATCTTCCCGCTGAAGCGGTTCTTCGTGGGCGGCACCAAGAGCGAAGAAGGGGAAGAGGTCGCCTGGGACATCATCCGCCTCCGGCTGCAAGAAATCATCGACAAGGAAGACAAAACCAACCCGCTTTCCGATGACGAGCTGGTCGAGGAATTGCGAAAGCGAGGGCTGGTGGTCGCTCGGCGGACGGTCACCAAATACCGCCAGAAGATGGGCATCCCCAGTTCACGCCAGCGACGCGACTGGAGCAAGGCGATCGCCGCCCAGACCAACGGGCCCTCCGAACCCTCTGCTGGCGGCTCGTTGCCGGTACCCGAGACGTCCAGCCGCTAGAGCGGCCACACGCCTGGCCTGCCCTCGCGATTCGCCATCGCCACCCGCACAGACTTGCGGAAGAGAAGTGGCGAGGTGCTTCGAGCCGATGAGGGGAAAGGTCGCTCCCCCGGACGATTTGTTTCGATTTGAGAGGCTCCCTGTCGCAAAAAGAAATCGCCCTGGACGGTTCGACCGCTAGGTGCCTAGAATTTCCGTGAGGTGCCTGAGCCGCAACTGACGCGAGAACAAGAGGTTACGGCTTTCACACCCGCAAAGCCAGCCTTTAGACGCTAGCGGCACGATAGTTGCAGCCAGGGGTTCCTGCCGGACGCACCTGTCAAGGACGCGCCGGGCGGAAGGAGGCCTTGTCATGTCGAAACTCATCTCGAAAAACCGGCGTCTGCCGCTCGTTCATCACCCGTCGAACGTGCTGGACGACCTGTGCCGGTACGATGCCAGCCACCGTGCCTGGCGGGAGTTCGACGAGAGCCTCAGTCACCAGCTTATCGAGCTGGAGTACCGGAACCGGCAATACCTTCGGCCCCAGAAGCCTGTCGAGGCCCGCAGCCGCGCGACCTGGCAGCCCCAGCCAACGAACCGAGATGGGGCGGGCGACCATGCGCGGCCCGAAACATAAGCTCGAACCAACGGACGGCGCCACGACGCTCGCGGGAGTCGTTTTTGAATTTTTCTTGACAGGATTTTCCGATCGCTTTTCTCTTGAAACGCTGCAGGGCTCGTGCAGGAGCTTGGGCCTCCAAAAGTGGGGCTGCCGCGTCCGGCCGACTCAATCCGTTCCGCGGACGGAAACAAGTTCCTGATGCGCCCGCGCCAGGCAAACGAGACCTGCGATCGTGAGCGTCACGCCCGTCGCCAGCCACGGCGACAGAGCCTCGCGGAACAGGACCACGCCGGCCAGCGCAGCGAGCGTGGCTTGGGTGGCGTTGAGGGCATTGACGTAAACCACGCTCGTAAGCTGGAGCGAACGGGTCAGCGACACGAACGCGATCGTATTGCAGATTCCCGCCCCGAGCATCAGCCCCCATTGGCGGCCCGTCGTCGCCGCAATTCCGGCAGGTCCCATTCTCGCCAGCGACAGCGTGCCGAGGCTGATCAGGCCCACCAAAGCAACGGTGAACAGCGTCGAAGGAAGCGAGCTGCCGCGCGTCGTGCAGTGGCGCAAGATGACGTTGAGCACCGCATAAGCCACACCAGACCAACAAGCGGCCGCTACACCAGCAAGCTGTTGCCAACTGGACGCCCGCACTACGATCCCTAGCGACTGGCGGGCTTCCTCAGCGCCCAGCGATAAGACACTGATCGCCCCAAGTAGCAGCCCCAAGGCCAAAAGTACCCCTGGCGTCAGCGGCTCGCCAAGGAAGGCCCGCCCCAGCACGGCAGCGCCGAGAATCATGCCTCCCAGTGAGAGTGGCACTGTTAAAGCAATTCCAATCTGTCCGAGCGCCCATTGAAAGGCGATATTCCCGCCAAGCTGTCCGAGCAGTCCACCGGCGACAATGCCGGCAGTTGTCCGCCAGGAAGGGAACACCGGTCGGCCGTTGGATGCCCGCACGAGGAGGATCGGGCCCATCGCCAGAACCGTGGGTAGGGCTTTGACGGCCGAGACCCAGACGGGGTCGAGGTCGTGGACCGAACGCAACAGCGCGTTAGCACAGGTGTAGATGAATGCCGAAAACAGGCCGCAGGCTGTGCCCAAAAGATAGGGACTTCGCATCGACGGGCCGCGATCGGTCCGGTACTGTGAGCTGCGTCTATCGCCGAGCCAAACGTTGGCTGGGGATCATTGTACTGCCGCTGGTTGCCACGCGAAGGCTGGCAGACCAGCTTACCCCGGGGTGGGGCTGGTAACTCTCAGATAATCAAGGGTTTGCGTCATGTCAGTGGCGGCGACTACGCGGCGGGTGGCCCAATGGCTGACCCGAATGGACCAAAAAGTGGTGTTTGCCGAAAGCTGCACTGGCGGGCTGGTCAGCGGGGCATTGACCCGCGTGAGCGGCATTTCGCAATACCACTGTGGCGGGATGGTGGTGTATCGCGATGCGACCAAAGAGGCGTACTTGGGAATCTCCCACCGGCTGCTGGCTCGGTGCGGAGCGGTCAGCCCTCAAGTGGCCGCCTTGATGGCGGAAAAAGTGCTCAAGCGCACGCCCGAAGCCGATGTGGCGCTGTCGGTGACAGGCCACTTGGGACCGAAGGCACCACCTGAACTGGACGGGAAAGTGTTCATCGGTCTGGCTTGCCGGACCGGCCGGCGCGGCGGCAAGCCGCAGGTCGCCGTGACCCCGCTGGACGCCAGCCACCTTTCCACACGCCTGGCACGCCAGCGCTGGGTGGTGGAGCAGGCTCTGTGGCTGCTGGAAAAGCACCTGGCGGCCCGTGCTGACGAAACACCGGCCCGCTAGGGCCCCGAGGGACGCAGGTGTCCGGCGGTGGATTGGAAGTACTTTTGCCGTCGGAGCTGATCCTGAGGCGTCGAGCCGGCCTGCTGACGCTGGAGGTCTTCGTAATTAGCCAGGCACCAGCGACAGCCGACCTGCTCCAGATGGAAGCGGATGTAGTCTGTCAGTCCCGGTTCGAGCACTCCCAAGAGGAAGCTGCCCAGTTCCTCCCGCGTCGGGCACGACAGCCGCTCCCGCCGCCAGATCGCGCCCAGGCTGTGCACCCCCGCGTCGCGCCGGGCGATCAGCTCGGCTAGATGCTCCACCAACGCCGCATCGCCGCGCAGCGCCGCTTCGATGCTCGCCATCTGCGGGGCCGGCAACGACTCGTCGAGGTACGCTTCCAGTTCCGCATCGGTAAATGGAGAGGACATGGCTGCCATACCGACCCGTCCGAAACGCTTTATTAAAACTTCATCACCGGCCACGACGCCTCGCCGCCGCGGCATGGCCTGCCGACTCCCCCGCATCCCTGTTGCCTACCTTTGTAAATCCCGGCCTGCCTCACCTGGCGTCATACAGCTCGGGGAAGACATCGGGCGAGGCCTGCTGCCGGGCCACCAAAGTCCGCATGCGACTTAAAAACTCGAATTTGGCGTTGGCAACCTGCTGCTCGGTCAGCCCCAGCGTCTGCGCGACCTGCTTGTTTCCCCAGCCGCGCACGAACAGGAGCTCTGCGCATTTGAGTTTGGTCCACTCCCCTCGCTGCCGCCAGCGAGCGATCTCTGCCGCCAGCGCCTGGGCCACGGCTTGCGCTTCCAAGGCCCGGCGTTCCGCGCTGCGGGCCAGACTGCTGGCCTGACGTTCCGATCCAGGGAACTCGCAGCCGCCCGATGATGCGTCGGGATGGGGAAGCTGCAGGGCCGGCCGCCGTCCTTCCCGTCGCAAATGATCGGTCAGCTTGTAGGCGCAAATCGAAAACAGATAGCTTTCCAGCGGCCGGCGGCCGTCGTAGTTCGGCAAGCTGGTGAGGAACCCCAAGAAGGTTTCCTGGACGATGTCTTCGCTGGGGCCGCGGCGGCCCAGCCGGCTCTCCACAAACGCCAGCAGCCGACCCTCATAGCGGGCGATGAGCTGGTCCCACGCCTCACGCTGGCCGCGGCGAATCTGCTCAATCAGATGCTGATCAGCGCTGCCTGCCAGGCTCATGGCGAAAATGCCAAAAGGTCGCTGGCCCGTGCGTTGCCGGAGGCGCCTCGTTCTGGCCCCCACCCCAGCGACAGCCGACGCCCATCGACCGTGCCGCTCACCCGGGGTGCTACTGCTGCCAGGACAGCCACCAAGACAGCCACAGGGCCGCGCCCGCGGCCACGACAAGACCGAGGGCACATCCGACGATCACTATGGCAGGCCCGCTCCGCCACCGCAACCACCCCCACGGGCCTGTGGCAGAACGCTCGCTCAGACGTGCGGCAGGCATCCGTCGGCGTGTGGCCGCCCACCCCAGGCCCAGATGCACGCTGGCCAGCCAACCCAACACCGCGCCTGCGGCAGCGCCCAGTTGAACCAGTCGCTGGCGGCTCTGCAGGCCGCGCCACCGCCGCTCGATGTCGCGACGCAGTTCCGGCCCCAGTTCCAGCCGGGCAAATGCCCGGTGCATCGGCCCGACGGAACTGGATACCGTATCTTCGAACAGGCCGTCCGGCGGCACCCACCGCTGGCGGATCATGGCGGCTGGAAATTGGAAGGCGGCCCCGGCCCGCCCGTCGCCAAGCTGCGTGGCGACATACTGGGCAAGCTGCTCCTGGAGGGCCTGGTCCAAGGCCTGGCGGGCCTGCTGCGGCGTGGCATAGGGGCCCGAGCTGACCGGGATGCGGTGGATCGGGCCGGAGTAGTCGGCCGGGGCATCCACCCACGCCGGGCGTGCGGCCTGCTTCGGCAACGGATTCTGCGGCTGGCTCAGAGGCGCAGGTACGTCGCTTTGCTCCGTCGGCGGCGGAATCTCGTCGCCCCGCACCGGCACAGGACCTGCGCCATGCGCGGCGAAGGTCGCCAACCCCAGCCCCAGCGCCGCTACGAGGCGTCGCGCACATACCACGAGGGTCATCTCCGAAGCTCCTGGGGAGCGGCTCCTTCCAAAGAAAGCACGCGGCGCTGGGCAGGCGCCAGCCACGGCGCCGCAAGCTGCGTCGTCACGCACACCCCGCCGGCCACGAAAAAGCCCCACGGCTGCGGGAACTCCCAGAGCAGGTTCCACAGCCATGCCGCCAAGACGGTCCACAGCACCGCGCCCAGATGCAGCCGCGTGCGGCGCAGGGGGTCGCAGTACTTCCACCAGCGGACCGAAAGGAACACCACCGCGAAATACGAGGCGAACGCGGCCAGCTCCGGCCGGCCCGTCACGTCGTACATGTGCCCCAGCCAGGAATTCCGCACGGAGGGCGTGTGCCAGCTGTCGCTGAGCTGCACCAGGCACCACGTCGCGACGGCCCACGCCACCGCCCCCAGTGCCATCCCCGCCACCAGGGCATGCAAGTGGCACACACTGCGATCTTCGTGTGCCCGCTGCCACCAGCGACCTAACAGCAAGAGTTCCCAGCTTCCCAGCGTCGTGACCAGCCACAGCCAGACCGGGCCGGCCAGCGGTTCGTTCGACCGCAACAGCGCTTCGCCGCTAAGCAGCGTCATCGCCACGGTGGCGAGGGCGGCCACCAGAGCTGCCGCCAACAGCGCCCCGGTCGTTTCTCGAAGCTGATCGACCCAAGGGCGAGACGCCAGAGCGGTCCGCAGCGGTGCTTCTGCGGCCGAAGGGTCGCGCCAGGGTTGCCGCGGCATGCCAGCCACCGGCGGGCTGGTAGCACGGCCCTGCGGGGTGGGCGCAGCACGGGGCGGCTGGTCTGGGACGGCGGGCATGGGGTCGGACCTGACGGCTTCAGCCCACACGACCGGCGCCGCTTGCCGCTGCGGTGCGTGCGATGGCCTCTGCGAGGGGCCTAGCGCTAGTACCAGCCAGCGCATCCCCAGATAGATCAGGTACGCCGACACCAGCACGACAGCCAGCGGGATCAACCATCCCGCATGGATCACGACCATCGCAGCGCCGCCCACCAGCATCGCCACCTTCAGTGGCCGCGGCAGGCGGCTCGCGGCCCAGACCTCTGAAACCTGCCGAGCCGCGGCACGCACGGCCTGGGCTACAGGCTCATCCTCCAGCCCGCTGGGCATCGATGGTCTTTGCGCGGCCGCCGGCGCCTCCGCGGGACGAGCCGCCGCTTCGCGGTCGGCTGCCTGGCCAGTCCCTGCGTGCTCCGCAACAGGCCGTGGCGACTCTTCACGGGCTGGCGGCGTGCCTAGTCCATGGGTCCACGCCGCAGGCAGCAGGGTGACCTGCCCGGGGGAGACCCTTTCCAGTCCCGCCGCCGCGAGCATCTCCGGCACGCTGGCGAACCGCTGCGCGGGGTCTTTCTGCAAGGCCCGCGCCAGCACGGGGCGCAAGACGGCAGGCACGGCCGTCAAGTCCGGCTCCGCCGTCAGGTGTTTCATGATGATTTCCTGGCTCGTCTCTCCGTCGAAGGGCGGACGGCCGGTCGCCATCTCGTACAGGATGATCCCCAGGGCGTAGATGTCGATCTCCTTCCCGTACACCCCTTTGCCGATCTCGGGGGCCATGTAGTGGAACGTGCCGACGCTTTCGGTCTGACCGCTGCGGCGGCTAGTCGAGATGAACTTCGATAGTCCATAGTCGCCGATCTTCACCGCGCCGCCGTCTTCGAAGATGTTTCCCGGCTTCAGGTCGCGATGCACGATCCCCTGGTCGTGCAAATACGCCACGCCGGCTCCCATTCCACGAAGCCACAGTGCGATCTGCACTAGCGGCAGCCCCTGCGGATGGCGGTCCAGCACCTCCTTCAAGCTGGGGCCGGCCACGTACTCCATCACCACCCAGGCATCCCCCTGGTCGTCGAACCGCACGTCATACAGCGCCAGCAGGTTGGGATGCTTGAGGTTCAAACACTGGCTGACCCCGCGCAGCTCGATCTCGAGGTTCCGCTCGATCCGCTTGAGAGCTACCTCCTTCCCGGCATCGCTGACCGCGAAATAGACCTCGCCGAACCCGCCGCGGCCAATCCCTCGCTTCAGCGTGTAGCCCTCCAGCGGCCGGCTCCCGCCGGGGTAGAGAAACTTCGCCCCGCCACTGGCAGGCAGGGGCGATCCGATCGTGGCGAGGCGCGCGGTCATCTGGCTCTCCCCCCAGGGTGACGCGGTGGGCCGCATCTAGCCTGTGTTCGTCCCGCCGGCCGCGATCTTGGCCCGGCTCGACAATACATCCCCTGCGTTCATGGGCTTTGCCGACGCTGGCGACGGCGCCCAGCACGTCCATCCCCCATGATACCGCATCCAGCAAGCCACTAAAAAATGGAACTATCTTTACCGTTTTCTCTTACGCGTTCGTCCGACGCAGCCATCGGCCCGTCCAAAGCACCTGGTCGGTCTCACGTGCCGTCGCAGGCCAGGGCGGCTTGGGGCCGCCTGCTCGTAACATCTTTCGCCTCAGAAACTTAGACCTCCTCCAGCAAGAACGAGATGCCGCTGCCGGTCACCCGTGCGGGAAGCCGCATCGGCTGATGGGCCTCCCAGGGCTGGCCATCGACTTCGAGCCGCTCCTTAGAATGGCACTTCAAGACGCCCCCGGGCTCATGGGTCACACAAATCATTTCCGTGCTTTCGTGGCACACCACGTGGCTGCGCGGGTCGGGCCCCAGGATGCACGTGTGGGCCGCAAGCAGCACGGCGTCGGCCAACGGGACCGTGCGGTGGTGGCTGAGGAGTTCCAGGCGGGCCGTGCAGCTCAGAGGGTGGGGCTGCCGGAAACGCAGCCGCACCCGGCTGCCCAGGACCAGTTCATCCCCATCCGTCAGCGGGAGCGGCCCGGCAAGCAACGTCCCGCCGTGGTGGACCTGCCCTCGCAGCGGCTCGACCCAGTATTCCTGTTGTCTGCGCACGATGCGGGCATGCCGCCGGGAGAGGTCGGCTTGAATCGGCAGGTCGACCGACCTGCGGAAGGAGGCAGGGCCGATCGTCACCTGGTCGGAGAGCAGCGCCAGAA
>Ga0101944_10005907_pt1 | contig 13424 bp, 10 predicted proteins | sample DewCreD2012metaG_FD_75245 | JGI IMG/M metagenome (GOLD analysis project Ga0101944, IMG submission 75245) | Hot spring sediment bacterial and archeal communities from British Columbia, Canada, to study Microbial Dark Matter (Phase II) - Dewar... ... | reverse complement strand
GGCGGGGATGAAGCGCGGGGCCATGTCGAGGTCGAGCGCGACCAAGTCGCCCATCTTCCACTCGCGGTCGACCGCCAAGTACCCGTTGCTCACCGCGGCGGTGGACAGGGTTTCCCCGTTGACCGTGACATTAGTCCGCTTCGACCACCCTGGAATCCGCAACTTGAGGTTGAACCGACGAGTCGCGCCCGGGTTTACCCTGATCTCGACCTTGCCGTCCCAGGGCAGGCCGCTGAGCGCTTCGAGCGCGACCTCCGCGCCGGAGACTGGAGCCTTCACCCGACCGGTGGCGTAGTGGTGGACCCAAAGCGTCCCGTCGCTAACGCTGTATAAATATTTTTCCAAGGAGGCCAACAGCCGGGCAATGTTGGGCGGGCAGCAGGCGCACCCGTACCAGGCCGGCCGCTGGTCCTTGCCGTGGGAGGAGAGCGGGTTGCGGTAGAAGTAATGGTCGCCGGACAGGGAAATGCCGGAGAGGGCGCCGTTGTACATTGCCCTCTCCATCTGGTCGGCGTAACGACCGTCGCCGGTGATGAGCAGCATCCGCCAGGCCCAGAAGACACTACCGATGGCGGCGCAGGTCTCGGTATAGGAGTTGTTGGGCAGCTCGTAGTCCCGGCCGAAGCCCTCGGTGACCGGGACCGCGCCAAGGCCGCCGGTGATATAGGCCCGGCGGGCGAAAGTGTTTTCCCAGATTCTATCCAGGGCCGCGAGTATTGCGTCGTCGCCCCGCTCGATAAAGACGTCGGCGGCTCCGGTGAAGAAATACATGGCCCGGACGGCGTGGCCCTCGGCGGTCTGGGCCTCGACCAGCGGGACCCGGCTCTGGAAGTAGCCGCCGCTCCAGATCTCTCCGAAGGCGCGGGGAAGCACGGTCCAACTGATAAAGGGGATCATATTGCCGTAGGTCCCGACGCTCTCGGTCCACTTGGTCTGGTCGCCCGACTGGCGGACGGCCTTGACGTGGCCTTCGAGCTTGGCCTGGAGGCGGAGGTCCTCGATGAGCTGGCCCGGGATGTTCTTGGTGCGGCCACGCTGGTTGACGAAGAACTCGGCGGTATCGAGGTCGGCCTGGACGCCGGTGAGACGGTAGAGGCGGACGAGCGCCAGTTCGATTTCCTCGTGGCCGGGTACACCCTCGTTCCTGCCTGGACCAAAGGTGGCCGCGATCAAGTCGGCGAAACGCTGGGCTACCCGGAGCATCTTTTCCGACCCCATCGCTTCCCTCTGGGCACAGGCGGCCTCGATGAAGTGGCCGGCGCAATAAAGCTCATGGTTGAACCAGAGCATCTGGAAACGCTGGGCGGGAGCGAAGGACTGGTAGTAGGTGTTGATGTAGCCGTCGGGAGTCTGGACCGCTGCGATGAGGTCGTTGACCTCCTCGACCCGCTCGCGGAGCCAGGCTTCCTCCGGGTTTTTCGCCACCACATAGCTGGCGGCCTCTAGCCACTTATAAAGGTCGGAGTCGATGTAGACGGGGCCGAGGTGCACACCTTCTTTCCGGCCCGCGACGATGCGGAAGTTGTCCACGTGGTGGGCGGTCTCAAGTTGCTCCCACTGCGAGCGCATGGTGACCTCGCGGAGGGTCTGTCGGCGCTGGCCCCAGAACCCTCCGGTGATGTCCGCCTGGTAGATGGGGACCTCGCGGAGCAGAGCGTGGGTTGATATCGCCTCCCCGGCCCCCGCCGGCGCGGACATCAGCAGACCGAGGATCAGGACCGACAACAACCATAATGGATTTTTCATGCTTTCGCTCCTTGCTTCCGGCCGGTCAGAGGTAATTGGCCGGATCGACGTTATAGAGCAGCGGGTCCACGGTGGAGACAATGACGCGCGGTCCGCCCGGGACCTCGAGCTGGGCGAGGTCGAGGTCGAGCGGCGCCGGCAGGGGACGGCTATCGGGGTCGAAGATGACCCGGATGCGGGGCTGGAGCGGGGTTTCGGCCCGGGTCTCGACCACCACCGCGACCTCGTTGGTGTCGAGCCGAACCAGGGTGCCGATCGGGAAGATCCCCAGCACCTTGACGAACTCCTCGAAGTATTTCGGGTCGATCACCTTGCCGGACAGTCCCTCCATGATGCGCATGGCGTCGCGGGGGTGGAAGGGCTTCTGGTAGGGCCGCATGGTGGTGATGGCATCGTAGCAATCGGCCACGGTAATGATGCGCGAGTAATTATGCGGCCGGCGGCCGAGCTCTAGCTCGGGATACCCCTCCAGGTTGTAGTTGACGTGGTGCTCCATCACCATTTGCGCCACCAGTTCGCTGACCCCTTCCATCTGGCGGACGATCTCGGCGCTCTTGACCGGGTGTTGGCGCATCACCGCCCATTCTTCGGGGGTCAGCCGTCCGGGCTTGAGGATGATGGTCTTGGGAGTGAGAGTCTTGCCGATATCGTGGAGCAGGCCGGCAAGGCCGATGTCGGCAAGGTCGTCGTCGGGCACGGATAGGCCCTGGGCCAGGGCGAGGGCGAGCACGCTGACGTTGACCGAGTGGTTGAAGAGGTAGTTGTCGTAACTCTTGATCAGGGTCAGGCCGATCATGGCGGGACGGTCATGGAGCACCATCCGCTTGAGGTCGGCCACGGCGGCGCGGGCCTTGCCGGGCTTGGGGATGCGCCCCATGCGGGTGTCGCGCAGGACATCGCCCACCGCCTCGATGGCGGTATGGTAGACCTCGGTGGCGTCCTTGGCCACGATATGTTCGATCCTACGCTGGCGCAGGGCCGCACTCAACGACGGCGCCTTGCCCAACTCGGAAGGGTCTTCGGTCAAGACCTTGATGAAAGCGCCGTACTCCTCGCGGCCCAACCCGTCCTGAATTTCGACCGCGCTGATGCCACGCGCTTCGAGGCGCGCCTGGAGTTCCTTGACCGACACCTGGTTGGAATAGAACGGCATCCCGCCGAAGACCATCACCTCGTCGACCACTCCGAGGGTCACGCTGCCCTGCAGGCGCAGGAGTTCGGACATCAGGGCATAACTCTTTTCCAGCGGGCGCTGGACCGCTGGGTGTTGCGGAGGATACAACTCGAAGTTCTTCGCCGTCGCCAGCATGGAGACGAGCACGGCCTCGAGCTTCTCTTTGGGTTGTTCGATCATCAGGCTCTCCCGCCCCCGCCGGACGTTCCCTCTTCCTGTAGCATCGCCGCCAGCGCCTCGGCGCAGGCCCGGCCGAGTTGGTCCTTGCCCCGGGAATAGCGGGCCAGGGCCTGCATCGCGCTTTCGCCGCCGAGCCGGCCCAGGGCCTCGGCCGCCTTGACCCGCACTTGAAGCCCGAGTTCGCGGTTCAAGACCTTCCAACTGTTGAGGACCCGGATCAACTCCGGCAAGACTTCGCGCGAGCCGATCTTTCCCAGCGCCTCGACCGCGGCGCTGAACAGTTCGACCGTGTCCTCCCGGAGCTGCCTCTTCTTCAACAGCGACACCAGAGCCGGCGCCGCCGACTGGTCCTTGTTCTCGCCCAGGGTCTGGACGATGAGGAGTTCGACCTCCGGGTCATCCTCCCGCTGGAGGTAAGCCACCAGCGCCCGCGAAGACTCGATGCCACGGAACCGGGCCAGGGTCAAAACCGCTTCCTTGCGGACTTTCCGGTCCCGGTGGTCGAGCAGGGTCTTGATCGCCTCGACTGATTCGCGGGCCTTGATCCCGCCGAGAAGTTGCAACGCCCGTCGCACCGCCAGCGGGTTGGCGTCGGTCAGCCGCTTTTCCAGGACGGGCCGGGCCTCGGCGCCGAGCTGCAATCCCAGTTCGAGCAGGGGACGGTATACCCCGACGGCCTCCGAACGCGAGACAATGTCGATGATGAGGTCGACCAGCGCCGGCCCGAGCATGAGGAACACCTGGTGGAGCGACTCGGTCTCGTTGTCGCGGGGGTCGACGTAGCGGGTGAACAACCGTTGGAGGAACTCGCCCTGGACCAGGGCTTGGACCGTCCGCAGGGCAAGGGCGCGGATGGGTCCGCCCTCGGGTCCGGGCCGGCCTTCCGGCGAAGCGTGGAGCGAAATCACGGCCACCAGCCGCCAGACCGGCCCGTAATCGCGGGCCTCCAGGAGCGGTCGGGCGACGGCTTCGGCCTGCCGCATCAGCTGGGCGAAACGCTCGGGGTCGTTCTCCGCGTCGATGTCGTCGAGGAGTTCGAGCAGCATTTTTTCGGTGGAAGACTCTTCGGCCTTCTGCTCCTCGACCTTCTCCGGGTCATACTCGACCGGGGCCATGGTGACCAGGTGGCTGAAATCAATCTCGTTCACCCACACCGTCCCGATCCGGCGCGTCTGGAGCCACTGCTCGATATATTTTCCCTGGCGAAACCGTTCCGGGTCTTCCAGGATCAGTTCGAGGAAGGCGATGAAATCCGCCAAGGTGAGTTCCGGCCGCAGGGAAAAGCTCTTGATCTGACGGAGGTGCATCTCACGGGCGAGTTCGCGCACCAGGGGCTGGTTCTCGCCCAGCCGTTGCTCGTTGTAAATAAAACCATTGGCCGCGACCTGAACGGAAAGTTCACCGAAACCGGAAAGGAAGGACCGCACCCCGTTATAGGCAAGGCTGGCGGCGTTGGCGCGCTGGGGATGGTTGGGAGGATATATGCTCAGGGCCCGGAGGGCCTTGGCCGCCTCCAACAGCCCCGCCTCACGGTTCTTCAGGTCCGCGACCGCCGCCGGCCGCTCAGCCGCCGGGTTGCTTTTTTCTTCCGTCATCGGTTTTTCCCGTGGTGGGTCCAACTTTCAGTTTAAAGTTAGCATAAAGGCTGGTGGGCTCCAAGCGCGGACCGAGCGTTGTAAGCCGGCCGGAGATGGATTAGCTTAGACACATGCGTGTCAGCGTCATTATCCCTTTGTTCAACCAAACGGCAACGGTTACGGAAGCGGTGACCAGCGCCCTGGCCCAGACCCTGCCGCCCTTCGAGGTCGTCATCGCCGACGACGGCTCCACAGACAGCGGGGGGAAAACCCTGGCCGGGCTTGACCCCCGGGTGCGGGTCATCCACCAGGAAAACCGCGGGCCCGCTTCCGCCCGGAACCTTGCCGCCCGCGCCGCCGCCGGGGACTGGCTCGCCTTCCTCGACGCCGACGACCTCTGGCTCCCGCAAAAACTTGAACGCCAAAAGTCCGTCGCCGAGGCCCATCCCACGGCCGACCTCATCCACACCGACGGTTATGTCGTCTCCACCCTCGACGCCCCTCTACCCGCCTCCACCTTCTTTACCGGCCGCACCCCGCCGGCCGGACCGAACCCCGCCCGCGACCTCTTCCGCACCCCACTGCTCACCCCGGCGGTCATGGTCCGCCGGGAAGCCTTTATGTGTCTTGGCGGCTTCAACGAGAAACTCCGCCTGCACGAGGACATAGAATTCTATTTCCGTCTCGCCGCGGCCGGCGCCGAGTTCGCCTACTTACCGGAGCCGCTGGTGGTGGTGAGGGTGTTGGAAACCAAACGGGACCCGATCGAATATTTGACGGTCTCGGCCGCAGTCCAGGATGAGACCCTTCGGGCATTTCCGGCCTACGCCGCCGACCTCGGTCTCCGTCTGTCCGACACCTGGCGCGCACTCGGGCTTTTGCACCTTGCCCAGGGAAACGCCGCCGCCGCCCGCACGGCCTATTTTTCCTCGCTCCGCCACCGGGGGCTGAACCGCCCCGACCTGGCCGCCCTCGTCCTGCTCTTCACCGGTCAGGGCTGGCGGCTGCTCGAAAAATATCGTCCCCTACTCGCCCGCTTCGGTGAAGGCTCACCCGATTCCACCGGCGATTAACCCCTCCGCGCGATCCCGGAGAGGGCGCGGCCCATCCGTCAGTCTTGTCTGCCGGTCAGCGCCAGCCCTGCTACGCTCATCAGCGAAGCGTCCCCTCCGGTCGGCGCGGACAACAGAGGTCGGGGCTGTCTTCCCAGGCGGGGTGGTCGCGGTCCAGCGACAGGGGGGTCTGGATTTTCTTCGTCATCCGGTAGTGGGACCAGAGTTCGTCGGTGAAAGGCTCGGGGGTGAAACGGTAGACTGGTTCGCCCGGCACGGGCGGGGCCGGCTCCAGCTTGAAGAGATGGTTCCAGGAGATCACCCGAAAGTGGAGCGGCAGGCCCGCGGGCACGTCCTTTTCCTCGACCACCAGGGGCACGTGTTGGACCGCGTTTTTGGCGTCGTAGGTGGCGGTCTCATAATTGATGCGGATGATCTTCTCCTCGGGCAGGGCGACGGTGAGGAATACCACCTCCACGTCGCCGGGACCGTAGATCAGCCGTTGGAGCTTAAGACCGCCGGTGTAGGTGGCGCGGATGAACGCCGGCCAGAATCCCGGCCGGGGGTCCTGCTCGTAAGGCCAGATGATGTGGTAGGCCAACAACAGCCGGGTGCAGTTGTCGGCGGTGGCCGCCCGGTAGAGCGCTCGTTCGGGCGGGGCGGGGATCTCAGCGCCCTGGGTGAAGATTGGGTTGAACTTTTCGACCAGAGCTTTTAATTCCGCGTCGGAAAGACAGCATTCGGCGCGGGCGGCGGCCGGGATGACCGACGCGGCGAGAACGATGATGACGACGGGCAGGACCGTAAATGTGCGCATGGGCTTCTCCTTCAGTTCGCTTCTGGCAATATTGTGCCGCTCGCGGCGGCGGGAATCAATCCTTGTGGGAAAGGCGGAGCCCGGCGGTGGCCAGCATGGCGGCGGCTTCCCGCGTGGCCCGGTCTTGATCGGCGGGCGCTCCGAGGAAGGGGGCGAAAACGCGGAGGCTGAGATAGTCGGTGGGGGTGAAGTCGAAGATGAGGGCATTGGCGCCGGCGGCGAAGAGGGCTGGGTTTTCCAGAGCGCGGTAAGCGCGGGCGTGGGACGCGCCCAGCGCGATGATGACATCCGGCCGGAGCAGGCGGAGGATGGCGACGGTTTTTTCCATGACCGGCAGTTCAGCGCTGACGATCAGGTTTTCCGGCCGGGAGAGAAGTTGGTAGCCGGGGCTGTCCGGAGGCGGGAGATAGGGTTCAATGCAGGCGGCGCCGATGGCGGGGTCCGCGTAAAGTAAAAGGTCGTCCATCAAGCTCTCATGGCTCTGGTTGGGCATGCCCAAAAGCATCCCGGTGCCGATGCGCAGGCCGCTCTTTTTCAGCTCGTCCCAGGCCCGGGCCCGGTCGGCCCAGCGCATCGATGGCCGCACTCGGCGGTAGAGCGACGGGTCGGAGGTGTCGCGGAAGAGCCAGTACCACGAGGCGCCGGCGCGCCTCCAGGCGTCGAGAGCCTCGGCCGGTCGCTCGCCCAGGCTGAGACCGATCTCGAAGCCGTGGGCCGCGGCCAGGTCCCGGATGATCTCGGTGACGGCCTCGGGCGTGATCGAGGGATCGCAGCCGGACCGGAGGATGAGGCGGCGGAAACCCTGGGCTGCGGCTCGATCGGCGGCGGCCATGATCTCGCTCCGGGTGAGGCGGTACATGTTCTCGAGCGGACTGTCCGAGCGAAAGCCGCAGTAGACGCAGTCGCGCACACAGAAACTCGAGAGGGTGATGAGGGCGAAAGCCTGGACACGGTCGGAGCCGGGCCGGGACCGGAGCAGCGCGACCCGGGCGAGCAGGTCCTCGCGGTCGGACGGTTTGCGGCTCTTGAGGGAATAAAAGACCTCGCCCCGGTTGAGCAGGGGGGAGATGTCGGTGGCTCGACCGGTTTCCGTCACCAAGGCTCCTTTCATTTGGCCGTGATTACTACCCGGAATTCGAGACCCTCGAACCCAGCAAATAAAAGGACAACAACCGCCGCCCGAGTACCTTGATAGGATAACATAAAACCTACCCTTGCGGAAAGCCCGCGGGGTGAATTATTCTTGGTTTCGGGAGGACGCCATGAACGAATGTATAATTGCCCCCTCTCGGGAAATGCTGGGGACCGCGGTCGAGCTCGAGGTCTCCGGAACGCCTCTCGATTTCGAACTCGCACAGGCCCTGGCCTGGGCCGCAGCCCGCTGCCGCAAGCGAGACCCGATGCTGCTCGCCTGGTACGACCGCGACGGCGACCGCCACTCGCCGCCGGTCGAGTGTTGCGGCAAGGACCGGCCCTCCTGGCTGATTTACGCCCAGTCCCGCGGCGCCGACCTCGCCGTCACCGTCAACCATGAGCGGTTCGTGTTCATGTTCTGGGGGGAACCCGTCTGAACCTGCCAGGGTTTGATCACCGGGGGTAACCCAACACTCCCGTTGCCCCTCACGTTCCGATCAGCTTTTGTGGTAAATTGGAGTCATGGGATTTCTGGGCAAGCTCCGGCTAGTCTCGCGGCTGATGGCCGACCCAGACCTCGATCAGGTCTACCGGGACCTCAAGGAGGGCCGGCTCTTCTCCCACCCCGCGCTCGACTGGTGGAAGGAGGAGGCCGCCTTCCTGCAGGCGCACTCCTTGCGCGCCGCCGTCGCCGCGGGCATGAAAGTCGGAAAGAACCCGAGCATCGAGCCGGGCGTGATCTTCATGGGCGCGAAGCTGATCGAGATCGGCGACGACTTCACTGTGTCCTTCGGCGCCACGGTGCGGGCGGTGGACTCGCCCATCCGCATCGGCCACCAGGTCAATGTCGGCCCGCTGGCCGCGATCATCGGCGCCAACCACGGCACTGCCGCCGGGGTGGCGATGCAGGATCAGCCGCACGTCAGCAAGCCGGTGACCATCGGCGACGACGTCTGGATCGGCGCGGGCGCGACCGTGCTACCGGGCGTGACCATCGGCCCGGGCGCGGTGGTGGCCGCGGGCGCGGTAGTGACCGCCGACGTGGAGCCCGGCGTGGTCGTCGGCGGAGTGCCGGCGACAGTGATCGGAAAACGCGGCAACGAGGGCGGGGCCTGATGGCGGACGGAATATACGGTCTTCCCTTCGACCAGTTCCAGCGCTATCGCCTCCTGGCGGAGGTGGTCGGCATCCTGGAGGGCGAGCGCCCTCCACTATCGGTGATTGAGGTCGGCGGAGGCTGGCCGCCCAAAATTTCCGCTTTCCTCCCCGGCCGCCAGATCACCGTCGTGGACCAAGTGGAGGCCGAGGCCGAGGCCGAAGGCTACGTCAGGGCCAGCGGGACCGGACTGCCCTTCCCCGACCAGTCCTTCGGCATCGCGGTCAGCATCGATGCGCTCGAACATGTGCCGCCGCCGGAGCGGGAGAAATTCATCGCCGAACTCTGCCGGGTGTCGCGTGGTTTCGTCGTCCTGGCCGCGCCCTTCGCCTCGGAGGCGGTGCGGGCCGCGGACCAGGCGGTGTTCAAGTTCATCCGCGCTCACTCCGGGTACGAGCACCCCTATCTCAAGGAGCACCTCGCAACCGCCCTGCCCGACCAGGTGGAGACCATGGCCCGCCTAGACGGCCACGGGCTCGACGTCGAGGTCCTGCCCTCGGGACGGCTCGACCGTTGGCTCCTGATGATGATCGTCTACTACACCCTGGACGGCGACCCGGCCCTGAAATCCGCCCTGCCCGAGGTGATGGCAGCCTATAACCGCGCCTACTACCCCTTCGACATCTGCGAGCCGGCCTACCGACACTTTTTGATCGGCGCCTCGGAAAAGCTCGGCCGCGGGTGGGGCGCGCTTCACGATCTGGTCAAGGGCGAGAGCCAAACGCCGCAATCCCCGTCGGAGTTGGCCGCGGCGCTCGAGTTCGCCCGGGTCACGGCCCTGGCGGCCAAAGACCGGGAACTCGCTGCTCTACGGGCCGAGTTGACCGCCCGCGAAGAAGAAGTCAAGGCCCTGCGGGAAGAGAACGCCGCCCTCCATGAGTTCCGCGACAAGGTTCACGCCCTGCCCCTCTACGGTTTCTACGAGCAACACATCAAACCCAGGATCAAATGAAAATCCTGCTCGTCGTCCACTACTTCTTGCCGCGCCACCAGGCCGGGACCGAAATTTACACCGGGCTCTTGGCCCGGGCGCTGGCCCAGCGGGGCCACAAGGTTTTTATCCTTGCCTCTGAAGACCACTCCGAGCCGGGCTTCAAACTGGCGGAGGAAAGCTGGGAGGGAATACCGGTCTTTCGGCTCTACCGTAACGAGCCGCCCGACTTCCCCCGCACCTACGCGGACCCCGAGATCGACGCCATCTTCAAGACCCTGCTCGACCGGCTCCGGCCCGACGCCGTCCACTTCCAGCACACCTTCCGGCTCTCGGTCGGGATGCTCCCGGTGGCGGCGGCGGCTGGCGTCCGGGTCCTGCTCACCCTCGCCGACTTCTGGTTCATCTGCCCGCCCATCCTGTTGTTGCAGCCGGGCATGACGCTCTGCCCCGGCCCGGACCTCGACCGCTGCGCCCGCTGCGGCAATGCCATCGGAGCGTTGTTCTCCGGCGGGATCACCGGCAGCGGCGGCGCCCGCGAAAAGATCATCCAGGCCGCCCACGCCCTCAAGCGTCGGCTGCCGCGGACACTGGTCGAGCGGCTGCGGGCGTGGAAGCAGGCGCGGGAGATGGCCGAGAACGGCTCCGGGTTCCGGCGGCGGCGGGAGTTGATCGCGGCCCGCCGGGAGACGATGAAGCAGGCGCTCCAGTCCGCGAACCTCATCGTCTCACCCTCGGAGTTCCTGCGGCGGCAGATGATTGAGGCCGGGATGGCAGTACCGGAGCGGATCATCCACTCCGATTACGGGTTCGAGAAGGGGAAGTTCAAGAAAAAAGATTTAATACCGGAGGGCCGTTCACCCAAGTCGGTCACCTTCGGCTTCATCGGCACCCCGGTCGAGCACAAGGGAGTCCATGTGGCAGTGGCGGCCATGAACCGGCTCACGGATCTTAACGCAAGCCTCCGGGTCCACGGCGACCTTGGCTTATTCCCCGCCTATGCCCGGAGGCTCAAGAAACTGGCCCGGAACCCCAACACCCGCTTCATGGGCCGCTTCGAAAACACGGACGCACCCGAGATCCTCGCCGGACTCGACGCGTTGATCGTCCCTTCGCTTTGGTACGAAAACTCACCGCTCACCATCCACGAGGCTTTTCTGGCGGGGGCGCCGGTGATCGTGTCGGACCTGGGCGGAATGGCGGAACTGGTGAAGGGAGGCGGGGGCCTGACCTTCCGCGCCGGCGATGACGCTGACTTGGCGGCGAAGATACGGACGATGGTCGAAGCCCCCGAAGCTATCACCCGTCTCAAGGCCGGAATCCCCAAGGTCAAATCGATCGAGGAAAATGCGGAAGAACTTGAGTCCTGGTATCAGAGGTGAGCCGGTTATCGCCCCGCGGTCCGGCCCTCTTCCCCTCGCTACTCAATACTACCTACTCACTGCTTCTTGGCCTTGGCCCACTCGTCCCGCAGGGTGACGGCGCGGTTGAAGACGAGGTGGGTGTTCTCCGAGTCGGGGTCCATGCAGAAATATCCCAGGCGCTCGAACTGGAACCGGTCGCCGGGCAAGGCCCGTTCAAGGCATTTTTCCACCCGGGCCGAGACGACGGTGAGGGAGTTGGGGTTCAGGTTCGAGCGCCAGTCCAGGCCCTCGGGCGCGTCGTCGGGGTCGGGCTTCAGGAAGAGGTGATCGTAGAGCCGGACCTCAGCGGGGATCGACTCGGTGGCCGAGACCCAGTGGATGGTCGCTTTGACCTTGCGGCCGTCGGGGGCCTCCCCGTTGATGGTTGCCGGGTCGTAGGTGCAGCCGAGTTCGACAATGTTCCCCGCCGCGTCCTTCCTGACCTCGTTGCACTTCAGAAAGCACCCGCCCCGCAGCCGGACCTCGCGGCCGGGCGCCAGCCGGAAAAACCTTTTGGGCGGGTCCTCCATGAAGTCGTCACGCTCGATCAAAATCTCCCGGGTGAAGGGGACCTTGCGGCTGCCCGCCGCCTGGTCCTCCGGGTTGTTCACCAGTTCAAACTCGATCACTTGGTCCGCCGGCAGGTTCTCGACCACGACCTTGATCGGGTTGAGCACCGCCATCACGCGGGGGGCGCGCTTGTTCAAATCTTCCCGCAGGCAGTGTTCGAGGAGTTGGACCTCGACGGTCGAGTCGGCCTTGGCCACGCCGATGCGGCCGCAGAAGTCGCGGATGGCCTCCGGGGTGTAGCCCCGCCGCCGCAGGCCGGAGATGGTCGGCATTCGCGGGTCGTCCCAGCCGTTCACCACCTTTTCGTTGACCAGGGTGATCAGCCGCCGCTTGGAAAGCACGGTATAGGTGATGTTGAGCCGGGCGAACTCGATCTGCTGGGGGTGGTGGATGCCGAGTTGCTCGATAAACCAGTCGTAGAGCGGACGGTGCTCCTCGAACTCGAGGGTGCAGATCGAGTGGGTGATGCCCTCGATCGAGTCCGACTGGCCGTGGGCGTAGTCATACATCGGGTAGATGCACCACTTGTCGCCGGTGCGGTTGTGGTTGGCCTTGAGGATGCGATACATCACCGGGTCGCGCAGGTTCATGTTGGGGGAAGCCATATCGATCTTGGCCCGGAGGACCTTGGCGCCCTCCTCGAACTCGCCCCGGCGCATGCGCACGAAAAGATCGAGGTTTTCCTCGACGGAACGGTTGCGAAAGGGGCTCTCTTTACCCGGTTCCTTGAGGGTGCCGCGAGTCTCGCGGATCTGGTCCGCGGTCTGGTCGTCAACGTAAGCCTTGCCGTCCTGAATGAGCTTGACCGCCCAATCGTAAAGCTGGTCAAAGTAGTCGGAGGCATAGTAGAGGCGCTTGCCCCAGTCCCCGCCCATCCAACGGACGTCAGCCATGATCGACTGGACGTACTCTTCATCTTCCTTGGTGGGGTTGGTGTCATCAAAACGGAGGTGGCAGCGACCGGCGTATTCGCGGGCGAGGCCGAAGTTGAGATTGATGCTCTTGGCATGTCCGATATGGAGGTAACCGTTGGGCTCGGGCGGAAACCGCGTCACCACCTGGCCGCCGAACCGGCCGGTGCGGTTGTGTTCGTTGATGATTGCACGGATGAAGTCCGTCGAGGTCTTACGCTCGTTATCCATCTTTTCTTCCTTGTCCCCGCTGATCAATGAACCGAAAGTCAAAGGTGAGGTCATGAATGATTCATTGTAAATCGATTCGGGCTTTTTTTCTAAACGATGCCACTTACGAGGAAAGGCCGGGACCAGAAGGTGGCGCAAAACTGGTTCTCTCCCGGCGGCGTGGTGGTGGCGAGGGTGATTGCGACGGTCTTGCCTCCAAAAGCGGAAAGGTCCACCTCCCGGTCAAGCCAACACCGGTGATTTTCATTGCGCTTGGGATCGACCTGCTCCGAGAACACCACCCGCGGCTTGCGGAAGCGGGTCTTGACCGAAACCTCGAAGGTCGCGCCCCCACCCGGCTTGTCCCAAACATCCTGCGAGAACCCGATCCCGAACCGAAGCCGCGAGCCCGGCCTGACCTCGACGGTCCAGGTCGCCCGGCTTGGCGGGTGCATCAGGATGGCCATGCGGTCGTCACCGCCGATCCGGACCCTCCAGAGGGCCATGTAGCCCGGGCCGCCGGGCTCGACCCGAGCCTTAGGGTAGAGCGCGGCCAGGTCGGC
>Ga0101944_10005905_pt1 | contig 13425 bp, 6 predicted proteins | sample DewCreD2012metaG_FD_75245 | JGI IMG/M metagenome (GOLD analysis project Ga0101944, IMG submission 75245) | Hot spring sediment bacterial and archeal communities from British Columbia, Canada, to study Microbial Dark Matter (Phase II) - Dewar... ... | reverse complement strand
GGCGTTCACAATTTGGCGCACGTCAAGCACCGGACCCGGCAGCCGCGCCGTCAAGTTGAACGTCACCGCAGGCTGGCTTTCGACCGATGCCCGGATGACAATCGGACCTGCCGTGCCGCCGGCGGTTACGGTCACCTGCGCCCGTCCGGAGGAATCGGTCAGCGCTGTCGGCGAAGACAACAGCGCCGATCCGCTCAGGACCTCGAAACGCACGTCGAAGTTCGTCACCGGGTTGCCCTGCGCGTCCGCAACGCTGACCACCAGCGGTTGCGCGAACGCCTTGCCGATCTCTGCCGTTTGTCCGTCACCCGACACAGCGGCAAACCGGCCAATGCTGACGTCCGCTGTTAACGTAAAGGTAAAAACGTTCGTGCCCGTTCTGAGGTTGATCTGCACCGAGCCTGGCTTGTTCCCCAGGATCACCGCGGCGGAAACTCTGCCGCTGTTATCCACTGTAGAGACGACGTTCGTCAAGGTGGCTGAGCCGGCTACCGGCACCTCCCAAGTCACTTGACTGCCCGGTTCAACCAGGTTGCCGAACGCGTCGATGACCTGGGCGGACAAGGCGATGGGCAACCGCTCACCCAACCTTCCCCGCTGATTGTTGCCGCGCACGTCCTGAACGTTAGCGGGCAGCCCCGGGGTGACTTCGATGGCAAACGCAACTCTGGTCGAGCCACCGACAATGAGCGTGTATGATCCCAACCCCTGCGTGCCGCCTGCCGCCACGTCGCAAACAGCGGTTCCGGAGGCATCGGTGAGGACAATGCCGCCGCCGCACAAGCTCGGGCGGGTTGGGTTCGAGTCGGTGTCGCTAATCAGCCGTATCGAGGCGCCGCTCAATGGATACGCTCCGTTGGCGAAGACCTGAGCGGTAATGGCTCCCGTGGCGGTGGTGCCGGCTTTCACCGTAAGGCGGCGATCCGGAGGCGTGACGCGCACGGTGATGAAGCCCGGGAAATTGGCGCCAAGCACAGGGTTGCCCACCGTAATGACATTGAACACCACCGTCTGGCCGAACGCTGTCGCGGCGATGGTGGATGTGCCGACGGGGTTGCCCAAAATCGCCCCCCCTGTAACCGGTCCGGCGAAGTAGTCCGCCACCGCGAAGCCGTTTGCGTCAGTGACGGAAACCGCCGGCGCCACCGTTCCGGTCGTATATTGCGCGTCGGTGAGCGTCCAGGTGACGGTCACGCCGGGCACCGGATTGCCCGCCGCGTCCACATACCTGACCCGCAACTGCTCCTGCCCTTGTGAGCTTGTAGAAACATTCGGGCCGATAACCTGCCCGTGCCCCGCCCAGATCTGCAATCCATAGCCGTAGCCCCCGCCTCCGCCGACGACTGTCGATACGTTGATGGTAAATGTAGTTGATGCCGCTACTCCGAAAACCGTCGCGCTCACCTGGTAAACGCCAATCACAGCGGGCACGCTCACCGTGGTTCCAGCGGTTCCGTCCACTCCCGTCACGGCAATAGGCGTTGTGACAATCAAGCCGCCCGAAATGCTGGTAAACGAGACCGACGCGTTGGCCACCGGCTTACCTGAAAAATCAACGACCTTCACGATCAGCGGCGCCGGCACAGCGCCAATGCCGACCGTTTGATTGGCGTTGAATGGAATCACATTGGAAGGCACATTCGAGGTAGTGGGCAGCGCGGCCGCAATATCGCCCAAGCGATTCCCCGCGATCCCCAGTTGTCCCGAAACCGAATTGGTCACCAAATCAATTCGATACAGCGTAGTGTCAACTGCGATAAACAGATACCGGTTCACCGGAGCTTCCACGGACACGGCAATGTCTCTCACTGCGGGGAGCGTCGGCAAGCCGGGGAAACTTACTTCTGTTGGCGCCCCAGGATTGGCGAAAGAGACCTGATAGAGCTTCTGAAGCGCCGGCGACAGCGCGAAGCACCTGTTAGAATCGGGCACAACCACTTTGCTCACCGCCGCCGGCAGTTGAGGCACGCTGCCCAACAGGTTTCGGTTGGCCAGATCGAAAATGAACAACGATACCGGGCTGGCCACCCCAGGACTCAAGTTAATGGCCACCGCCCGCGTCCCGTCCGGGCTGAATTGCAGCTTCCCAATGTAGCCGGAGAATGTGATCTGCCCGCGCAGCGCCAGCGCGTTAGATGCCGGGTCGTACATGTACTCCCAGATCGTGTTTTGGCCGCTTACATAGACCAAGCCATTGGGTCCGGAGGCGATAGCCGTGGGGATGCCGGGAACGATCACCGGAACGCCCGTTGTGGAGTACGTATCCAAATCCACGATGGTGATGCGCTGGGAGGTTGTGCTCAGCACAAATGCGCGCCGCGAGTCAAAACTTGTGGCCACATCGCTCGGGCTGAGGCCGAGGTCCCCGGTCACCGACGGCAGCTCGGTGTCCAGCACCCCGTCGAAAATCCGCAGCCCGAGGTTCAGCACCAGGATCTTGCGTCCATCGGGCGTCTGAGCGAGAGCGCCGGGTGCTTGGCCCAAATTGAACGTCCGCACTACGCCAAATGTGGTGGCATCCACCACCGACACTGTGCCGATCGAATTGCGGCTGAACACATAGTAACGGTTTCCCGCGGGATAGGCCTGCAATACGCTGGTCGTCGCTGTAAAGGCCACCGGGCCGGAGAACGGATCACCGCGGAATCCATAGACGGTAGGGCTGAATCCGTCCCCAGAACCTATGAACAAAGTCTGAGCCGATAATGCGACAGGAAGTAAGACGGTGCACAGTAGCGCTCCAAGGACCACGTTCTTAAACATATTCTCCTCTGGACTACGCGAATCGTAAGTCTTGTTTCCGCGCGCCTTAACCGCGCGCACAGCAAAATTCATTATAAGTGTAACACCAAACCTGCAACCCTAAGCGCGCTGTGGCTGCCATTTCGCGCAAAAAAAGCGGGGGGAGCTTTCGCTCCCCCCGCCGCTGGCGGCTGTGCGCCGCTTGGTTAATTGTTAAGGTTCTCGCCAACGGTCAAGCCGCTGCGCGTGAGCGAACCGTCGTTCAGCACCAGAGCCAGATAGCCGTGCGCCAGCTTCTGTGCGCCAAAGTCACTGATAAATGCGTAACCATGGCCGAACGAGAAGTTGCACTGGGCGATCACATAGCCCTGGAATCCGGGATTGCCGGTGATCTTGGAGTCGTTGGACGCTCCCGAAATCGAGAACGCCAGGTACGCGCCTGCCGCCACCACGCTCGACGTCTCCGAGGACTTGGTCAGCGCGCTGCCATCGGCGAGTTTGCCGTAGTAGCGGATGGTGCAAGTGCCCTCGTTGGCGTTGCTCGAGGAGAACGGATCAAGCGAAGTGTTGATCACCGCGATGCCGGTGTCGAAGCCCGCCTGGTTCGTTACGAACGGGAAGAGCAGGTTCGAAGTGCAGGAGATGATGCGGAACGGCTCCAGACGGGTCGCCGGAGGCGCATCCAGGAACCGCGGATAGTTCAGACCACCCGCAGCCGCCAGATCCACCGTGGACTTGTCGAAGCCCGTGATGGTGTTCGGATACGCCGGTCCGAGCACGCCATACACATTGGCCGTGCCGAGCGCCGGGCTGCCCGCGCCAGGATTCGCCGAGTACTTTACATACACCGGGAACCAAGCCGTTTCCATAACCGTCGCGTCGGAAGCCGTGACCTCCCAGACCACCGTGCCGCTGCCGGTCGCGTCCAGAGGAACCTGAACGATGCCCGTAAGCGGGTTGCCGGTGGAGCTGCTGATAGTCAGCATGTTCTGAGCCGGATCGGACGACGAGCAAGTCGGATAACGCGTGTTCAAAGCCGCCACCGGCCCCACCAACGGCGGCGCACCGACCGTTAGGGAAGCGCCGTAGGCGTCCGTGTTCGGAACGTAGACAGCCGTTAGGGACTTGGACCCGCCGTAGGTCACGCCGCCGGCGACAAACGACACGCTGTTGGCGCCAACATAGATTTCAACGCCTTTCGGAACGTTGGTCCAGCGGGCTATCAGACGGGTAGCCGAATTGACAGTTCCGGTCTCTGTGGTCAACACCGAGCCGACGAAGCCGACTTCGGAGTTGGACAGCACCAGCCCGGCGTACGACTCGCCGCCAGCCGGACCCGTCTTAACCTTGAACGCAGTCGGGAACAGCTCCGTGAACCGGATGCCCATGTTGGTGTAAACCGTGCGTTGCGGATTGAACAGGTCACCCTGCTGGCTGCTGCACTGGCGGTAAGATTGCCGCCCCTGATCCGCCGAGTTGCCGCAGTTGGTCACCCCGAAGTTCAACGAATTCTGGACATAGCCCAGAACCTGCTGCGGGTTGTTCACCGGAACCGACGTGGCGCCGGAAATCGAAACGTAGACGATCAACTGCTGAGGCAGCAAGCCGCCCGCAGTCGTGCCCGCCGGCAGCAACCGGGTCGCATCCACGCGGATGTTGGTCATACGGATGACCAACACGTTGTTCGGATTCGTACCCGGAGGCGCGATCGGCACGCCGAGCCACGCCACGGCGGTGTCGCCAACCTTCTGTCCGCGGAACGCATTGTACGGAGCGCGAGCCGAGTAAGTGGGGAGGGTATTCGCCGGCATCACGTTCACCGGACGAGGTCCACTCGGCACTGTCGGCTCATTGAGCAACAACAATGCTTCCGTGTAACCCGACGGGTTGGTAAGCAGCTTGCTGGTGATGTTGGTGTTCGCGAAAATCTGAATGTTTGCCAGGAAAGTCTGGGTCGGATCGCCGCCCGTGCAATTGAGGACGAGATCGCCGGCCAGTTCCGTCAAACCTTCAGATCGCAGAATGGGTGGCACGCCGGCATTGGTGGAACAGGTCATCGCCGGCGTTACTTGGGCGCTGGCGGAAGCGACGCCAAACAGCAACGTCACCACCAGCACCGGAAACCACTTGCGAAATTGTGCCATTTCCTTCTCCTTGTGGAAACACTGATATTGAATTGATGGAAGGTCCTTTTTTACCCGAGCCAGCGCGGAGTACCACTCCCTCAGCCGTGGGCGTGTCGCTTCTTTTCTTTTCGCCGCCCCTTATTATCGGCTGTGGGCGCGTCCACTCGTACCCGCCCCAAAAGCTCTTCTACCTGAATACTGCCAAACTGCACTCTCGTGGGAATCGCGAGTGCTGCCCGGTCCTCCGAACTGCGAGCGACCACGGCACTCCTATAAGTACCACTACTGACGCCCCGCCGTCAAGCAAATATTTCAAGCCAGTACGGCAGAGCCTCAATGGCAGCCAGAGCCCTTCCCACTCAACCGCCGATTACACCACACTCCATCCGGCGGCGTCAACTCCAAGAACATAAGCGGATCACCTTAGATTTCACTGGAGAGATACCGGAACGGTGTTACTGCTCGCCCCTGCCTGCCGCAACGCCGCCGGGAAGTCCAGCCCCGGAGGCATGTCGGGCGGGATCAGCACATTCACTTGATAAAGCCCTACAAACCCCGGCGTCCACCCCGCAAAGAGGGGAGTCAAAGTCCGCCCGCCCAGAACCACAGCCACAGGCTCCTGAGTCACTTGCAAGTTTCCCTGACTACGCACCGCCCCCAGCCCCGTGCAGTAGATCACCACGGCTTGGCCCCGCTTCGCCGGGGAAGTAGGCGAATTCAGGGAACCGTCGGCGTTCACCACCGCGCCGCGGCCGCCGGAAAGCCCGAAAATCCCCGGGGCGACGCGGGAAACTTCAACATTCTGTTGGACTTCGCCGAATGGCGAACGAACCGTAAGAACGTGAACTCCAGGCGCCAGGTCCGGCGGCGCCTGCACGTTCAGTTGGAACGGAGACGCCGCCACCACCGTCGCCGTCCTGCCGCCGAATTCCACTGTCGAACGCGACCCCTGCCGGGCCAACCCCGACCCGAACACTGCCACCAGACCACCCGGAGCGATGCCCGGCGCGTAGCTGGCTGCATTCACCACCCCCTGAGCGGTGAACGCAGTCTCCTGCACCGAGACCGTCCAGCGCCCGCCGCTTTTCTCAATTCGGAATGCGCCCTCCCCCGAAGCCATCAGCTCCAGGCGCTCCGGCATCGGTCCCAAGTCCGTAAAAATCATCCGGTAAACGCCTTGCGCGTCAGAATCCAACTGATAGAGCGGCTCCTGTCCCGGGCAATAGGACATCCGGAAGGTTTCCGGCGCGGATGACGGCGCTTGGCCGGCAACTGCCGGTGTCGCGGTCATCTCAAACGGCGTTCCGCACGGACCCGAGGCCGATTGGATCGCAATCCGGGCCCTGGCTGCGGTGACCAGGAAACCGCCGGTCGCGGAAGCTCGCGGAACAAGCCGCGCAACCCCGGCCAGAGTCGCCTTGTAAGACAGGGCGCCCAAAATAAAACCATCCAGATACTCGTTCAGACGCTCTCGCGCAAACGCCGGGCTGGGATCGTGGATCAATATCGAGCCGTTCCCATCCACCCCGGTTGCAACGACAAAGTGGGACCCGGCGGGAGCCCCGTTGGCGGTTAGCGTGAGCGACAGGAGCGCCGGAGCGCCCTCGACCAACGCGTCCCGGATGCTCGAGAGGTCGGCGCTGGCGACCGCGACGTCCAGTGCGCCGCCAGTGAAAGCGCCCACCCGCCACAAGTTGACGATACGCACCGAAGAATCCCGGGTAGGCGCAACGTACCCATCGCAAAATTGGGTTCCCTGGGAATTCGTCAGGCAGTAAGCGCTTAGAAATTGATTCAGCGATTGGGGGTCCGCCAGCCCCAACGGCGCGCCTGCGTCCCTGCGGTCTTGGAGGTACCGGACGATAGCGGCCACCGCCGCCAGCATGGCGCCCTCTCTCTCCATCGTCCCGCTCCCGTCGCCAATCAGCGCCGCGCCGGATTGCGTGAACCGCGGAAAACTAGTCAGGTTAGACGCTACTGCCCGGGCGCTGAAGGTGACCGGCGTAGCGCCCGCAATCCGGGCGGTGCACAGCAGGACGCCTTCGGAGGCTGGAGCACGAACCGTAGCCCAACTCATGCCGTTCCCGTCGGTGGGCCCGCTGGTCGACAACACCTGGGCCCCCGGAGAAGCTTCAAAACTGACGTTGACGCCTCTCACCGGCCTCCCGGTCTCGTCCCTCACCACCACCCTCAGCGGGCTGGGCAGGACTGCGCCGGGCGCTGTCGACTGGTTGTCGCCGTCGACCACCGCCAGCCGCGGTCGCACCTCGGATAAGGCCCGTATCGTCAGTGCGCCGGCGGCAGAAACGTCCGTCCGTGCGCTCACAGCCCGGATGGTCACCGCGCCGCTTGCGGCGTCGGCCGGCACATACCACTCCCACGCATAGGAACCGGTTGGCACGTCCACGGTGAAATCGGGCCGCCCGGTAATCGACACGCGCAACCGGTCATTGTCGGCGAATCCCGCCACAGCAATGCGAACGCGCTGCCCGGCAAGTACGGTTGCAGGCTGCGGATCCACGGCCGGGGTTCGCTGTCGGGCCAACACTTCTGGCTCGGAGGCGCCCGGCGCGAGCCGCAAGGTTGCGCCTTCAAATTCCTGGATCGTCCTGCCATCGCGCTGGAAGTCGTCGCTCCAGGGTACGCCCAAGCTGCCCACCGGACCGCCCAGAGCCAGATACTTCGCCAGGATCGCCCCACCGACAAAGAACGCTTCGCCGGCCCGCGGTCCGCTCTGAACCGCGCAGATGAGCCCGCCTTGGAAGCTTTGCGAAATCCCCAGCGTAGCCCCGAAGCTGGTGAAGTTCGCGCTCTCCCCCACCGGCGCTCCCGCGGGGCCGCTCTCGTATCCCAAGATTCCCCACTTGGTGAGGATCGGCCCGGATACCACCCTCGGCGGCGTCCCCGCCAGCGCGCCGTTTTGGAACATTTGCCGGCCGCCAGCCGTGGCGTCCGAGGTAGGATAGCCCAGCGCGCCGGCCGGTCCGCCCAAGGCCAGATACCGCTCCAGCAGGCTCCCGCTCACCACCCAGGCCGTGGCCGAACCGTCCGCCACGGCGATCAAGTAACGCGTGACGCCATCCGCCGCTGATACTACCGTTTGGGTCCAGCCGTTGCCCGTGCGTTGAACCGAATCATCGGCCGGGAGCCGCAGGTTGAGCCTGTTCCGGCTCACCGCATCCGTAAACGCCTGCCGTAGGGCGGAGGTCGGGGCCCCTTCGCCAATGGCGCAGCATGTCGCCGCCACCACGACTTGCAAGGGCGAACTGGTCCGTCCTTCCACTACCGCTGTAATGTTCGCCGTCCCTGCGCCCACAGCCGTCACCGTGACCGTGTTCCCGGACCCTCTCACAGCCGCCACCCGGCCGTTCGTCGTCACCCAGTTCACCTGGCGGTCGGTCAAAGTTTGGCTGTCCGTCCCGGTCACGATGGCGGTTAGCGTCTTCGTCTCGCCGACGTTCAACCGCAGCGTCCCTGTCGTCCCGGCAATGCTCACCGACCGCACCCCGGTCCGAAGGATCGCCACCATACTGACCGGATCGTACTCAATGGCGCCCCCTTCGAAGGTCTGCCGCAGCAGCCCGGAAGCCACATTCAACTCCTCGGTGACCGGAAAACCGAGAAAACCGCTGTGCAGTCCGTTCTGCTGGTAAATGTCGAAGATCGGTCTCCGGACGGCGTTCACCCGACCGCTGAGGGCGCCCGAAGTAATGTTATAGACGGCGCCGTAAGTGAAGCTCTGCATCGTCGCCGCCGCAGAACTCACGCCCGAGGTGACCGACGTCTCCGCAGTGGTGGCCGCGCCCATGCGAGCCAAGCCGTCGTTCACCGACCACCGCGTGAAATACGGGTCCCGCAACACAAAGGTCTGTCCGCTCACCGAATAAACCGTGTAGTAAAAGACCGCGTAATTCTTATCGAAAATCTGATACTGGCAGGAGCGGTCCCCCCGGCCGAAACACGGCGTCGTATCCATATGCGGATACCCGTAAGTGGCGACCTGGGGTTTGTAAGCCGAATAAATGCCCGGGTAGACGTGCCAGACCGGATAAGCGTCAATCTCGGAAGGCTCCGGATCAGAGTTCGGCCGCACCAGCGCATAGCGGTTCGACGAGTTGGATGCATCCACGAACTCCTGCACCAAACCCACCGTTCCAAAGCGCTGCACCCTGGTGGCGGGAATCGGGTTGACCAGGCGGCTGAAGCCGTCTCGGTAAAAAGCGCCTTGGAAATCCAGCTTGATCGAAGGCGAAGGCGCTCCTTCGCCGATCTCAATCTGAGCCCAGCACGCTGAACCGGCTAGCAAAAGACACACAATCCGCGGCGCCATAAAGAAACCCGACACCAGTGTAACCCAGCGGCCCTGCCCGAGTTTCGCTTGCCGGCCTGCGGGCGGAGCTTACTGCCTTTCTTTCATAATCTTGTGGAGCCGCTTCAGTCCTGACTTCATCTCCTCAGAGGCCTCGGCCAGCTCACTCGTGTCATAGATGACCCGCGCCGATAGGAACACGATCAGTTCGGTCCTGTCTTTCGAAGTGGACTTCGACCCAAACAGGTACCCGGCCAATGGCAGGCGATGCAGGACCGGGATGCCACCGGTCGAATAGGTCTCGTTCTCGTTGATGATGCCCCCGATCGCGATGGTGTCTCCATCCTCCATGGTTACCTGCGTCTGGACGGTCCGCTTCGAGAAGGACGGCGATTGAATGCCCCCCGGCGCCGGCGGTATCGGAGCGCTCACTTCCTGGTTGATCTGGAGCGAAATCACCCCGGAAGGACTCACCCGCGGCGTGATGCTCAAAGTGACGCCGCTGTTCCGGCTCTGCACCTGATTGGCGAAAAGCGAACTCCCGCCTTGCAGAGCGCCCGTCACAGCCTGCGCGGTTAGCACCGGGACCTCCGTGCCTACGTTAATCTGAGCCGGTTGGCTGTCGGTGGCGATGACCACCGGCGCCGAAACCACCTTAGTCCGGGTGCGGTTCTCGGCAAGCGACAAGAAACTGAGCAGTTCTTTGCTATTGCCCACCAGCGCTCCCACGGATAACGAGGTCGTAGCGCCCGCGAGCGACGCCGTCAGGCTGCGGCTTCCGGCGCCTCCGCCCGGCGCCGCTCCCCCGCGCTGCTGGAATGCCGCCGCCACGCCCATGGAGAAGTTGCCGGTAAGCGTGACCTCGTAGATCCTCGCCTCGATCAGCACCTGCCTCGGGGGAACGTCGAGCTCCCGCAGCACCTTTAGGATCCCTTCGTACTCCTGCGCCGTGCCCTGGATCAGCAAGCTGTTGTCCATCGGGTTTGGGATGATGCGCGGTCCCCTATAGCCCGGGGTCATCCCAAACGGCGACCCGCCCAGGTATGTGCCGGTCGCCTCCCCTCCCGGGGATGTGGGCGCAGCCCCGGGCGTGGCTCCAGCACCGGACGCCGCCAAAGCCTGGTTCAGTTGCGCCGCTTGAAGCGCCGGGGGAATATTCAAGGTCGCGCCGGTCGACGCCGGAGAACCTCCGTACATTCCCGCTCCGTACATCCCTCCACCATACATTCCTCCGCCATACATCCCTCCGCCGTACATTCCCCCGCCATACATTCCTCCACCGTACATGCCGCCGTACATGCCGCCGCCATACATGCCGGGAAACCCGAATCCGAATCCGCCGAATCCCCCATAAAGCTGCATGAGCGCCATGGCCACGACGTCGGCTCTCTGATACTTGACTTTATAAATGTAGTTGTCCACCGATCCGGCTGTTGCTTTTACCTGTATGTCCAGTTTTTGCAACCACTTTTCGACTTCCGCAAACACGTTGGGATTGGAAGCGACGGCGATGATGGTATTGATCCGGTCCAAGCCGATAAACTTGATCGGCGTGTTCTTCTCCGTGAGCGCCACGGAACGGAAAACATGATCCAGCTCTTTGGCAAGGTCGGTCGGACGGCTGTTTTTCACCTCGAACAGACGCACCCGCTGCGCTGTGAAAGCTTCGTTGTCGAAGAGCGCGATCAGCTCCATGGTGCGCTTCATGCTCCGATTGCTGTCGAGAATGAGCAGCAGGTTCGCTGGAGCGTAGGTATACATCTTGGAAAATTCGCCGAGGAAGGGCTCCAGAAGCTTCGATAGCTCCTCCGCGGCGGCGTACTTGAGGAAGATCAGATTCAGCGCCGTACGATCGTCCTCGGGAACCGAAGTGCGGTTCACTTCCGGCGAGAGCGGCAGCCTCGCGACCTCCGACAGGGGAACGATGCGCCAGATGTCGCCCACTTTCACCATTCCGGCGCCATTGATGCGCAGGATCATCTCAAGCAGCGCCATGGCGTCCACCGCTTTCAATTCGCCATAAGTGTTGAGAAAAACTCCGCCTTTCACCCGCGGGTCGAGGATGTAGTTCAGTTTCAACTGCCTGGCCAGAATGTCGATGACTTCAGTCAGCGAGGCGTTCTGGAGGTTCAGCCCACCGGCGGCGACTACCGGACTCGCCGGCGCAGGCGGAGTCTGGGGCTCGGTTCGCGCCGGCGGCGCCGGAGATGGCGCCGCGGGGGGAGCCTGCTGCTGCTGAGCCTGCGGGGGCGCCTGCGGCGCCGGCTGGGGTTGAGCCTGCGGCGGTTTCGGCGCCGGACGCTGCTGCTCCGGCGGCACAAATCCCGGCGGAAGCGGGGGCGGCACTTGCCCCCAAAGAGCGAATGCAAAGAGAATGGCCGGAATCCCCCGCCATCGATGCACACTGGACATGGTCCTACTCCTCTTTCTGCTCGTCCTTCTTCGGTGCGGCCGGCGCCGATTGGCGCGAGCGCTCCCACACCATTTTTTCCTGCTCGTTCAGTTCGCTTTTTTTCCGGCTCCAGCGCCGCACCCCGAATGGAGTCGGACGCTCGAAATGCAACGTTTCTCCTTCCTCCCGGACGGTGATGTTCACCGGCATCTCCGGCTGCGGCGCGGCAGACGCGCCGGCAGCGCTTTCGCTGGCCTTTTCTTCGTAGCGGCGCACGCCGAACGGAGTCCGCCGGTAGATCCACGTTTTCCCTTGCGCGTCCGTGTAGCGGCTGGTGTTGGCGTCGACCTTCACAGCCTCGGGCGGAATCTTGACATCGTCTTTGTTGGCGCTCTCGGCTGCCGCAACCACGCCCGCAGCCAGCGCCAGCGTCAGGATTGCACTGTAAGCGTTTTTCATCAGGCTCGTCTTCCTTTGCCGGCGCGGTTCATCGCACCGGCTCCCAATGGCATCTCTTTCCGAACGGGGTTTCCGACAGCACCTTGCGGTAACCGTCCACCACCGTTCCCGCGGGCGACGTGTCGCCCGGCGCGCAGGCGCGCATTGAACTCCCCAAGTCCTGTCCCGGACCGGCTTTCTGCGCTCCGAGCGGGGTGGCGAGGCTTTGCGCCGCCGGAGCCGCCGGAGGCGGCGCAGCCGCAGCCTGCTGAGGCTCCGCCGCCGCGGCTGCGGGCAACTTCTTGCCCGCCTCGATCATTTCCCGCAAGCTGCGTCTGATTTTCTGCCCGTCCCATTCGAACTCGATTTCCCGGTCGTTCACCGACACGAGCTTGAATTCGCCTATTGTTTGGCCCGGGCGGTAGCTGCGCTCCGGCGCCCCGGCTTTTTCGGTCATGATCACCGCCGGAGGGTCGGCGAACAGGAGCACGCCCTTTACGGCAGGCAGCGGCGGCATAGGCTTAGGGGGCGCGACAATGACCTCAATGTTCGGGTTGCGGTCTTTCGAAAACAACATCCGCTGCGCCACATCCACATAGCCCGTGGGAGAAGCCGGGGGCGGCGGCGCGAGCGGCGTGAGCGGAGGCGGAGGCGCCGGACGAATAGCTTGAGCGCGCAACTGCTGTGCTTTCTCGTCCGCCGCCCGCCGGCGCTCACGCAACTGCCATCCGCAGAAGACGATCGCGGCGGCGAGCAGTAGATTCAGGAGGAAGAGCTTCCGGGTCAAAACGTGTTCCCTCCTTTCTTCTGCGGCGCCAACTTCTTGGGCGCGATGCCGGACACCGTAATCCTCACGGGCAGAATCTTCTCCCGCCCTTGCGCCGCGCCGATGCGAATATCGGTGGTGGCGATCAGTTCCGGTTGCGCCGTAATGTCGGCCAGAAGGTTCACCAGTTGGTCAATGCGGCAGTCCACGGTCACCGCCACCGACACCTCGGCATAGGCGTCGCCGAACGCCTTCACCGGGCCCATTTCATTGCCCCGCACGTCCACCGGCTGCGGCTGCGCTTTGCCCACCCGGCGGAGGATCTGCAACAATTGCGCCTGCGCCTGCGCCGGAGTATCGGCCTGAATCAGCCCCTTTTCCCGCGCCGCCAACTCGGCGCTGACCTTTTGGAACGCCTCTTCCTTGCCGGGCACTGTGGCCGCGATCTGCCGCATCCGCTCCAGCCGCTTTTCCGCAGCCGCCACTTCATCGGGAGGCGCGATGATCCGCGCCCCGCCGTTGCCCGCCGGCCAAAAATGCACCGCTGCCGCCACCAGACCCGCCGCCGCAAGAAGCGCCAAAGCCCGCTTGTCCCTCTGCTGCAAAGTCATCGCCTGGCTTCCTCCCTCTCTTTCGGAGCGCCCTCGCGGGC
>Ga0101944_10005904_pt1 | contig 13425 bp, 8 predicted proteins | sample DewCreD2012metaG_FD_75245 | JGI IMG/M metagenome (GOLD analysis project Ga0101944, IMG submission 75245) | Hot spring sediment bacterial and archeal communities from British Columbia, Canada, to study Microbial Dark Matter (Phase II) - Dewar... ... | reverse complement strand
ACCACGGCATCAATGCCCTCCCTGTGAAGCTGCTCAAAGTTAAGGCCTATGGCTTGAAGAAATTTATGACGGGCGTGCTCCAGGTAATTCATATAAACCGCATTATTGACAATTCCCTGGATATCGCATTCATAGTCGCGCACTTCCATTTCCAGTTCAAAATAGTAACCCATTCTGTTGGTCAGCATAGTGGTTATTCTGGTTATTTCAGGGTGATGTCTCCTTCGAATACAAAATCAGCAGGGCCTTCCAGCCAGATGTCAGTCCACTGGTTGTCCCCAGCTTTATGGTAACGAACGGTGAGTTTTCCTCCTAATGTCAAGATGGAATATGTCACTTTGTCATTTTTGTTTTCCATACCTGCAAAAATTGCAGATGCAGTAACTCCGGTACCGCAGGAAAGGGTTTCGTCTTCAACCCCGCGCTCGTAAGTGCGCACAAAGAGAGTGTTTTCATCCATCCGTTCGATGAAATTAACATTGGTGCCGCCTGGTTTGAACCGTTCGTGATACCTGATTTTTCGCCCTTCTTCCACTACATTAAGCTCCTTCACATGATCAACCCATTTTACATAGTGCGGGGAGCCCGTATTGAGAAAGCCATCCTTTCCCAGTATTTCCAGACCTTGAACATCCTGCATTTTGAGCCTTACATAGGAAGGAGTATCAACAAATGCTTCGTGCATTCCGTCGATAGCTCTGAAACGGACGTGGGTGCCTGCGAGTCCCAGTTTATGGGCAAAAGCTGCCATACAACGGCCTCCGTTGCCGCACATAGTACTTTCCTTGCCATCAGCATTAAAATAGCGCATGGCGAAGTCTGAACCAGGGTTTGATTCCAGCAGCATAAGCCCGTCAGCGCCGATTCCGAACCGCCGGTGACATAACCCGGCGATTCGTTGTTCTTCTGCTGTGAAAATTTTCTCCCGGTTGTCAATGATGATGAAATCATTTCCTGTTCCCTGATATTTGTAAAAATGAAGCTGCATAGCGGTTAAAAAAAGTTAAATGTTGGTAGCTGATTAAACAAACTTGCTTTGCATGCCGTTATTTTGCATGAAAATTGATTGTTGTAATCCGACAACAAATGTAAAACATAAAAAAAGAAAGCTATGAACCTGAAACGATTTTTCGGACTGCTGCTGGTAGCGCTGATGGGAGGGCTTATTTCCCTGGGATTGTACACAATGGTATTTCGTCCTGAAACGCGCATTGTTACCGCCACCGAAAAAGTTCCTGTCACCCTCACCGGCCTTTCATCGGTATTTGATACCAGCATAACCGACTTCACCTATGCTGCTGAACGGACGGTTCATGCAGTAGTGCATGTCAAAACGCAAGCCGTGTTTTCACAGGTATACCGCAATCCGATTTACGAATTTTTCTATGGACGCCCCTATCAGGAACGTTCCGAACCGGTTGTCGGATTTGGTTCTGGAGTGATTATAAGTTCCGACGGATATATTGTTACCAACAATCATGTTATCGACGGGGCCGAAAAGATTATGGTTACCCTGAATGATAACCGGGAGTTTGAAGCAAAGCTGGTCGGCACCGATCCGAGTACCGATATTGCCTTATTGAAGATTGACGGAAAAGATCTGCCGTTTATTCCCTGGGGAGATTCTGACAAACTGCGGCTTGGCCAGTGGGTGCTTGCTGTCGGCAATCCCTTCAATCTGACCTCTACGGTCACTGCCGGGATCGTGTCGGCCAAAGGCCGGAACCTTGGAATACTGGACGATCAGTACCGTATTGAATCGTTTATTCAGACCGATGCGGCTCTGAATAAGGGTAACAGTGGCGGGGCCCTGGTCGATCTGAAAGGAGAACTGGTAGGAATTACTTCAGCCATCATATCTCCTTCGGGTGCATATGCCGGTAATTCCTTCGCTATTCCGGTTAGCATCGTCAGGAAGGTTGTGGAAGATCTGATGGAATACGGGCAGGTTCAGCGTGCATTCCTTGGTGTTTCGATCCGTAATATTGATGCTCAGCTGGCAAAGGATAAAGGATTAGGCGCCATCAACGGCGTATATGTTGATGCTGTGAACGACAATGGCGCAGCAAAAGAAGCCGGCATCAAGGCAGGCGATGTGATTCTGAATGTTAATGGGATAAAGGTCACGAGCAGTGCCGAACTGCAGGAGCAGATCGGTCGCTATCGTCCAGGTCAGAAAGTAAATATTGCCGTTTTGCGCGACAATAAGGAAAAACAGTTCGATGTGGTTCTGCGCAACATGCAGGGAACCACCGGTGTTGTGAAAAAATCCGACCTGGTGATGGTTCTGGGTGCTACCTTTGCGCCCCTTACTGATCAGGAAAAATCGAAACTGGGTATTTCCAGCGGACTTCGGGTTGTGGAAGTTGGAAAAGGAAAGTTCAGGGATGCCGGCATCAGCAACGGGTTCATTATAACCCGCGTCAATAACAAAACCATCAATTCCGTTAACGACCTGAACGATATTCTTTCAAAAACAAAGGGAGGCGTTTATATCGAAGGAGTGTATCCCAACGGTATGGTGGCGTATTATGCTTTTGGACTATAATCAGTGTTTGTTCTGAATAGAAGGGATGGTCAACTCCATCCCTTTTTTTATCCCAAGTATCATGAATTTGTTAATTCATGGTACTTCGGTTTATGATTTTTTTCATAAAACCCTAATTTAAATTGATTTTAAATATTCCTTGATGTAATTTCGCCCCCTGGTTTTGCTTTACCAACGGGAATGCCATGAGACAGCTGAAAATTACAAAGTCGATTACCAATCGGGAAAGTGCTTCGCTCGATAAGTATCTTCAGGAGATTGGAAGAGAAGAACTTATTACCGTCGAAGAGGAAGTTGAACTGGCGCAGCGAATCAGAAAAGGCGACAGAGAAGCCCTTGAAAAACTTACTCGTGCCAATCTGCGTTTTGTGGTTTCTGTTGCCAAGCAGTATCAGAATCAGGGTCTGAGTCTTCCCGATCTGATCAATGAAGGGAACCTCGGACTGATCAAAGCCGCCGAGAAATTTGATGAAACGCGCGGATTCAAGTTCATCTCTTATGCGGTTTGGTGGATCAGGCAGTCCATCCTTCAGGCTCTGGCCGAGCAGTCGCGTATTGTACGTCTGCCCCTGAACCAGGTTGGCAGCCTGAACAAACTGAACAAGGCCTTTGCAAAATTTGAACAGGAATACGAACGAACTCCCACACCGGAAGAACTGGCAGAAATGCTTGAACTGCCGAAGGAAAAGATTACCGACACGCTAAGGGTGTCAGGACGTCATGTTTCGGTAGATGCTCCTTTTGCCGACGGAGAAGATAACAGTCTGCTCGATGTATTGGTAAACACTGATTCTCCGGTTGCCGATAAGCAGTTGATTAAGGAATCGCTGTGTACGGAGATCGAACGGGCTTTAACTACCCTAACCGAACGGGAAAGAGACATCATACGGTATTTCTTCGGGCTGGGCTGTCCTGAAATGACACTCGAAGAGATAGCTGACCGGTTTGGCCTGACCCGCGAACGGGTGCGGCAGATAAAGGAAAAAGCCATCCGTCGCCTGAGGCATACTTCGCGCAGCAAAATACTCAAGTCCTATCTTGGATAGAATCAGAGCCTGTCAGTTTTTCGATTCGAGAAGCTTCTGAAGGGCATACATTTCGTCCCGCAGCCGGGCCGCTTCAATAAAATCCAGTTCCCTGGCCGCGCTTTCCATAGCTTTGCGGGTTTTTTCAATGGCCTTTTCCAGGGCTTTGCGGTCCATGTACTGAACAACAGGATCGGCCGCAATTTCCGTGTTTTCAGGTTCTACATATACCTTATGACGCGAGGAAAATTCCTCCCTGTTGCCCATGATGGAAACAAGCGCTTTTTCAATCTGCCGCGGCGTAATTCCATGTTCTGCATTGTACCGCAACTGCTTTTCCCTCCGCCGGTTGGTTTCTTCTATGGTTTTTCGCATCGACTCGGTAACGGTATCGGCATACATGATAACGGTTCCGTGCAGATGACGTGCCGCCCGTCCTGCTGTCTGGGTCAAACTGCGTTCCGAACGCAGAAACCCTTCCTTGTCGGCATCGAGAATGGCTACAAGCGAAACTTCCGGCAGGTCGAGCCCTTCCCGCAGAAGATTCACTCCAACCAGCACGTCAAAGCTTCCGTTCCGAAGTTCTTCCATAATCTGCACACGGTCCAGCGTGTCGATATCGGAATGGATGTAACGCGTTTTAATCCTGAATTTCATGAGATAGGCAGTAAGCTCCTCGGCCATTCGTTTGGTAAGGGTTGTGACGAGTACACGTTCCCCGACCTCCACACGCCGGCGGATTTCTTCCATCAGGTCGTCAATCTGATTGAGGCTGGGCCTTACTTCAATTACAGGGTCCAGTAGGCCGGTGGGCCGTATCAACTGCTCAACCACAATTCCTTCTGACTTCTGAAGTTCGTATTCGGCGGGGGTGGCACTTACGAAGATGGTCTGGCCAATAAGCTCTTCAAATTCCTCCAGCCGCAGGGGGCGGTTGTCGAGGGCAGCCGGCAGCCTGAACCCATACTCCACCAGCGTTTGCTTCCGCGACCGGTCTCCGCCGAACATGCCACGGATCTGCGGCACCGTAACATGACTCTCATCGATAAAGGTAATGAAATCGTCCGGAAAATAATCCAGAAGGCAGAATGGCCGTCTTCCGGGAGGGCGCCCGTCAAAATACCGTGAGTAATTTTCAATACCCGGACAATAACCCAGTTCGCGGATCATCTCCAGATCATAGTTTACCCTCTCTTCCAGCCTTTTGGCTTCCAGCTGACGACCATTGTTTTTGAAAAACTCCACCTGCTTCACCAGATCGTCCTGGATTTGCCGTATGGCGTCCTGAATGCGCCAGGAAGCAGTTACGAAAATGTTGGCCGGAAAAATCACAACTTCATCATGTTTTTCTCCCGATTTTCCGGTTTCCGGGTCAATGGTGACAATGCTCTCAATTTCATCCCCCCAGAAGGAAAAACGATAAGCGAAATCGCTGTAGGCAAGAAATACATCTACCGTATCACCCCGCACCCGGAAGGTTCCCCGTTTGAATTCCACATCATTCCGTGAATACAAACTGTCAACCAGCCTGCGCAGAAAAACGTTTCTGCTGATTTTTTCTCCCCGATGAATGCGGATGGTATTACTGTAAAAATCGTCCGGATTGCCAATGCCATAAATACACGAAACCGATGCAACCACAATCACATCCCTCCTTCCCGAGAGCAGGGCCGAAGTGGCACTGAGACGCAGTTTTTCAATCTCTTCATTAATCGAGAGGTCCTTTTCAATGTAGGTGTCCGTCACCGGAAGATAGGCCTCAGGCTGATAATAGTCGTAGTAAGAAACGAAATATTCCACCGCATTTTCAGGGAAAAACTGCCGGAATTCCCCGTACAACTGGGCGGCCAGCGTCTTATTATGGCTCAGAATCAAAGCCGGACGCTGCATCCGCTCAATAACATTGGCCATAGTAAAGGTCTTTCCTGAACCCGTGACTCCCATAAGGGTCTGAAAGGGAACACCGGATTCCAGGCCTTTGACCAGCTGTTCGATTGCTTCCGGCTGGTCACCTGTTGGCTTATAATCGGAAACTAATTTAAATGGCATCTTTTTTTTTGACTTCTACATCAATCCTTTATAAAACACCCCAAAACAAAAAGTTCCTTTTAACCATACGGCAAATACACATAATCGGGCTGGCAAGGGGCCGGCAAGCTAGTGTAAGGTATAGGCAAAGGTAGGTAAGTTACTCCAATTGAAAACAGGATGAAACACTGAATGTTTTGATATTTTGAAGAGAAAATATACTTTTACTTTAAACTATCTATGGGCATGGTTCCGGAACAGGATGAAGCGTTAATCAGGCGTGTTGCAAAGCTGGCAAAACAAAATCAGGAGCTTCTTGAAGAAAAGGATAAGCTTCAGAAGCTTGTTGATAAGCTGACGGATGAAAATGAACGGTTGAAGCAGATGCTGTCGGAGATTTCCGAGGCAGAGAGAGCCCGTATCAGGCCGGCCGAAGAAAAGCCGGTGATGAACTTCAAGATGGTGACGGTTATGTTTGCCGATGTTCACGGGCTTAACCGCATTACAGAAGATATGGACCGGCAGAAGCTCATGGATGAACTGGACGATATTTTCTATCATTTTGACCTGATTGTAAAAAACCTGAATATTGAAAAGATACATTCCATCGGCGATTCATACATGTGCGCCGGCGGTATTCCGGTAAAAAACATTACCAACCCTGTTCAGGTTGTGCTGGCCGCCCTTCAGATGCACCAGTACCTGTATGACATCCAGAAAAACAGAGGCGAACAGGTGTGGGAGCTCCGTACCGGTATCCACACTGGTTCTGTTGTTGCCACTGTTTCGGGTCAGAAGAAAAAATGCTATGATATTAAGGGAGCTACAGTCAATACAGCCAGCCGGCTTGAATCATTCGGGGTTTATGGCAAAGTGCTGATTTCCGAAATGACCTATGAACTGGTGAAGGAGTTTTTCGACTGCGAGTACTATGGCAAATTACCTGTTAAATACATGGATGACCTCGACGTCTTCTGGGTAAAAGGCCTCAAGCCCGAGTTTGCTGTCCATGGCGAGACCTCCGTCCCCAATGAAAACTTCAATACCAAGTTCAAATTAATTCAGTTTACCGATTTGCAGGAGATCATTCTGGACAAACTGGAGAGAGAACTTCCCAAAACGCTTTATTATCATAATGTGAAGCATACGGTGGATGTGGTTACAGAAGTAGAGTTGATAGGCTGGGCTGAAGACTGTACCGACGAAGAGATCCTTCTGCTGAAAACAGCGGCTCTTTTCCACGATGCAGGGCACGTCATTTCCTACAAGGATCATGAGGAACGGAGTTGTGAAATTGCACGTGAATACCTGCCTAAATATGGCTATTCGCAGGAACAGATCGACCGTATCTGCGAAATCATCATGGCCACCAAGCTACCTCCGCAACCAAGAAACCTGCTGGAGGCCATCATCTGTGATTCCGATCTGGATTATCTGGGCCGGATCGATTTTATTCCTGTTTCCAATACCCTTTACAGGGAACTCAGCGAGCGGAATATGATCGGTACCCTGAACGAATGGAACAAACTGCAGTTGAAATTTCTCAGCGGGCATCAGTATTTCACCCAAACGGCCCAGAATCTCAGAGAGGTAAACAAGCAGACGCAGATCGAAAGGATAAAGGCATTGATTACGGAAGATTAATAATGTTTATTGGCTAAAGTCAATTTTTTATCCACAGATTTAGCATAGCTTTGCGTCTGAATCGGGAAAAATGTGATTCGTTAAACGGGGTGAGTTTCTGTAACATATTTTTTCCAGGAAGTTACAGATAATTCAATTTTCAGAAAATCATTAGATAGGTTACCCAGTCAACGAATTGATGATTTTTAGTGGATATCGAATGAGTTTTGGAATGCCCTTTTGACAACCAGGTGTGATTGTATCAAAAAAAAAACATTCTTGTAATAGATAAAGGATGTGAATTCATCAACGGTTATTTGGCCGGAATGAAAAGCACTTAACTTCTTTGGTGATCTTTCAGAAAGGTAGAAGGATGATCATAATATCAATATTCTGAAAAAATGACAAACGAAAAGAAAAAGAAACTGATCATCGCTTCCTGCCGTCTTCCGCTAAAGATATCCGAAAACGACCAGAAACTGGAATTTACCAAAAGTGAAGGGGGACTTGCAACGGGTCTTCATTCACTTGAAACCGAAGCGGAAAAAATATGGATAGGTTGGCCGGGAAAAGAAGTTGCTGATCCTGAAGTTCAGCATCAGATTGTTTCTGAACTTTCCAAAATGAACATAATCCCTGTGTTTCTTTCATCTTATCAGATAACTTCCTTTTATGAAGGATATAGCAACAGTACTCTGTGGCCGATGTTTCATTATTTCTATATTTACACACACTATGAAAAATCCTATTGGGAATCATATGTTGAGGTAAACAGGTTGTTTTGTGACAAGATAGCTTCTGTCTATAGTAAGGGAGATATAATATGGGTGCACGATTACCAGCTTATGCTTGTACCGGGCATGCTTCGCCAGCGTTTCCCTGATGCCTGTATTGGTTTCTTTCTTCACATTCCTTTTCCTTCCTATGAATTGTTCAGAATTTTACCTGAGCGAAGGGAAATACTTAAGGGTTTACTTGGATCGACTCTGATAGGTTTTCATACCACCGACTACATGCGACACTTTATCAGTTCCGTGTACCGCATTTTGGATCTGGATTTTAAGGTAGATACCATTGTTTATAGAAACCATTATGTACGTGTCGGAATATTTCCCATGGGTATCAACTACAACCGGTTTTACCGTGCCTCTGAGCAGAAAAATATCAGGAAGCACATTGAGGAATTCAAAAGTCAATATGGCCGGACCAAGATTATACTCTCTGTAGACCGCCTTGACTATAGCAAAGGAATTCTTCACAGGGTTAAAGCTTTTGGACAGTTTCTTGAAGAATATCCTGCCTTTCGAAAAAAGGTCACTCTTGTTCTGATTGTCGCCCCATCTAGGGCTTCTGTTGAAAAATATCAGGATCTGAAGATGAAGATTGATAAAACTATCGGTAATATCAACGGTCGGTTCTCTGATGTTGACTGGATACCCATACACTATTTCTATCGCTCATTTGATTTTGAGCAGCTGGCTGCTTTGTATTATATAGCTGATGTGGCATTGATCACACCTTTACGGGATGGAATGAATCTGATTGCCAAAGAATATGTGGCAACAAAGAAAAATGCTACGGGAGTTTTGATTCTCAGCGAAATGGCCGGTTCGTCGATTGAACTGAAAGATGCAATAATAGTCAATCCGAATAATCTCGTCGAAATAAAAGACGCTATACGGAATGCTTTACTTATGCCTGGTGCAGAAAAAAGAATGCGCTTGAAAAACCTTCAGAGAATTGTAAAAAGCCAGAATGTTAGCAAATGGTCTGATGATTTTATTCAAAAACTTCTGCATGCAAGAAATGAACAGCAGTCTTTAAACAGGAAGTTGCTGACAAAACGGAAAACGCATCAGATATTGTCCGATTACTATCGGGCGCAAAGCAGGCTTATTTTGCTGGATTATGACGGCACACTGGTTGGTTTTAGCCGAACGCCTTCGAGGGCAGCGCCTGATGAAGAAGTAAAAAAACTTTTGCAGAAATTGGCAGCCGATCAGGCAAACAGGATAGTCATTATGAGCGGACGCGATCAAACCAGTCTGGAAAAATGGCTGGGCAAACTTCCGGTAAAAATCTTCGCCGAACATGGGGCTTTTTTATGGGAGAATAATGTTTGGAATGCGATCCATGAAGAGAATTTTTTGTGGAAAGATGAAATCAAACCTATAATGAACTTTATTGTTCATCTTACACCCGGTTCTTTTATGGAAGAAAAAAGAACTTCACTGGTATGGCATTATCGTAATGCCGATATTTGGCTTGCCGAATTACGCGAAAAGCAATTGATGGACATGCTGGTGTTGCCTTGCAGTCGCTTAAGTCTTCAAATAATGAGAGGCAGCAAAAACCTTGAAGTGAAAATGGCGGATGTTAATAAAGGAATTGCATCGCGCGGGCTTATTAAAGATAATGATGATTTTATCCTGGCTATCGGGGACGATCAAACCGATGAAGATATGTTCTCTTTCCTTCCTGCTCATGCTGTTACGATTCGCGTCGGATATGGCCAGACCCGTGCAAAATTTCTGGTCAATTCATACCATGACGTTCGTCGTTTTTTATTCCAACTGATAAACACAAAAAATACCCTGTGAACCTATGCTTTTGCTGTCCATTCATCCTTTGTTTTTTTCTTTATTCATACTCTTGATTGGCATAGTTGCCTACATTTTTGCATTAAAGTATCTTAAAAAACGGGCTAAGATCTTAGGAAACACCAGGCTCGGCAAAATTAGTTCACTAATAAAGTTTCCTTTATTGCTGCTCATAATTTTTCTTTATGCCAGAATGTTCATTCTGCCCTACCTGACTGACAAGAGGCTTATTATATGGTTTGCACATCTGAACAATATCCTTGTTATTATCAGTTTGATATGGTTGTTGTTCAAGCTATCCGGATTTTTGATTTTTCTTCTTGGCGAAAGGTATGATGTGCATAAACCGGATAATCTGAATGCAAGGCGAATTTTAACCCAGCTGAAAATACTGCAGCAGGTAATTAATTTTGCAATAGCTGTTGTGGGAATAGCAGCTATTTTATTATCCTTTGAAGAAGTACGGAAAATCGGAATTAATATTCTTGCTTCAGCAGGGGTGATAGGAATCATTATAGGATTCGCAGCACAAAAAAGTCTTGCTTTGGTTCTGGCTGGATTCCAGGTAGCTTTTACACAGCCCTTTCGAATTGATGATGTCGTGATAGTTGAAAATGAATGGGGAAGAATTGAGGAAATAACTTTGACTTACGTTGTCATTAAAATATGGGATGAACGCAGACTCATTGTGCCGGTAACTTATTTTCTCGAAAAACCTTTTCAGAATTGGACCCGCACCAGTGCCGATATTATTGGAACAGTTTATCTTTACACCGATTATTCGCTACCTGTTGATGCTCTTAGAACAGAACTAAACAGGATTCTAAAAGATCATCCTTGCTGGGATAAAAGGATTGCTTTGGTTCAAATTACCAACAGCAAAGAAACGTTTATGGAAGTACGGATCATTGTAAGCAGCTCAGATTCTTCAGCTAACTGGGATCTCCGTTGTGATGTCCGGGAAAAGATGATCCGTTTTATTCATGATAATTTTCCCGATTGTTTTCCTAAATTTCGTCTTTTTCCGCAGGAATCAATATCATAAAATGAATATATGAACAACTATGATTATGGTGTTATTGGCAACGGGCGCACTTCTGCACTTGTCTCCAAGTCCGGTTCAATTGATTGGTGCTGTTTTCCCGATTTTGATTCCCCGTCAGTATTTGCTGCATTGCTCGATAAGGATAAAGGAGGCAGTTGCTCATTTAAGGTAGCAGATACGTACCATACATCGCAACGTTATTTCAACAAAACGAATATTCTGGTTACCTGCTTTGATGATGGTACGAGCAAATTCGAGATTATTGATTTCATGCCTCGTTATAAAACGGATGACGATAAATACTACACTCCACCTGAAATATACCGTTTTATACGAGTTAGACAAGGCCGTCCCAGACTGGCCATTTATTATGACCCCCGTTTGAATTATGCCCAGGGAAAAACATTTCACGAAATCAACGGTGAATTTATCAGAAGCTCATCAAAATCGCCGGCCCTTGAATCGGTATATCTTTATTCTTCGTTCGATCTGAATAAAGTCGTTTGTCATGAGGAGATTGAACTGGAAGGTGACAATTTTTTGCTGATAAGTTATCACCAGAAAGCTATTCCTATTGATATAGACAGGGTATACATTGAATACCAGAGAACAAAAGTTTACTGGTTGAACTGGGTGAACCGTTCCAGGGTTTTCAGGGAGTATAACCAATTCATTCAGAGAAGCCTTCTTGTACTGAAACTTTTGTCGTATCAGAAAACCGGGGCACTGGTTGCTGCCATTACGACTTCATTACCCGAAATCATAGGAAAAGAACGAAACTGGGATTATAGGTATTGCTGGCTCAGAGATGCATCAATGACAATTGAAACCCTAATCAAGTGTGGACATTTTAATGCAGCCCGTCGATTTATGAATTTCCTTACAAATGTCATCCGCTCAAAAGAGGAAGGTTTTCAGATAATGTATGGAATACGTTATGAAAGAAACTTGGATGAAAAAATACTCGACCACCTGAGCGGGTATGAAAATTCAATACCTGTTCGTATTGGCAATGAAGCATTTAAGCAGGTTCAGCATGATGTGTATGGCTTTCTGATGGATATATTGTACCAGTACTTCCATTACTTTTCAGGAACCCTCGATGAAGTGGAAGAAATGTGGTCGATAACAAAAAATATAGTTCGTCATGTAAGTATTGCATGGAATCAACCAGACTCTGGTATTTGGGAGTTCAGAGGAATTAAAAAGCATTTTGTCTTTTCGAAAATTTTATCATGGGTGGCTATGGATAGGGCCATAAAAATAGCAAATATGCTTAATAAAGATGCCACTGTGAATGCATGGAGAGAACTTGCGGAAACAATTTATGCCGATATAATGAAAAATGGATGGAATGAAAACAAAAACTCATTCGTTCAGTCATACGATTCGGACGAAATAGATGCTTCCTTATTGCTTATGGATTATTATGGCTTTATAGAAAGCAACCACCCAAAATATAAGGGAACTGTTAATGCCATAAGAAAAGAATTGTATCATGAAGGATTAGTTTTCAGGTACCGGCATCAGGATGATTTTGGAACTCCCGAATCGGCTTTCGTGGTTTGTACTTTCTGGTTTGTTAGGAGTCTTTATGCCATCGGCGAAAAGGAAGAAGCAAAGAAAGTACTGGATCAATTGCTTTCCCATGCCAATTACCTCGGATTGTTTAGTGAAGATATTGATTTTAATGCCCGAAGGCTTTTAGGTAATTTTCCACAGGCATACTCTCATGTAGCATTAATCCAGGCCGCAACTCTTTTATCAGAACAGAAGCATAGGTTAGGCTTTATTCGTCCATGATGCAGGAACAATCATGGCGGTTAATGCCATGCAGTAAAATGTTAAACGCAAATTTTTCAATTGAAAAAATCAAATGACGAATCGACTTACAAAATCTCATCAGATTTTATAAGTCGGGATTGCCTCGATAAGTCAATAGGAACAAGTTGTTTAATGTTTTTTTGTGTTGCTATTAACTAACTCGTTTAAATGGGGCAATAGTATCGTTATTGTGAAAAACTAATAATTACCTTTCTTTTGGCAGTTTTCTCTGAAGTTTTTCCACCCACAGTTTGTCCATTTCGGTAAGCCGGTTTTTTCGCAGATTTTCCCGCACGATCCATTGGATATGGGGATTGGTATTGGCAGCGAGTTTTTCAAATTCCGGCCTTCCGTCCACCGGAGAAGAGGCAATCAGCACACTCCATGCATATCCAAGGGTCTTCCGCAGGGTTTCCTGTTCGCTGGTCAGCTTACCGTTTATGAGCAGAAATTTCATGGTAATCTTTTTGATAATCCGGAAGATTCTCCTTATCTCTTCTTCGTTTTTAAGAAGTTTTGGTTCACACAGGGCTGCTGCCACCGCGCGGTTTTCGTAATACGTCCCGTTGACCCATGGTTCAAGAAGATCCATTATCTCAGGCAGGTTGTTTTCGACCATTTCCTGGATACCCATGGCAACAGCCTCTCGTATCCGCCAGCTGGGGTGGGAGGCAAAGGGGCGTATTTCGGAAAGGACTTCCGCGTATTCTTTCCGCTTTTGATAGCAGTATC
>Ga0101944_10005902_pt1 | contig 13429 bp, 10 predicted proteins | sample DewCreD2012metaG_FD_75245 | JGI IMG/M metagenome (GOLD analysis project Ga0101944, IMG submission 75245) | Hot spring sediment bacterial and archeal communities from British Columbia, Canada, to study Microbial Dark Matter (Phase II) - Dewar... ... | reverse complement strand
AACTTTTCCCGATTTCAGTTCAACGTGGAAACTTCTCTTGAATTGCTAAACCTTGACTTGATGCCGCTTTTACTCAGGCTAAAATAAAACCGCGTGCTAGTAGACTGGATTCTTATCGCCCGCTAATGTTTTGGCGCTTGGCGAAGGCGGGGATTTTCAGCACTAAACTTGATTAGATGCACAAAGCTTGAATTTAGCACTTCACTGTCATAGAAGCACGAAACCCCCGCTTTTGCAAAACGGCTGTTGGCGGTTCGGTGTTTATATTTCGTTTCACATATCATACTGTTCACTTTGCAATAGTCTCTTTATCCAAAACTTTCAATTCGCTACTTAATTGTCTTATTTTTTCGCTTAATGTGCTTGCATATGTATAAAATTCAATGTCTTTATAGGTCTGTTTATAAAACAAAGACTTTAGTTTACTGCTCAAAAATTCTAAAACTTTAAGTTCTCTTTCGTAGGATTCGTAAATATTTCTTTCAATCAACCCAATTTTAATTTTTTCAAATTCACTTTCAATTGTTTCTTCATATGGTTCGATGACAACATCATCATTTTCTTTTGTTAATAGTTTTTCAAACGTGTAATTGGCACCTTTGAAAATGTCGTTAAAACTAATCTTGTAATTTGTCATAATTTCTGCGAATTTGTCAAAAAAGTTTACTTCAAAATCTTCAAGGTAAGTAAATGTGTGTTTTGAATTTTCTTTGATTATTTGCGGTATATGAAATTCCTCGCTTTCTATTCCTTTTTCTGTCCCCCAATATAAATGTTTTACAAGTTGTTCTTTGTTATCTAAAATGTCAAAAAAATGTCGGGTTTTTATTCTTCCCGATTGTTTGTCGGATGGGTGACCGAATATTTTATTTCTTAAATCTCTTACTTTATTGTATTTATCAAGTTTAAAACCATTGAATTTTTCTTCAAGTAATGCGTTTTGTAAAGTTTGCATTGTGTCTTGTTCAATATATAGAGTTTGCATTATGCCGATTGCTTCAAGATGATTTATAGACTTTAAGGCATAATATTCCTCCTTTGGTCTTTGCAAATCTCTTAAAATATGTAGCGAAGCACAAAGAGCATCCCAATTTTGTAAGTCTTTAATGTAGTAGTTTTTAATTATAGGACGATTTATCCAATCGAAAAACTGAGTTATCTTTTCTTTTATTTTTTTCTCAAAGTCCATTTTTTAATTCTCAGTTATTCAAGTTATTGTTTTTTTGTTGGGTGTTTTCGTCCTTTACACTGACCGCTAACTCTTATAATACACGCAATCCGCGTATATGTTTGCAAAGTAAAAAAACAAAAATCTAAAAAACAAATTACAGGTGCTGATTTTTTTTTTGAAACCCTGATAATCAAATCTTTGCGGTAAGCGAATGTTAGTGGCGTTTCCATGTGATATGTCATAACGTGGGATTTCGTGATGAATGCGCCCATCACAAGCAAATATAACCAACTTCTCAGACATCTACCGAACTTTTTTGGGTTTGTCCCAAATTTTTTCTTCAGCAGGGGTTTCTCAGCCGTGGAAACAGGTTTTCAACTTTTCCCGATTTCAGTTCAACGTGGAAACTTCTCTTGAATTGCTAAACCTTGACTTGATGCCGCTTTTACTCAGGCCAAAATAAAACCGCGTGCTGGTGGACTGGATTCTTATTGCCCTTAACGGTGGCATACACGAAGTAGCCCCGCATAGGGGCTATTGCCGTGTATGCGTTGTTCGCTGCTGTTTTCTTTTTTATATTGATTTATTATGAGCTATTTTTCTCCTTTTTGCTGCGATAGAATGATATACCCAACGAAAAACAGGTTGATAGTTTTGACTCTCAACGTGCTTTTCGTTGGATATAATGATGAGGTAAATGCTATTTTATCTTTGTAGGATAATAAGTGTCGAATATAAAACTTGTTGGTTTCGAATGACCTTGGCAATGTATGTACCCGATTCGATTCCTTTTACGGGTACAGAATAATGGTGGTTGTTAATATCCGTTGAAAGGTTGTACCTTAGAAGCTCGACTCCAAAAATGGTACAAATGGTGAACTCAAATCCTTCATTTCCCGGCTCTTCTGATTGCCTGATATTTACAAACAATATGTCGGAGGCTGGATTTGGAAATATTCTGAAACCAATAACATTTCCTTCTGTAGTTTCTGTCAGCTTGTTTTCTGAAATTGACCTGCTCCCTCCATCCCATTCATCGGTGAGTCTGTTCTTATAATATACCCAGGTAATTTTTCCGATGGAGTTAAATTTGAAAATAAAGTCGGCATCGGATAAAATTTCATTTTGACTGTCAATTAAGTAAGGGCTTGAGCCTGTTGAGAGAATTTGATTAGAGACAGTACCAATGGTTACCATGATAGAATCAAAAGTGAGGTCGGAGATTGTTGAAGGGGAAAGTATATCATAGCTAAAATCATTGGCATCCGTATTTGCTCCATCAGGATTCCCTGTACCCAATGCAAAAATATCCTTGTCTGGCCAGGGTGCAGGTTCTGCAAAGCAGATGACAGAACCCCATGTGGAAATTGTGCACTTTTTCACCATCATGCATTTGGTTGCAACACATCCCGAACTGTTGGCAACGGAAATGCAATATTCACCTTTCAAAGTAATCGGGAAAGTGTAGTAGTTAGTGGATATGTTTATTGTTGTATTCGTACCTGGTCCAATAATAGTAATAGAAAATGGAGGAGCGTAGAAGCTATTGACAGTTACTCCAATACTACCAGGCGTGGAGCCGAGAATGTGGGTAATGGAGAAATCGACATCAGATGAAAAAGCAGTACTGGTATGCAGACTTGCAAACAAAAAACTTAAGAAAAAGATTATATTTTTCATTGGATTTATTTTTGTTGAATCAATTGTTTGATTTGATTCAAATTATTAGAAAATAATTCATTTCCCGATTTCTTATCGAGATAGAAGTCAACGATTCTAAGGGCGGTTGCCCTATCCGAAATCGCTTCGAGCAGGTAAGCGAGCAACAACAATTCATCTTCAGTTTTTACACTTTGAAGAGTTTCGAATATTGGTGTTATCAAACCCCAATTATTTGGTGCTTTGGATACAATCAGAGCAAAACAGGGATAGGTTGCATTCAATTCGCCATCAGCACCCGTAGCATATTCAAGATGCATGATGTCGGACATCCTGTCTAATAAAAATAAATCTGCTTCGGGCGTATTCAGTGATGCTATTTTCCTGAGTGCTTTTAATCGCACGTCTTTTCTCGTGTCAATATCCTGTGCAATGCCAGCAAGTGCAACAAGAATGGAATCGTTTATCTCATTGAATAAAGGTGGAAGTAATGCAAGGGTATCTATCCATAAATAGTTTGCGACTGCTTCTTTTTCCTGCTTTTCAACTGCGGCATGGTATCGCTTCTGTTGGATAATCATGATTTTTTGCCCAATCACTTTTTTCTCCGATGCGGTCAGTTCGGGTTTCCTGATTTCCCTAACCCAAATGTTGAGGCTATCTTCTTGGGAAGTTCCATGAGTGCAAAAAGCGATAAAAAACAACAGTGAAAAAATAATTTCTTTGATATGCATTTTGTAAAAATTTAAGGATTTGTAGTTACATTATATGAATCAGTATTGATTTCGTTGAGTTTGTTGCTACTTTTGAACACGTTGAACAACCATGTGTCGTTTGTTTCAAATGGCATAGTGCCTTGCAGAATTTCAATGTTCAAACCATTTTGATTAAATGTCCAAGAAGTACCATTGGGGTTGGCAGATATGTTAAAGCAATCTCCATCAAAGTCGCATATCAGCCACTCGTTAAAATCTTCGGCATACATGACGCTGTAAAACTCGGTGGGTGATGATGAGGCAACATTAATTGCAATAGAGCCATTTCCTTTAAACCCGGGGAATTTTTGTGGCTCGCTGGCTGCTGAGGATTGGTTATCTGCAGTGAGTTTGAACATATCGCTACCCCTTCTGAAGTAGTACACACAATGCCAGGCCGTTTTGTCGGAGCCTCTGCTTCCCCTAAGAGCGTTAACATTATTAGGTACATTTAAATTGCCCTTTACGCCCACCCTGACAAACTCAAAAAACGTTATTTTGGACAATTTGAACCCGATTTGGGGTTGTTCGATAATGAAAGACGATGGTCTATCTGCAGAGTAAACTTTATTATTAGTAATATCATTATCCTCATCCAATAGATGGCTCGTATCATCATTCGGCATTTCATTATCCTCACTGCCTTCCCAAGGAAAATCTGTTGAGTTAATAGATACTGGCGATTGAGACCATTCTGATATCGTATAACTTCTATTCTTCCTTTGCCTTGTAACATCTACTGAGACTAATTGGTCGGCACCCGGCGGCGCAATGGTAAACTCGAACATGATTCGTCCACCATTCTCTTTATTATTAGAACCTAAGGTCGAACTTAAAGGGTGGGGAGTGCCGCTATAAAAGGGACCAAATCCATAGCGTTGATTGGTTGAAGCAGAAATCCATCTATTATTAATAGAGTTGACCAAACCAGTCCAGTTGCAATCTGGTAGTGATGCAGAACCGGGAATGGGGGTACTACTGTTGGTTGTCCAAGTATTGGTATTGGTCAACCATACTGCAGTTGCCACGACATAATCCGTATTGCCGTTGAAAGAGGTTTGAATTTTAATATCCCTAAGCGATACGCTTGCACCGACTGCTTCGACATAGTAAACTTTTGGCAGTTGCGAAGCTGGGAAAGTCACCGAACCACCAGTTAAGGTTACTTGGGTCACTTTAGTAGAGTTTGTCCAAAATTTCACATTCCCTGAAACAACGCTTACGGTTACGTTGCCGGATAAGACAGCGGATGGGTTTTTCTTTCGTACTTCAATTTTCATGAGGTCAACTTCATTGCGCCCATGGCTACCTGCGACTACGGTATTATCCATGTTGTCAACAATGCCATCCCCATCCGTATCATTCAAATTTGCAACAGTAACTGCTCCGATATTTTGTTTGTCGCCAGTAGATAGCTTTTGTCCCCCTGAAAAGGAAGTGCCTGAGCCTTGCCAATCAAAGAATCCAATTGTAAATGTCCAAGACGATTTCACATTCGAAACTGGCACTTGCAGTACCTGTTAGTTGACCGTGAACAGCCGGAATGTTAGCAAGCAATAACACGGTTAATAGCATGTAATGATTGATTGATGTTTTCATAAAAATTTATTTAGTGAACAAAATTGTAGACAAGATTCTAAAAATTATACTTTTTAAAAAGATTAATCGAAATCTGCACCCAATCGAAACCCTTTTTGCTAATTGTTCTAAATTCCGCCGAAATTTGCACAAGTACTCTATTGCCAATTTTTCGCACGGTTATTCAAAAATCACATTTTTTTGCTTGTGATGCGCTTTTCTTTTTTATTAATTAATAGCAGCGAACGTTTCGCGGCTTGGCGAAGGTGGCGATTACGAAGCACAAAACTGTCTGCCAGCAGTACACTTGATACGAAACACAAATGTTCAATTAACCACTGAGCCGCCACTTTTGCCAAACCGCTGTTGGCAGCTGGTGTTCTGTCGTCCGTCCTTGTAAACCACTGTCAGTGTTGGGTTTGAGTGTCATTGTATGTTTGCTTTTTTGTCTGTCTGTGTCGGGTTGTGCGTTGCGTTTTTTATTTTTTTGAAGGGTTGGCAAATTTTTTAAAAACAATTTTTCTTGCGTTGGCTTTGCAAGCTATTTGACAAAGCTTTGGTCTGTGCTCGGGCTTGCGGGGCTTTGGCAATGTGCTTGCAAAATGCGTGGGCTATATGAAGTATCTAAAATCATAGGCTTTATTTCCAAGTTCTTCTAATTGTTTACCCATTACCGAAAGTCTTTTTGAAAAGTCAATCGTTACTGGCATTGTCTTGTATAGTTCTGCTCCGTTCCAATTCATTTTTGTCAGTTTTAAAATGTCATTGGCAACTGTTTCTATCGGGTCTGTTCCTCTGAATCTTTTTATCAGTAAAGGTGTCGGAATACCTCTTTTTCCTTGATAATAAGGTTTTGTCAATTCGTTACTTTGAACTAAACCGTGTGTCCATAACAAGAAACTAAATTCGTCTAACTGAATAATTGTTCCTCTGTCAATGGGGAAACCGTCAAATTCGTGTCCGCTACCGTCTTGCTTTTTCCTTAGTTTAATCGCTCTCCAATTACTGAATTGTTGAATCTGCAAAAGTTCAATGTTGTCAATGCCTTCGAGTGCATTACAAATGCCGTCCATTTCGTCTCGTGTGAAATGAGTTGTCTTATGCAGCACCAATTTTTTCAACCCGATAACTGGGTCAATTTTATGATACGTGTTTCTAATGTTGGTGACCAATCGAAAAGCATCCTCTTTACTCATAAAAGGATTCTTATTATAGAAAACAGGCTTTTCAATAGGTTGAAGCAAAAAACGCAAACCGTTTCCGTTTCCATCAAAAATCTGACTACTTCCTAAAACAACTTTGTTTCTTGCGTTTTGTCTGACCGCATAGCCCAAACCAACAAATGCCGTTTCGGTATTATCTGTTTTTACTTTCCAAGGCGTTCCGTTTGATTTTACATAAATACCTAACGACAACCACCATTTTACTTTTGCTTGGTCTCTGTAGTTTATAGATTTATCTTCAATAAATTGAATATGCAAACCTTTCTTTGCTGCATACAACTTTAATGAATCGTGTAGGTCGAAATAGGTATTTTCATTTTTTAGTTCCCTGAAACGCTGCCAATAGTTAGGTATGTAAATAACCACACAATCAATGTAGTGATTTTTTAGGGCAAAAATGTCAATCTTACTTTTGATTAAATCATAAAACTGAATGACTGAATAATTCTGTACTTCTTGGATATTGATGGTAATCACATATTCGCTTTGCGTAGAATTGGGGATGAGTAAATACTTTTTAAAGACGGCATCAAAGCCCGGATAGTCTTTTAGATATTCCTTCTCAGTTGTTGGACTTGCTGAATTCAGCAATGATTCCAAATGTGATTTTACTCTTTCAAAATCTTTATCGGGTGCAATAATTGCTAACTGGATTTTTGATAATCCGCCACTTGTTCCATAACTTTCTTCCAACGGACCTAAAAGTTTTAACCCGTTGATTGGATGTATAGATTGTTTTGATTCATCTTGATGGTGAAAGTAGATGAATGGTTCATTGAGTTTTGTGCAGCTATCAAAACAGAAAAGGTTATTCATTTTTTGGGCTGCTGTTGCATAATAGTCTGCGAGTTTTATTTCAAAGTCGCCCAAACGGAAGGATAAATTTCTATTTCTCCGTTTTAACTCATTAACCCAAAAGTGGACTTTCGACCCATATTTATTATTCCAACGGTTTGAAATGATAGTATTTGTAATTTTTTTAGCCTCTAGTTTATCCGGTTCTGCGCCTGTTGTGGTTTGAATGTGAACGGTTGGGCAAATGAGCAAAAACAGGTCTTTGTTTACAAATATCAATTTAAACTCAAAGGCTTCAAATACCTGATAACCTTTAGGGATTTGAAAGTTCATCCAACTTGGAATACTATTTATTTCTTCTTGGCTCAATGGATGATTTACCGAAAATGCTTTTCTTAAATCTCTACCTCTGCTGGAAATAGATAAACCGTAATCATTCACCAAAGACTTTTCAATCAACTCATAAAGCATTCCAATGTAAAAAGAGTCGGGTTGATGAAATAATCGCTCCGGAATGTCAATCAGCTTTAAGTCGTCTGTGAGATACTCTTTGAATACTTGCTTTATTTCATTCTCATTACCAAATAAAGAAAGCGTTTCCCCTTTGCTAAATGCTGCAACTATGTTTGAACCTTGTAATACTTCTCTTAACTTTTTCCATTTTTCTTTACCGTTGATATTGGTCTTAGCAGAAAAAACAGTTTTTGGGAAATATTCTGCTTTTATGGCATTCAATAAAATGGGCGTTGTGTATGATGGATGCTGTGTAATTCTGAACGGGCGCCTTTGTTCAAATCGTTCTTTGGCTATGGAATCAATTTGCTCATTTTTTAACTCACAAATAGTATAAAGTTCGTACATGAAATAGTCAAAGCTATCAATTATCATAAAGCCCGAACGCTTATTTTGTGAATATGCTTTTTCAATCAGATTGGTAAGCCGTTCACTTGGCGTTACATCTTTTGGAATACACCAAATCAAACCTTTTGGAAATGCGTTTGGCTTTTCCAGTGCTTTTTCAAGTGTTCGCATTACTGACTCATCCCTGCCCGAATAACCGACTACCAATAAACCTCTTTGTGTTGATGCCTGTAAAAAATATTTGTGCAGGTTTTCTTCCAATTGCTGCAATTCTGCATCTGTATTTTGCAGAGCATCGTATCGAAAATCACCGTGAAGCTTTACAACAGTGGGGATATCACTTCTGAAATTTTGAACAGATTTTGCATTAGCAGATGAGATAATTTGACAGCTCGTAAAATTTAATGCAGTGATGGCTTTCTCTATTAAATCATCAAAATTGGTTGTCCAAACGGTGTTTATTTTTTTGCTCTCAACCAAAGCTGAAAGACACATAAAACCAATGGACGGCTTTTTGTCTCTTACCAACTTGCTTAGGAACTCTTTTCTTACTAACGGGTCAGGATAGCATTTTTCAAAATAGTAGGAATAGGGATTGGAAACCCTGACATCTTCTTCTGCAAAATAGCTTTGAATGATTCGTTGGTTGTATTCGACTTTTAAATCCCGGAATTTGCGACCATCAATAATATTTTGGCTGGAGAGAATCTCTCGTTTAAAATGCCAAACTAAATCACTCGCTGTGGGAATACCCGAAGTAACAGACGCACCTGCTCCAAGGAACAAATCAAAGGATTGATTTGAAAGCACTTTGAAGCCCCGTAAAAAGGTGTCTTTGTCTATTTTTCTCATACTAACTGTTTACTTCTTCCACCTCCCTCACCTCAAACGCCTGATGCAGCAATGCTTTAAGCAGTTGCTCGGTGGCTTGCTGGTTGGCAATGATGTGTTCTTTTAATTGTTTGGTTTTGGTAAATTGCTTTTCTATTTCCGCTACTATGCGTTTTTGCTCGGAGAGTGGGGGGAGGGGAATTAGTGTATTGTAAAAATACTCCGTTGGAACTCTTTTTTGACCAGCTACACCTTTCATAATCCTTTCACCATTTTTCAAAAAATCAATTCGTTTGACAAAACTGTAGATATATTCCGGTAATACAAATTGATTTCCTCTCAAAACATTTAATTCGGTTGTCCCTGCTCCAACGCCATTTGGTAAATCTGAAATTATTCCAGCTTTTGAATTTTCAAAGCAAGGGGTAATTTTTGCCACCACTACATCATTATTTGCAAAATGTGTAAATCCTGTTTTTATTTCTCCCCACTTTCTTACTTCATAAGATGGTTTAACACCAAATAATTGACTTACCATTGACATTGGAATAAATCCTGCATCAATCTCATCATCAACATTATTTCGCGGATTTATCTCACAGATTTCCCCCAACCTACACCACACCCAATTTTCAGGAATTTCAAAGGGAATTTCTTCAGCTTTGATGGGTGGCAGTGGTTTTTCCTTTTTGCCCTTGCCCTGAGCCTGTCGAAGGGTTGCTTTCTCGGCTTTGATGCGTTTGAGCAATTCGCTGGCAGGTTCGTCTTTCGGGTCTTGTGGCACTAGCTTGCCCTGCACCGCTTCTTGTAAGATGGCTTGATTGAGTTGATCAATGAGAGTGAGTTGGCGAGAGAGTTCATTTTTTAGTTTAACTCCCTTTTCTTCAATAGCCTTAATGGAAGCAATAATTTTTTTTTGAGTTTCAATATCGGGAAGAGGTATTTCTAAATCATAAATTTGTTCAGGATGAATTCTTTGTGTAGCAACACCTCTTGCAATTTTGGCAAGTTCTAAATAAAAATCACCCTGTTTAAAGAAGTAAAAAATCCATTCAGGTAAGCAATCTTTTCTTACATCAAAAGAAGGTAAATCAGCACTACTTTCAAATCCATCTAATTCATCAGGTATAATTCCGAATGCTCCTTTATGAAAATTCTGTTTACCATAAATAAATTGTCCTGCCTTACGAATAAACTGTTTTGTTGCTCCTGCTTTTTCGTTTTCTAAGGGTCTTTTTTCAACTCCTAAGAGATTAAGTCGCACGGTAATTCTTTTATTAGGGTCAGGATTAACTGATGGAATTCTACTTTCTGTAATTATTTCACCCAATTTGACCATTTTCCAAGTCATACTTTGCTATTATTTAGTTCTTCAAGCAATTGAAGGGAAATATTAAATGATTTTCTCATTTGCTCTATTATTGTCATTCTATCATAGGTCTCTTCTTCTACTTTTTTATTTGGGTTTTTGATATCCAAGTCATAGTTTCGTTCAATGATGGTTTGTATGGGTACCTTCCAAGCTACTTGGGTTTCTTTTCTGTTGTTCCACCATTGTTTAATGGGTTCAAATTCTTCTAAACGTATGGGCTTGGTTTTGCTGTATGCTTTTTGTCCATCGGGCAGGGTGTGTTCGTAATACCAAATTTCTTTTGTTGGCTTACCCTTTTCAAAGAAAATCAGGTTGGTGTTTACGGTGGCATACGGTGCAAATACACTTTGGGGCAACCGCACAATGGTATGCACATTGCAATCTTCCAACAGTTTTTGCCTTATCCGTTGTTTTACGCCATCGCCTGTTAAACTGCCATCAGGCAATACAATGCCTGCCCGTCCGCCATCTTTGAGTAATTGGATAAAGAGGATTAAAAATAGGTCGGCACTTTCCTTGGTGCGGTAATTCAACGGGAAATTGGTTTCCATACCATCGCCCACCACGCCGCCAAAAGGCGGATTGGCCACGATTATGTCCACACGGTCTTTTTGTTTGATAGAGTTGTATTCACGGCTCAGCGAATCGCCGTTTTCAATTTGTGGAACTTCGATGTCGTGGGTAATCAAGTTTACCACACTCAACATAAATGGCAATGGTTTTAGCTCTGTTCCTGTAATGGTTTCTTGTAAGGTCTTGCGGTCGTCAATGTTCTTTACCTGTTTTTTCAGATGTTCTATGGCACATACCAAAAAGCCGCCGGTTCCGCATGCAGGGTCGGTAATTTTCTCGCCCAATTGGGGGTTTACCATATCCACAATAAATTGGGTTACGGCTCTTGGGGTGTAAAATTCGCCGGTGTCTTTTTTGGCTGCCAATCCCTGTAAAATCTCCTCATAAATCTTATTAAACACGTGATGCTCTTTGCTGCTGTTGAAATCAATCTCGTTGAGCTTGTTAATGGCTTGGCGGAGGGTGATTCCGCTTTTCATGTAGTTGTTGGTGCCTTCAAAAATTTGGCGAATGGTAATGCCCAATCGGTCATCAGCCGCAACCGATAGGCTTTTGAGTGTTGGAAAGAGCTGGTTGTTAACAAAATTGATGAGTTCATCACCAGTAATACCCTCGTCATTTTCTGCCCAGTTTCGCCACTGCAATTCAGCAGGAATGGGCGATTTGTATTTTGGGTGAAGGATTTCTTTTTCCTTGTCTTTATCGTCAAAAAGCTTTAGGAAAATCATCCATCCCAATTGTTCAATACGTTGGGCATCGCCGCTCAAGCCGGGATCTTTGCGGAAAATATCCCGTATGGATTTGATGGTTGCTGATATGTTGCTCATAATATTTGTTTGTTGATGGTTCTAAAATTCCGAAGGGATTGAATATTTATAGAAAATAGATGAAGCGAATATGTACGACCCCAACGGGGTTGTATGTCCCATTAATGCATTGGATCTATAAACATATAACCCTTTCAGGGTCTGATTATTATGTAATCCCGAAGGGATTGAATATGTATAGAAAATTGATGATGTGGATATGTACGACCCCAACGGGGTTGTATGTCCCATTAATGCATTGGATCTATAAACATATAACCCTTTCAGGGTCTGATTATTATGTAATCCCGAAGGGATTGAATACGTATAGAAAATTGATGATGCGGATATGTACGACTCCAACGGGGTCGTATGTTCCATTAATGCATTTATTCTATAAACATATAACCCTCTCAGGGTCTGATTATTATGTAATCCCGAAGGGATTGAATACGTATAGAAAATTGAAGATGCGGATATGTACGACTCCAACGGGGTCGTATGTCCCATTAATGCATTTATTCTATAAACATATAACCCTTTCAGGGTCTGATTATCATGTAATCCCGAAGGGATTGAATATGTATAGAAAATTGATGATGCGGATATGTACGACCCCAACGGGGTTGTATGTCCCATTAATGCATTTATTCTATAAACATATGACCCTTTCAGGGTCTGATTATTATGTAATCCCGAAGGGATTGAATACGTATAGAAAATTGATGATGCGGATATGTACGACCCCAACGGGGTTGTATGTCCCATTAATGCATTTATTCTATAAACATATAACCCTTTCAGGGTCTGATTATTCAATCCATTCAAATAAATATTCATCTTTGTGTTCTATTTGAAATTTGGTTAAGAAATCCTTGTATTCTTCTTTAAATGACTGTTTTCTATGATGTTCTTTTTGATTATTGATATAGGTAATCACATTATGCAATGCCGAATGACTGTAAGAAAATGCTCCATATCCCTCTTGCCAATGAAATTTGAATTTTGAAAACTTCTTTTCATTAATAAACTCATTCGAAGACTTCTTAACCTCCCTTACTAAATCTGACAAACAACAACTCGGTTTCATTCCTATTAAAAAATGGATGTGGTCAGGCATTCCGTTGATTGCAAGCATTTTTTGCTCTTTGTTTTTAACAATTCCCGAAATGTATTTATAGAGTTCTTCTTCCCATACAGGATTAATTAAACTTTCTCTGCCTTTTACCGCAAATACAACCTGAATATAGATTTGTGAAAATGTCCCTGGCATTTTAGGCTACTTTATATAATTCGTTTTCTAATTCTTTAATGGCTTTTTCGTATTCTTCACGGCTGCCAAATGCTTTAATGATTTCAGTAACCGAACCAAACTCATTAATTGGTGGAACAGTAAGGATTTGAATGTCCTCAATGTTTTCAATGCCTTGGTCAGCGTATTTATCGAGCAAAGCTTCTAAAACCTTTCGGGCTTGTTCGCCATATTTGGCGAAGTAGTTTCGTTTTTTCACATTGTTAGCTCTTTCCTTTCTTGTTAATGGAGGTTGGTCGTATGCGATATGGCAGATTAAATCAAATAAATCCAATTGTTTATCAACGGCATCATACAATGATTCTACCATTACACCTTGTTCTATTAATTCATCAATGATGGCTTTTTTACGGTCAGTATTATTCCACTTATTCAAAAAATCATCTAAGGATGCGTACTGCTTTTTGATGATATCTTTGGTATAGTCTTTTAAGTTGGTGGTAATGAGTTTGCCGTGTTGGTCAAAATGCAATTCACGGCTTATTAAAACGGA
>Ga0101944_10005901_pt1 | contig 13434 bp, 11 predicted proteins | sample DewCreD2012metaG_FD_75245 | JGI IMG/M metagenome (GOLD analysis project Ga0101944, IMG submission 75245) | Hot spring sediment bacterial and archeal communities from British Columbia, Canada, to study Microbial Dark Matter (Phase II) - Dewar... ... | reverse complement strand
GGTCGAGCTGATTGCAAAGCTGCGCGCCGAGGAATCGCTGAAGAAGGTCAGCATCATCGCCTTCGTGTCCCATGTCGAAGCGGATCTGAAGAATCGCGCCCAGTCGGCAGGCGCCAGCATGGTGCTCGCCCGCTCCGCGTTCTCGATGAACCTGCCCCAGATCCTCAAGCGCCACACGGGCGCGCTGTAACCGCGCCCGTCACTGCGCCGCGCGCTGCGTAAACTCGGCGAACGCCTGCAGCCTGCTGCGCGCCGCGCCGCTGTCGATCGCCCCGGCTGCCTTCTGCATGCCTTCTTCGAACGATGCGGCTGCGCCCGCCGCCCGCAGCGCCGCCGCTGCGTTCACAAGCACGATGTCCCGCCGCGGTCCCGGTTCGCCGTCCAGCACCGCCATGATGATCCGCGCATTGTCTTCCGCGCTCCCGCCCTGCAGATCCTCCAGCCGCGCCCGCGCCACGCCGAACTGCTCCGGCGTCACGATCTCGTGCTCGATCGCTCCGTGCACGATCCCCATCAGGTGCGTCGGCGCGGTCGTGGAAATCTCGTCAAGCCCGTCCTCGCCGTGCACGACGTAGCCGCGCTCCAGGCCAAGCGAAGCCAGCGCCACGGCCATCAGCTCCGCCGCCCGCAGCGAGGGCGCGCCCGCCAGCTGCGCCGTGGCGCCCGCCGGGTTCGTCAGCGGTCCCAGCAGGTTCATCACGGTGCGCGTCTTCAGCTCCGCCCGCGCCGGCTGCGCGTGTTTCATCGCCGGATGCAGGGCGGGGGCGAACAGGAACCCGATGCCGGTCTCGCGGATGCACGCCGCGATCTGCGCCGGATCCGTCAGCAGCCTTGCGCCCAGCGCCTCCAGCACGTCCGCGCTGCCGCTCTTCGATGACATCGAGCGGTTCCCGTGCTTGGCCACCGCCACGCCGCAGGCGGCCGCCACAAACGCCACCGCCGTGCTGATATTGAACGTGCCGCTGTGGTCTCCGCCCGTGCCGCACGTGTCGAGCACGGGACGGTCATGGATGCCGTGGTCGATCCGCACGGCGTGCTCGCGCATCGCCTGCGCCAGTCCCAGCACCTCGTCCGCTGTCTCGCCCTTCACCCTGAGCGCCGCCAGAAACGCCGCGATCTGCGCCGTCGTCGCCTCTCCGCGCAGGATTTCTTCCATCGCCTCCATCGCTTCCAGCGAGGACAGCGACTCTCTCTCCAACACCTTGTGCAGGTACACGAGAAACGCCATGTTATATTGAAATGCGGGGCTTTTTTCCGAGCCTACCACAAGCCCAACACCATGAAAATCCACGAATACCAGGCCAAGGAGATCCTCGCACGCTACGGCGTTCCCATCCCGCGCGGCCGCGTCGCTTCCACCCCGGCCGAGGCCCGCTCCATCGCCGAAGAAATCGGCGCCCGCGTCGTCGTCAAGGCCCAGATCCATGCCGGCGGCCGCGGCAAGGGCGGCGGCGTCAAGCTCGCCGCCGATCCGGCCGAGGCCGAAGCGGTCGCTTCGCAGATCCTCGGCATGACTCTCGTCACGCACCAGACCGGCCCCGAGGGCCGCCTCGTGCGGACGGTCCTCGTCGAAGAGACCCTGCCCGTCGCTCAGGAACTCTACGCCGGCATCGTGCTCGACCGCGCACAGGGCAAGCCCGTCCTCATGGCCTCCGCCGCGGGCGGCATGGACATTGAAGAGGTCGCCGCGAAAACCCCGGAGCTGATCCTGAAAGAGGCCTTCGATCCGGGCGACGGCCTGCTGCCCTTCCAGGCGCGCAAACTCGCCTTCGGCATCGGCCTCAAGGGAGCCGCCGCTTCAGCCGCCGCGAAGCTCTTCCAGGCGCTGGCCCGCGCATGGGTCGAAACCGACGCCTCTCTGGCAGAAATCAACCCCCTCGTCGTCACCGAAGACCAGCGCGTCATCGCCCTCGACGCCAAGTTCAACTTCGACGACAACGCCCTCTACCGCCATCCCGGGATCGCGGCGCTGCGCGACACGAACGAAGAGGATCCGCTCGAGGTCGAAGCCTCGAAGTTCAGCCTCAACTACATCAAGCTCGACGGCAACGTCGGCTGCATGGTCAACGGCGCCGGCCTCGCCATGGCCACGATGGACATCATCAAATACGCGGGCGGCAACCCCGCCAACTTTCTTGATGTCGGCGGCGGCGCCAATCAGGAGCAGATCACCAACGCCTTCCGCATCCTGATGTCCGACCCGCACGTCAAGGCGGTCCTCATCAACATCTTCGGCGGCATTCTCCGCTGCGACACGCTCGCCAGCGGCGTCGTCGCCGCCGCCCGCGAGCTCGACTTCAGACTCCCGCTCGTCATCCGCATGGAGGGCACCAACGTCGAGGAAGGCCGCCGCATCCTCCGCGAGTCCGGCCTGAACTTCACCGTCGCGGACGGCATGAAAGATGCCGCCGAAAAAGTCGTCGCTCTCGCCAGCCAGGCTTCGTAAGGATTCCGTCCCATGAGCATTCTCGTCAACAGGAATACGCGCGTGCTTGTGCAGGGCTTCACCGGCCGTGAAGCCAGTTTCCACGCCCAGCAGTGCATGGCCTACGGCACGAACATCGTGGGGGGCGTCACGCCCGGCAAGGGCGGTACGACGCACCTCGACCGCCCCGTGTTCAACACCGTGGCCGAGGCCGTCAAAGCCACCGGCGCCGACGCGAGCGTCATCTTCGTTCCGCCCGCCTTCGCCGCCGACGCCATCATGGAAGCCGCCGACGCAGGCATCCGCCTCGTGGTCTGCATCACCGAAGGCATCCCCGCCCTCGACATGGTGCGCGCCTGGCGTTTTCTCAAAAACCATCCTGATACCCGCTTGATCGGGCCGAATTGCCCCGGCATTATCACGCCCGGCGAATGCAAAATCGGCATCATGCCCGGCCATATCCACAAGCCCGGCCCCGTCGGCGTCGTCTCCCGCTCCGGCACCCTCACCTATGAAGCCGTCGGCCAGCTCACGGCTCTCGGCATCGGCCAGAGCACCTGCATCGGCATCGGCGGCGATCCGGTCATCGGCACCTCCCACGTCGACGCCCTGCGCCTTTTCAACGAAGACCCGCAGACCGAGGCCATCATCATGATCGGCGAAATCGGCGGCACGGCCGAAGAAGAAGCCGCGGCGTTCGTCAAGCAGCACGTCAGAAAGCCCGTCATCGGTTTCGTGGCCGGACAGACCGCGCCTCCCGGGCGCCGCATGGGCCACGCTGGCGCCATCATCAGCGGCGGCTCCGGCAAGGCCAGCGACAAGATGGCCGCCATGGAAGACGCCGGCATCCTTGTCTGCCAGACGCCGGCCGAAATCGGCGCCCGCGCCAAAGCCGCCCTCAAGCTCTGAATGGGAACTGGAACGCCTGTCACCTTTTCCCGGCCGCCCGCTGAGCTCCGTTCAGAGCTGGCGGCAACGGGCGTGGAGCGCCCGGAAGGGAGAAGTCATCGGCACGGACCAACTCCCGGCGGCCAGTTTTTCCGGGGAGCATTTCCGGCAACGCGTTTCCATGGCTCCCCGGCGATTTGAGACATCCATTTGCAACTGACAGAGAAATCCACCATGCCTGTTGAACGCACACTCGCCATCATCAAACCCGACGCCGTCGCCGCCGGCAACGCCGGCAGGATCATCTCGATGATTGAAGAAGCCGGCTTCCGCATTCTCGCCATGCGCATGCAGAAGCTCACCCGCGCCGAAGCCGAAGGCTTCTACGCCGTCCACCGCGGCAAGGGCTTCTTTGAGGAACTCGTCGCCTTCATGACCGAAGGCCCGGTCGTGCTCATGGCCCTCGAGCGCGAGGACGCCATCGCGAAATGGCGCGAAGTCATGGGCGCCACCGACCCGAAGAAGGCCGCTCCCGGCACGGTCCGCGCTCTCTACGGCACCGACATCGGCCGCAACGCCAGCCACGGCTCTGACGCCCCGGAAACGGCCGCCTTCGAAGTCGGCTGGTTCTTCCGCGGCGCCGAACTCGGCTGAGCCTTGCGTCACGGCGGCCTGTTCTTCCAGGCCGCCGTCACAGCTTTTTCAGCGTGATCGACATCCCGCCGCCTTCGCGGAACAGCTGCGTCTCCAGCGCCGGGTTCGTGGTCACCAGCCGCAGGTAGTCCGGCACCATGTCGATGTTGTGCGCCAGCACGAGGCCCCCCGGCCGCACCAGCGGCAGCAGCCGGTTCAGGTAGTCGACATAGCCTTCCTTGTCGGCGTCCAGGAACAGGATGTCGAACGGCTCTTTGAGCCGCGCGATTGTCTGGTGCGCGTCTCCTTCAACGATTGTCACCAGTTCCGCCACGCCCGCCTTGCGGAAATGCTCGCGCGCCGTGGCCGCCCGTCGGGAATCGTACTCGAAGGTTGTCAGCCGCCCGCCCGTCTTCTGCAGCGCCATCGCGAACCACAGCCCCGAGATCCCCGTCGACGTTCCGATCTCCACCACGTGCTTCGCCTTGCCGGCTTCCGCCAGCAGCCGCAGCATCCGCCCGTCGGCGTGGGGCACGTTCGCGTACGTCGCCCCTGTATTCCATGCCTCTTCCAGAACGGCGAGGATCCGTTTCTCCTGCTCGGAGCCCGCGGCGGGCAGCCCGTCGCCGGCCGCCCCGGATCCGCGATACCCGCCGCGGAACCCCCTCTGCGCCCAAGCCCCCGCGGGCAATGCCATGGCCATCAATGCAGTCCGTCGCTTCATTTCGCATCCCTCGCTTCCGTGGATCCGGGCCCGGCTCCTCGCCGGAGCGAACCCGATTCTATGCTTAGAGACGGGGCTGCGCCTGCGAAGATTGCCCCCGCCGGGGCGTCTTAACGAGACTTAACAGCGGCCGGTCTTCGCCTTATTTCCCGTCCAGCCGGATCGTCACGGAGAACGCGCCCCGCAGGTCGCCCGCCCTGTAGCCGGTCGCGTAATCGCGCGGGTAGCGCTCGTCGATCACGCGCAGGACCTCTTCGCTGATCCTGTCCCGTGGTCCGTGGCAGCCCAGGCACATCGGCTGCACGAGGATCGGTTTCAGATAGCGGGCGTAGCGGCGGCCGTTCTCCTGGACCACTTCGAAGATTTCCGCCGGGGGAACGCCAGGTTTGAACTCCTTCTCCCACGCCCGCAGCTTCGCCGCCTCCCACTCGTCCGGCTGGTCCTTCGGATTGCGCGCGCGCAGCGTCACGCGCCGGATTTCCAGCCCCCGCTCGTGCGCGAATTCCTCCGTCACCGTCTGCGCCACTTCCGAACAGGCGCGCACCGCCCCCTCGTAGCCGCCCCTGGCCATCTCCTGCCCGAGCAGCTCCATCAGGAGGCGGCCCAGTCCGGCGGCCGCCTGCGTCGCGCGCTCCCGCGCGTCCGGCGCCTGGGCGGCCGCCGCCGCCGCAAACAGAACAACCAGAATCTGTTTTTTCATCGCTTCAGTCCGTCAGCGACGGCTTCGGCGTTTTCGGCGTCGAGGGCGGCAGCGCCGGCGGCTTCACGTAGTCCTGCGGGATCTCCCCCGTCAGCGTCTTCAGCCACGTGACGATCGACGCCGCATCCGCCGCGCTCAGGTTCCTGCCCAGCTCGTACTCCGCCATCAGCCGTACGGCCTCTTCCAGGGATTTTACCGAACCGTCGTGGAAATACGGCCACGTCTTTTCCACGTTCCGCAGCCCCGGCACCTTGAAGAAGAATTTGTCCTCGGCCCGCCCCGTCACCTTCGCGCGCCCTTCGTCCTTCAGCCCCGGATACGGCTTCGCCACGCCCAGCTTCTGGTACATCGTGCCGCCCGCGCAGGCGCCCATGTGGCAGGTCGTGCAGCCGGTTTCCACGAACTTCAGGAATCCCGCCTTTTCTGCCTCATTCAGCGCGGATTTGTCGCCCTGCAGGAATCGGTCCCAGCGCGAAGGCGTCATCAATTTCCGTTCAAAAGCGCCGATCGCTTTCGCCACATTGTCATAATTCACCGGGTCTTTATCCTGGGGAAACGCCTTCCGGAACATCTCCACGTACTGCGGAATCGACTTCAGCGTGGCGATCACCGTCTTCTCGTCCGGCATCGCCATTTCCACCGGGTTCAGCACCGGCCCCTTGGCCTGCTCCTCCACGTCGGCCGCCCGGCCGTCCCAGAACTGCACGAAATGCACGGCCGCATTGTAGACCGTCGGCGAATTCCGGTCGCCGCGCTGCCCGCGGTGCCCTTCGCTCGTCGGTTCGTTGTCCACCCCGTACCGGTCCAGCCTGTGGCAGTTGTTGCAGGAAAACTTGTGGCTCCTGCTCAGACGGTTCTCGTAGTAGAGCATCCGGCCCAGCTCCACTTTTTCCGGCGTAATCGGATTTTTCGGGTTCTCCACCGCGGCCGGGAGAGGCTTGAACATCCGCAGCCGGGACTCGGGAATATCAACGGCGGCCGCTGCAGCGGCGCCCAACAGGGAGAGGACTGCCACGCGTTTCAGCATGAATGGAAAACCTCCGCTACGCTCCCCATCATCGGTCACCGGGGCCGTTCAGATCAAGGCATTCCGGTGCGCAACTCCTGCATTGTCCGCCCCGCGCCCGCTACAGTGAAAGTATGCCCGAGCTTCCGCTCTATCAGGTCGACGCCTTCGCGCGCCGCGTCTTCGAAGGCAATCCCGCCGCTGTCGTTCCCCTCGAGGACCTGCTGCCCGACGACGTTCTGCAGGCCATCGCCGCGGAAAACAACCTCGCCGAAACGGCCTTCTTCATCCGCAGCGGCGATGAATACAAGCTGCGCTGGTTCACCCCCGCCACCGAAGTCGACCTTTGCGGACACGCCACGCTCGCCTCGGCCTTCGTCATCTTCGAGTTCCTCGAGCCGGAGCGCGAAAGCGTGACGTTCGATACCTGCAGCGGCCGTCTCGTGGTCGAGCGCCGCGGGCCGCTGCTGGCCATGGATTTCCCCTCCCGCCCTCCCGAACGCGTCGAGCCCTGCCCGGGGCTCGTCGAAGCGCTCGGCGGCAGCCCGAGGGAGATCTGGGCTTCGCGCGACTACATGGTGGTGTACGGGACGGAAGACGAGGTCCGCGCCCTCCGCCCGGACTTCCACCGCCTGGCCGAGGCCGACCGCTTCGCCGTCATCGCCACGGCGCCATCAAAAACAGAAGGCTACGATTTTGTTTCCCGCTTCTTTGCTCCCGCGGCCGGCGTTCCCGAGGACCCGGTCACCGGCTCGGCCCACTGCACGCTCGTTCCCTACTGGGCGCAGCGGCTGGGCAAACGCAGGCTGCGGGCGCGGCAGATCTCGCGCCGGGGCGGGGATCTGGAGTGCGAGTGGAAGGGGGAGCGCGTCGAAATCGCCGGCCGCGCCGTGCTCTACCTGAAAGGCACGATCACCGTCTGATCCGCCCGCCGGTCCGCCCCGGCTCGCGGTCAAACCCGGGGAGACTGCCGGGCGCCGGCTGCTGGAAACTGCCGCTCTGCGCGGGAACCGAAGAATGGTGAGCGCGGGAGGAATCGAACCTCCAACCTACTGATTAAGAGTCAGTTGCTCTGCCAGTTGAGCTACGCGCCCACTCGGGTGGCTGGCATTTTTCAGTATAGCGGACGCTTCCCCCGGCCCGCAACGGTTCAGGCAGCGGAAGATCCTTCCGCCCGGGGCTACTGCTCGAACCGCCCGCGCCACGCCCACAGCCCGAGCGCGGGGTTCGAGATGTAGAAGATCTCCTCCCCGTCCACCACGTTCCAGCCGTCCTTGAGCTTCGCCGGGTTGTAGCGCTTCATCATCAGTTCGAGATCCGCGTACCTGAAATTCACCGCATCGATCTCTTCGCGCGTCAGGTAGCCAGGGCAGTAGGTGATCTGGAACCGTCCCTCGGACGACCCGTGGATCAGGTGCGCCGCCGCACTGAGATTGCCGGCAAGGTCCGCGTTCTTCTTCACCGCCTCGAGCACCCGCGGCGTGCCCACGTAGCCGTACTTGCGGATCAGCTGGTCGATGCCCGGATCCTCGCCGAACTCCTTCACGCCGGGCGCGAGCACGATCAGCTCGGCGTCGTCGGCCAGAGCCATGCGAGTGCGGTAGATGGCCTTGTTGCCGAGCCACGTGCTGCGGAACTCGCCCGGATCCAGATACACCACCGCCTTGCGGATCTGGCGCTCCATCATGACGAAGTTCACCTTCAGGCTCAGCTCGGCCGCCTGCAGGAAGCAGCGGTCGTCGTCGCCCGCATAGAAGCCGCGGATGGCGAGCTTGCCGGCGCCGTTCCTGCTCACCACCGTATGCAGGTACACGATCGGAAGATGGCGAGCGAATTTTTCCGCCGCATAATTCATCACGCGCCGCACCGGGTTGTCGGCGCGTCCCATCAGCTTCTCCATCCCGTAGACGGCGCCGAGAAAATGGCTCCTGTTGATCCCTTCGCGCCCGCCGGTGCCCACGAACACGTTCTTCGTGTAATTGGCCATCCCGATCACTTCGTGCGGCACCACCTGCCCGATCGAGAGAATCAGGTCGAACCCGCCCTCGACAAGCATCTTGTCCACCTGCGCCGGCCACGGGAAATCGACCAGCCCGCCGGACTGCTCTTTCACGTATTCTGCCGGAACCTCGCCCAGCGTCACGATGCCGTTGCGCCAGTCGTGGACATGAAACAGCGCCTTCGGCACGCCCGGAAACATGTGCTCGATCTCCGAGGGAGTCATGGGCACGTGCGTTCCGATGGCGGGCAGCACCGCCTTCAGCCGTTCGCCGTAATAGTCGTAGACGAGCCGCGTGATCTCGCCCGCGCGCGAATGCACCCGCGTGATGTCGGGCGGCAGCGCCAGCACGCGCTTGCGCTCGCCCAGCGCGTCCAGGGTGCGGAAGACGGCGCTCTTCAGTTCTGCATCAGAGAAATCCGTTGCGGGCGATCCAGCGGCGAAGTACAGGCTCATTCTTCTTCAAGTATAGGCCTGATATGCCAGTGCGGGCGCCCGCACGACACAAATCCGGCCTCCGGCGCGCCCGTCCCGCCTAGCCGGCTGCGGGCGCGGGCGCCTCGGCCGGCGCAGCCTCGCGCTGATACTTGCAGCCTTTCTGCGGACAGGCGACGACGTGGCCTTTCTTCAGCTGCTTCTCGATCAGATAGGACGAGCCGCAGGAGGGGCATTTCTCCAGAATGGGCCGCGCCCAGGCCACGAAACCGCAATCCGGATACCGGTTGCAGCCGTAAAAGGTCTTGCCGCGCTTCGAACGGCGCTGCACCAGCTCGCCCTGGCCGCACTGGGGACAGGCGACGCCGATCGTCTGCTGCTTCACATACCTGCACTTCGGATAGTTGGAGCAGGCCGTGAACTCGCCGAATCGGCCCGACTTGATCACCAGATTGTGCCCGCACTCCGGGCACTTCTCCTCGAGCGGCACGTCGGGCTTTTTCTGCGCCTGCCCGAGCTGCCGGGTCGTCTTGCAGTCCGGGTAGCCGGAGCAGGCGAGGAACGATCCGAAGCGGCCCTTCTTCAGGACCATCTCGCGGCCGCAGTTCGGGCAGTACTCGGCTTCGTCCTGCTCGCTTACCTGCACGACTTCGCCTTCGCCCGAGCCGTTCAGCTCGTGCAGCCCGCGGGGCAGCTGCCGCGTGTTGGTGCACTCGGGATAACCGGAGCAGGACAGGAACGAGCCGTGCTTGCCCCACTTGATGACCATCGGCTTGCCGCACTTGTCGCAGGTCTGGTCGGTGGGCATCTCCATGCGCTTGATGTCGCGCATCTCCTGCTCGGCCCGCGCGAGGTCGTTCTCGAACCGCTGGTAGAACTCGCGCATGAGGTCGCGCCAGTCGCGGCGGCCCTCTTCGATCTCGTCCAGCTCTTCCTCCATCCGGGCGGTGTATTTCACGTCGAAGATGTCGGCGAAGTTCTCCACGAGCAGGTCTGAAACGATCATGCCGAGCTCCGTGGGCACGAACTTGCCGCCTTCCTTCTTCACATACTCGCGGTCCTGGATGGTCGTCAGGATGGAGGCGTACGTCGACGGACGTCCTACGCCGTCGGCCTCCAGTTCCTTGACGAGCGTGGCTTCGGTATAGCGCGGCGGCGGCTCGGTGAAGTGCTGTTCGGGGTGGATCGAGCGCAGCTTCAGCACCTCGCCCTGCTCGACGGCGGGCAGCCGCGTCTGCTCCTCTTCGTCCTCTTCGTCTTTCTGGTCCTTGCCCTCGCGGTAGATCGCCTGAAAGCCCTCGAACTTCGGCACGCTGCCCGTGGCGCGCATCAGATAATCCGCGCCGTCGCCGCCCCGGGCCGTCACCTCGATGGTCGTCTGGTCGTACACGGCGGGCGTCATCTGGCTGGCGATGAAACGCTGCCAGATCAGGCGGTAGAGCTTCAGCTCGTCTTCGCTGAGGAACGCCGCCACCGCGTCCGGGTCGCGCCACACCGACGTCGGCCGGATGGCCTCGTGCGCGTCCTGCGCGCCTTTCTTCGAGCGGTAAAAGTTGGGCGATTCGGGCAGGTAGCGCCTGTCGAACCGCGTTTCAATAAAACCCCGCACCTCGCGCAGCGCCTCGTCGCTGACACGCGTCGAGTCCGTGCGCATGTAAGTGATGAGGCCCACCGAGCCCTCCGGCCCGAGCTCGACGCCTTCATAGAGCCGCTGCGCGAGCATCATGGTGCGTTTGACGCTGAAGCGCAGCTTGCGGGCCGCTTCCTGCTGCAGCGTGGATGTAATGAATGGAGGGACCGGATTGCGGCGCTTCTCGCGCGTCACCACCGACTGCACGGTGAACTGGGCGTGCTCGAGGGCCTTGACGATGGCGTCCGCGGCCGCCTGATCGGGAATCTCGAGGTTGACGCCGTCCCGTTTGGCGAGCTGCGTCTTCAGCAGCGGCGGCTTCTTCGCCGCAAGATGCACACCGATGGTCCAGTACTCGCGCCGGACGAAGGACTGGATTTCCTTCTCGCGCTCCGTGATCAGCCGCAGCGCCACGGTCTGGACGCGGCCTGCCGACAGCCCGCGCCTGACCTTGTCCCACAGCAGCGGGCTGATCTTGTAGCCCACGAGGCGGTCGAGCACGCGCCGCGCCTGCTGCGCGTTCACCAGGTTCATGTCCACCGGCCGAGGGTGCTGGAACGCCGTCTTCACCGCCGGCGCCGTGATCTCGTTGAAGGTCACTCTGTGGATGACCGGCCTGTCTCCGCGCTTCGGTTGCAGCTCCTCCTGCAGATGGAAACAGATCGCCTCGCCTTCCCGGTCCGGGTCGGCCGCCAGATAGACGGCTTCAGCCGAGTGAGCCGCCTTGCGCAGCTCCTCGATCAGCTTCTTCTTGCCCTCGATGACGACATAGGTGGGCTCGAAGCCGTCATCCACATTGACGGCAAGCTGATTCTTGGGCAGATCCTTGATGTGGCCGAGGCTCGCCTTGACGGCGAAGTCCTTCCCCAGGTACTTCCCGATGGTTTTGGCCTTGGCCGGGGACTCGACGATGACCAGAGATTTCGCCATATGGATTGAAGCCGGACAGACGGAAACGGCTGGGCGCAGCAAAGCGCAAGGGATCCGCCCCGTCCGCGATGGCTACTCGCTCCATACCTTAACATAACTTCTGCCCGGCAGTTGGCGGACGCGGCCCGCCTCTTCGAGCTCAAAGAGCACGGCGATCAGCTCGGAAGGCGAGACGTGGGGCAGCCATTCGATCAGGTCGTCGAGCGCCACCGGGTTGTCAACCTTGAGAAAACGAAGCACTTCTTCTGCGGTGTGGGCCATCGGGCCGGCGGCTGGCGCCGGCGGCGTCCCGATGGGCAGGGCCGTCTGGCGCGCCAGCCGCACCCGCGCCTCCGTGCCGAGGCCCTCGAGGATGTCCTCGTACGACTGCACCATCTGCGCCCCCTGCTTGATCAGGAGATTGGGCCCGAAACTGGCCGGACTCGTGATGTTGCCAGGGACGGCGAACACCTCCCGGTTCTGATCCAGCGCCAGCCGCGCCGTGATCAGGCTGCCGCTGTACTGCCTGCCCTCCACCACGACGACGCCCTCGCTCAATCCGCTGACCACGCGGTTCCGGATGGGGAAGTTCTGCGGATGGCCGGGCGTGCCGAGGGGGAACTCGCTGACGAGCAGCCCTTCCCGGGCGATCCGTTCCGCCAGCCCCCGGTTCTCCGCCGGATAAATGACGTCCAGCCCGCAGCCGAACACGGCCACGGTTGCGCCCTTCACCGCCAGGGCGCCGTGGTGCGCCGACGTGTCCACGCCCCTGGCCATGCCGCTCACCACCGTCACGCCCGCCGCCGCAAGATCCCGGCCGAGCCGTTCCGCCACCGCCTGCCCGTAGGGCGTCGACTGGCGGCTGCCGACGATCGCCACCATCACGGTCTGAAGCAGCTCCACGCGGCCCAGGGCGAACAGCAGCAGCGGAGGGTCGTAGATTTCCCGCAGCCGTGGCGGATAGCGTGCGTCGCACCAGGGAATCACCTCCGCGCCCATCCGCTTGGTGCGCTCCGCCACGTCCATCGCCGCCGCGAACGAGCAGCCCGCCGCCATGCTGCTGGCCACGGCCGGGGCTACTCCCGCGCCTTCCAGTTCCTGGGCGTCCAGCCGCAGAATCTGCTCCGGGGAACCGTACCGCTCCAGCAGATCCATCGCCCGGCGGGTTCCGAGCCCCGGCGTCATGGCGAGCGCCAGCCAGTGCAGGATGCGGTCGTCGGTCAATGGAGGTTGCGTCGCCAGGCCCATCACCTGCTATGTGGCCGCGGTCCGCGCCCGCTCTCACTGTTTCTCCCGTTCCGCGCAGAAGGGGACAGGAACCCGATTCTCCTTCCCGCGCGCCCGGCTGGGCATCGCCGTGCGGTCAGGGGGCGCCCGCTGCCGCTGGCTGCCCCGGCCTTCGTGTGCGCCGCAGCTCCCGCCACGGGGCGGCTGGATTTTCGGCGTTCTGGGGTCCCGCAAGGTCATGGGGGCTGGTTGCAGGGTTCTGCGAGTTTCTGATGACGCTCCGCCCGAGGCGGGGCGGGTTTCGGTTCGTTTCGCAAAATGGCGATTTTGCGTTTTGGCGGGCGTTGCGGGGCAGCGGGTTCCGGGGCGGGAGGGGGCAGCGGGCGGGGTGCTGACGCGGCGGCGGAGCGAGGGGAAACCTGCTGGGGAGGGCGGAGGGGAATCGTGGGGCGGGGGGAGCATCGCTGGGATACCGCTCGGTCTCGCTGGTCTGCGGCCTGCTTCGCTCGCGGCAGAGAACCCGCCCGGAACCGTGGCTGGCGGGCTGCGCCGGGCGGCTCCGGCGGGGGCGCGGCCCGGGCTTCGGTTCGTTTCGCAAAATTCGTGTTTCGGCTGGAGCTGCGAGAACGGCGGTTTGAGTTTGAGGGGGGATCGTGCGTTCGGGCGGGCGGGAGGGCCGGGGGCGACTGGGGCGAGAGGGCGGAGGGGAGGAAGAGGCTTTCTTCGAACGGGATGCGGCGGGTTTCGGTTCGTTTCGCAATTTTGTGTTTTCGGGTTTTGGAGGGTGTTGCGGGGCAGCGGGTTCCGGCGCGGGAGGGGGCGCGGGCGGGAGGCAGCTGCTGGGCAACAGCGAGGAGA
>Ga0101944_10005897_pt1 | contig 13446 bp, 14 predicted proteins | sample DewCreD2012metaG_FD_75245 | JGI IMG/M metagenome (GOLD analysis project Ga0101944, IMG submission 75245) | Hot spring sediment bacterial and archeal communities from British Columbia, Canada, to study Microbial Dark Matter (Phase II) - Dewar... ... | reverse complement strand
CAAGCCTCTTCAACTCTACATATGTCCCAATAGGATCTTTTTTCAGTGTGTTAAATATTATTTGTTGCAGTTTTGCATATTTCTCTTGCGCATCCTTTAATATTACAGGATTTTGAATGTTCATTGCAAGAGCAGAATAATTAAATAAATTCTTTTGCTTAATTAAATGAGAATATATTTTTGCTATCTCTACAAGAAGTCTTGTCTGATTGTAGTCATATTCGTACTCTCTTCTTTGACTAAAAACAATCTTAGTAACCCCTTTATTGCTTAACAATTTATCTATAGTATCTGCCATACAACTTTCTGAATCTTCTATAGAGGGAACTTCAAAAGAATGCTCATAATCTACACGTAAAACAGTCTCATCGCCTTCATGTATTACATCAGAAGATACATTTGAAGATTGGTTGTTGAAAAGCATAATCCACCTCTCATGAAATATTAGACGATTTATATATAAATTTTTTGAATAATAAGAACTACAATGATATATAACATTAAATTATCACATAACAATATACCAAGTTATGACAATATAACAATTAAATATTTATATTAAAGCTGTTAAAGCATTATTATGACAGATTTTAATCCAAACAATAGTGTTGAAAATCAATTATTCAACCAATCAAGCATACCTACACAACCCCAATCACAACCAAGAGGAGATAATGCAGAGATAGAACAGATTGCGTCCATAATAACCGACCTAGATAGAAGATTAAGAATATTAGAGGAAAGATATAGCAATATAAGAAAAAAACTTCAATTGACAGACCAGAACATACTTGAATCAGAAAGAGGATTCGTTAAGGAGCTGAAAATAATAAATGATGATGCCCTCAAGTTAAAAAAACAAGTCAATGATTACTCTGAGAAGATAAGCATATTTACTGATGAGATAAATCAAGCAGCAAAAAAAACCGATGTAAAGCTTATAGAAAAATATCTTGATTTGTGGGATCCAAAAAATTTTGTTACAAGAAAAGAATTGAAAGAGTATTTGAAACAAAAAGAAAACTTTCCTCCAATACTTATAAAAGACAATGAGAAAGATATTAATACAGAAGAACATATAGAAGAAAGTGAAAGATAAAGAAGACTAAAAATGATAATACTTGAAATGTGTAATACTACAAATTTGTAATAACAGTTTCTACATTACAATACTGACAAAAAGTTTATAAAATTGTTCTTATTGCTCATAAGTTATGGTAAGTTTTTTTGACATACTGATTTGGGGTAATAGCATTAAATCTTATATAATTGCTTTAGCAATAATGTTATTTTTTATAGGGATAGGAAAACTATTCGCTGTTATAGGAATAAGAGTAATAAAAAACATAACAAAAAAAACTAAAACAACAATTGATGACATATTAGTTAATATATTAGAAAAACCGGCAATCTTCGCATTATTTATTGCAGGATTCTATATTGCTGGATTTCAGATACATTTCTCTGAATTTGGAAGAAAAATATACTATAGCATTCTTGAAATATTTATAGTATTTTTAATAATATGGATAATCATAAAATTCTTAGACGCAATAATCGAACATTATTTCAAACCTATGATTGAAGAATCAGAAAGTCAACTTGATGACCAGTTACTGCCTTTCGCAAAGACAACAGTAAAAGTAATAATCATTTTGATAGGAGCAATATTTCTAATAAAAGATTTTGGTTATGATGTTACATCATTAGTTGCAGGTCTAGGTATTGGTGGTTTAGCATTTGCATTAGCTGCACAACCTCTACTTACAAATCTTTTTGGCGGAATTGCAATAATTGCTGATAAACCATTTCATATTGGGGACAGAATAAGAGTTGATGACAAATATGAAGGGTATGTTACACAGATAGGTATGAGATCGACAACAATAAAGAGTCCAGTGGATACATTCATACACATACCTAATTCTGTAATTGCATCAACTGCACTTGAAAACAAAAGCCGAGAAAACAAAGATCATGCAATAAGATACACATTCAATATAGGCATAGTATATAATACTCCATCTGATAAAGTGAAACAAGCCATACAAATAATAAAAGACGTATTCGAGGAGCATCCTGCTGTCATTAAAAATGATCCCGCTGCAAACTATTATGTAGGATTCAGCGAATTTGCGGATTCATCATTAATAATAAGTGCCGGTTATTCAATCCCTCCTACAGCAGGCATCTCTAAAACACGAACAGAGATAAATATTGCAATTAAAGAACGTTTTGAGAAGGCAGGAATAGAATTTGCATATCCTACACAGACAATATATGTCAAAAATTAAATGTGTATATATTCTTTACACTTGTTATATTCTTTACACTTTTCTTACACACCTATCATATATTTATTTATAAACTCTACAATAGTAAATTATATAAGATAGTGGTGTTTCCAAAAAATAATGAATTATAAAAAAGAATTATTGGAAAAATCAGAAGAAATTATCCTTGAGATAATAAACAAAGAAACCAAAAAGTATTTTAAAAACAATAATAAATTCGATAGATATAGTAAAATATATTTCGAAGAGTTAGATAAAAAAAAATTACAGCTAATATATTCTGAACCAGAATTTATAGGTTGGTGGAATTATCCTAATAATATTCACAACATGTTTTCATTTAAAGAAATATACAGGAATAAAGATGCCGTGTCGGGTATAATGTTAGATATTGGAGGAATTGCATTAGCCAAAGGAACGATAAAAATAGGCAAAGATGACTGGTTGAGAGAGATTAATATTAAAAAGAAGTATTTAGAAATATTCAATCATAAGAATGAGTACATCCTGAAAGGCACAAATACTATACTTATACCGGAATTTCAACACACAATAATTGGAAAAATATTTATAAAAAATTCTGAAAAAGCAGAGTTCGGCATAGAAAAGCCTAAAAATAAAACTTTAGAAAAAATGTTGTATGACATTTATAGAAATTCTTTATCTAATATTAAATTAAATTACCAGCCATAAGCTCAAACATAAGATAAAATAAATAAGACATAAGAAATACAACTTTACAATAATAACAAACATTTATATATACTCTAAAGGATTTTTAATATAAATTTAATATGTTGTGATGTTATTGTCTAATGGCTTGGGAAAAAGGGGTGAGATTTTTTTCTTAAGCCAGTTTATTTTAAAATACTTTAAAATACAAATATGCTGCTTTGGAGGGATTGTGATGGATAAATCAAAAATGTTTATTCTATGGTTTGATCAATTAAACAATGATGATGTACCATATGTAGGTGGAAAAAATGCATCATTGGGAGAAATGTATGTTAATTTAACTTCTAAAGGGATAAAGGTCCCTAATGGCTTTGCATTAACAGCATATGCATATAGATACTTTTTAGAAAAAGCAGGGATTAAAGAAAAAATAAAACAAATATTATCTGATTTAAACACACATGATATGCAAAATCTTTCTGAAAGAGGACAAAAAGTTAGAGATACAATATTAAGAGCTGAATTTCCTGAAGAATTAAAAACAACAATATTATCTGCATATAGGGATTTATGCGGCGCATATGACAGGGAAAGAAGAGATGTGGATGTTGCTGTAAGAAGTTCAGCAACAGCAGAAGATTTACCAGATGCAAGTTTTGCAGGACAACAAGAGACATATCTTAATGTAAAAGGAGACTTTCAAGTACTTGAAGCCGTAAAAAAATGTATAGCATCATTGTTTACAAACAGGGCTATTTCTTACAGGGTAGACAAAGGGTTTGATCATTTTAATATTGCACTTTCTGTTGGTGTGCAGAAAATGGTCAGATCGGATAAAGCATGTTCTGGAGTAATGTTCTCAATAGATACAGAATCAGGATTTAAAGATGTGGTGTTTATTACAGGTTCTTGGGGTCTTGGAGAAAACATTGTTCAGGGAGCAGTAAATCCTGATGAATATTATGTATTTAAACCAACGCTAAAACAAGGTTATAAGCCGATAATCTCAAAAAAAATAGGTAGTAAAGAAATAAAAATGGTTTATAGTACAGAAGGAAATAAACCGACAAAAAACATACCTGTACCTGAATCTGACAGAAACAAGTTTGTATTGAATGATGAAGAAATATTAACATTGGCAAAATGGGCATGTATTATAGAAGACCATTATTCTTGGAAAGCGGGACATTTTAAACCAATGGATATGGAATGGGCTAAAGATGGGGAAACAGGAGAATTATTCATAGTACAAGCAAGACCAGAAACTGTTGTTAGCAGAAAAAACAGAAATGTGCTTGAAACATATGTGATAAAGCAAAAAGGCAACATACTGGTTAAAGGAAAATCCGTTGGAGAAAGAATAGGCAGTGGAGAGGCAAATGTCATAAAAAATGTTCATGATATTGGAAAGTTTAGGAAAGGACAGGTATTAGTTACTGAAATGACTGATCCAGACTGGGAGCCAATAATGAAAATAGCTTCTGCAATAGTCACAAATCGTGGAGGAAGAACATGCCATGCAGCAATAATCTCAAGAGAATTAGGAATTCCTTGTGTCGTAGGGACAATTGATGGAACAGAAAAAATAAAGACGGGACAAAAAATAACAGTAAGTTGTGCAGAAGGAGACATAGGAAATGTATATGAAGGAATACTTCCATTCGAAATACAAAAAATTGACTTACAAAACATGCCTAGGACAAAAACAAAAATAATGATGAATTGCGGCAATCCAGAAGAAGTTTTCGACTTATCATTTATACCAAATGATGGAGTAGGATTAGCAAGAGAAGAATTCATAATAATGTCATACATAAAAGCACACCCATTAGCATTACTAAATTATCATATACAACTTGATAAATTAGCACAAGGAGTTGGTATGATTGCAGCAGCATTTTATCCTAAAGACGTTATTCTAAGATTTTCAGATTTTAAAACCAATGAATATGCAAATCTTATAGGTGGAAAAGCATATGAGCCAAAAGAAGACAATCCAATGATTGGATGGAGAGGTGCATCAAGATATTATAGTCCTGGTTACAAGGATGGATTTGCACTTGAATGTCAAGCAATATTAAAAGTAAGAAACGAATATGGATTAACAAACCTAAAAGTTATGGTTCCTTTCTGCAGAACTGTTGAAGAAGGAAAAAAGGTGCTTGCAGAAATGGAAAAACATGGATTAAGAAAAGGAGAAAATGGACTGCAAGTATATGTGATGTGTGAAATACCATCAAATGTAATATTAAGCGACCAATTCAGCGAAATATTCGACGGATTTTCAATAGGATCGAACGACTTGACACAATTGGCTCTTGGTCTAGATAGGGATTCAGAGATTGTTGCACATATTTATGATGAAAGAAATGAAGCAGTAAAGAGATTATTGAAGAAAGTTATAGCAGATGCCAAACAATATCATAGAAAGATAGGCATATGCGGACAGGCACCAAGCGATTATCCGGAATTTGCACAATTCCTCGTCGAATGCGGCATCGATTCCATAAGCTTGAACCCTGATACAGTTATTAAAACAACATTAAAGATAAAGGAAACTGAAGAAAAATTAGGAGTTTAATACTTTGATTTTTATCTTTTTAATATTCTTTCCATTAAATTTTAAAATAAGATATTTTTCTTTCATAATGGTGATATTAAATGATAGATTATGGTGAATACAAGGGAAACAAACTCATAATTCTTAAGAGGAGTGAGGATGACAAGTATCCGTTCTCGTTTGGAAAAGCGAAAGCCAAACTAATAGTGGAACATTTCGAAGCCATCAAAAAATTTGCTGAGGAAGAATAAAAAACATAACACAAAAAAATATTTTTCCAATTAATTTATTTCCACTAAATATTTAAATCATTATCTTTCTTGATTTATCATGGGTATGATGGAGCATGTTTCTGATGTTGAACAATTGAAAAACATAGCTAAGAATGTTAGAAAGGACATTATTTCTATGATATACAATGCTGGTTCTGGACATCCTGGTGGTTCATTATCCGCGACAGAAATAATGACTGTGCTTTTTTTTAATCAATTAAATCATAATCCAGAAAATCCTTCTGATCCTGACAGAGACAGATTTGTATTAAGCAAGGGACATTGTACACCAGTATATTACTCGATATTGGCAAGATGCAGTTATTTTGACATATCAGAATTGCAAAATTTCAGAAAAATAAATTCTAAATTGCAGGGACATCCTGATAAATCAAAATTTGACTTAATGGAAACAACTTCTGGAAGTTTAGGACAAGGTTTAAGCATTGCTGCAGGAATGGCTTATGCATTAAAACTTGACAATAAAAAATCAAAAGTTTACTGTTTAATGGGCGACGGAGAATTAAATGAAGGACAAGTATGGGAGAGTTTAGCAACAATAAAAAAATACAATATATCAAACCTAATAATAATCATAGATAACAATAAAATACAACTAGACGGATTTAATAAAGATATAAAAAATTTAGAACCTATAAGTATGAAGTTTAAGAGTTTCGGGCATGAAGTATTAGAAGTAGATGGACATGATATTACTAAATTAATTGAAACGTTTGATTTATCGAGAAGATTATCTGATGAAGGAAAAACAGTTATAATAATAGCACACACAATAAAAGGTAAAGGTATAAGTTTTATGGAAAACACAGCAGAATGGCATGGCAAAGCGCCAAATGATGAACAATTCCAGAAAGCAATGGAGGAGCTGAGTTGAGAAAATATTTAATGTATAAAGAATTAGCAAAATATTATGATTATATCTATCACAAGAAGGATTATGCTACAGAGTCAAAAAATATTATCTCTCTTATAAAAAGATTCAAAAAATCTTCAGGTAAAGAACTTCTTGATGTTGCATGTGGCACAGGAAAACATCTCCAATACTTGAAAAAACAGTATATATGTACAGGAATTGACCTTAATAGGGAGATGCTGAATGTGGCTAGGTGTAATATTAAAGGTGTCAAATATTATCTTGGAAATATGATAAATTTCAATCTCAAAAAACAGTTTGACATAATAACGTGCCTTTTCAGCTCGATAGGATATGTCAAAACCTACACCAATCTTGAGAGGACACTCAAAAATTTTTATAAACATTTAAATACCGGCGGGGTGCTCATAATTGAGCCCTGGATTGATAAGAACAAATTTTATGCTGGATCCTCATATATAGATACATACAAAGATAATAATATTGTAATAGCAAGAGTAAGTACTAGTGCAATAAAAGGAAACATTTCAGTACTAAAATTTTCATATCTCATTTCAAAAAATGATGGAAGGATATACTATTATGAAGATATAAGCGAATTAGGGTTTTTCGATAGGAAAAGGACTTTAAGAATGATGAAAAGAATAGGATATGATGCAAGATTCATAATAGGTAAGGATAAAAAGGATAGAGGAGTATATGTGGCTGTAAAAAAATAATATACATAATATTTATCAATACCATGATAGAAAAAATCTCAACTCGTGATGGATATGGAAAGAGATTGGCAGAATTGGATAATGATAATATTATTGTTTTAACTGCAGACTTGGCAGAATCTTCAAGAGTTAAAACATTCGCAGAGAGACATCCTGAAAGATTTATTCAAGTCGGTATAAGTGAACAGGACATGTTTGGAATGGCTAATGGTCTTGCATTAGAGGGAAAGATTCCTATAACAAACACTTTTGCTGCATTCTGCCTAAGAGGTTATGAACAGATTAGATTAATTGCAATAAATAATTCTAATGTCAAGATAGTGGGACATCATTCTGGTATTAGTTTAGGGCAGGATGGTGTAAGCCAAATGTGTGAAGAGGATATTTCTGCTTTTAGAACTATACCGAACTTTACTGTGATTGTTCCATGTGATGCATTGGAAGCACAAAAAGCATTAAATTCAATAATAAACAAAAAAGGACCATGTTATTTAAGATTATCAAGAGAACCTAGTCCAATAATAACCAATGAATATTCTGAGTTTGAAATAGGAAAAGCTAATATTTTAAAAAATGGCAATGATGTTTTAATAGTTGCATGCGGATTAATGGTTAGTGAAGCTTTAAGAGCATCAAATATTCTGTCAGAAAAAGGCATAAGTGCATGTGTAATGAATATGCATACAATAAAACCATTAGATATAGATTCATTAATACTCTACGCTAATAAATGTAAAGCTGTTGTTACAGTGGAAGAACATTCAATATATAGTGGATTAGGAAGTGCTGTTGTTGAAGCATTGTCTCTATCAAAAATACCTGTAAAGATTCTTGGTATAAATGATAAATTTGGTGAATCCGGAAAACCTCAAGAATTGTTTGAAAAATTTGGTTTAACAGCAGAAAACATAGTCGAATACTGTGTTGATATTTTAAGATTCAAAGAAAAATCCTATATGCAAAACACTAATTCTAAAGAATATGTAAAAGAAATAAATGATATTATTAGAGAAATAAATCATGAAACACCAAAAAAAGTAACTGAAAAAATAGAATTAAATAATGAAGAAAAATATAACAATGACCCCCGAGGTCGAATAATAAAAATGTCAGAGAAAGATAAACAACAAGTAGATCATGTCTTATATAAAATGTTTGGTGGGCGAAAAAACTGAACAATATACACGATATAAACACAAATTAAATTTCATCCTAACTTCTTTATTCTGTTCTTATGACGCGTTTCTTGTGAGAATCTTGTTTTGAAGAACACTTCAACAATCTTATCTGCCCGAGCGCCTTTAATGAAATCGCCTGCAAGAACCAAAACGTTTGCATCATTGTGCGTTCTGGCCATTTCAGCATCTCTTTCATCTCTACATAAAGCAGCCCTTATCCCTTTATACCTGTTAGCAGCAATACTCATACCTATGCCTGTACCACATATCAATATCCCCTTAGAATTTTCTTTCTTTACCAAATTGCACAATTTCTTTGCATAGTCAGGATAATCTACCCTCTTAGAATCATCAAATGTTCCCAAATCTATCAAAGGATATTTATGTTTAAGATAATCTTTAAGCCAAAATCCTCTATGGTCTGATGCAATGAATCCTTGAATGTGCTTCATAATATGTTTTTAGGACAGATATATAAAAAGTTTATGCATAATATATACATTAGTAATACATTAGTATATACATGATAAAATTAATAAACAGAAATCACGACATTTCAGCATGGTGCGCATTTCAGCCTCTATTTTGAGTTTTTATTTTGATGCAAAAAAGAATAGTCTATCTAATGCTCAAATGATGGAAAACATAAATTTTGCACTAAAAAATAAAGAAAAGTATTTTGATATATTACACCTAGACATTGGCGATGGAAAATTCATAAATTCCAAAACATTCACTCCTTCTATGATACGGAAGATAAGATGCGACAAGAAAAGAGAAGCACATTTTATGGTTGTTAATTACAAGAAATACATAAAAGATTACTTTCAATTGACAGACATGTTTATAATACATAATGAAGTAATAAGACATGATTTCCAGAAAACAATAGACTTCTTAAAAAAGAACAACAAGTATATCGGGATAAGTATAAGCCCAAATACACATATTGAAGAGATAAAATATATCGATCAGATAAACCTTGTGCTTGTGATGTCTGTATATCCTGGACTTCCAGGACAAGAGTTCTTAGAATATACTTTAAGAAAAATACGGAGACTAAAAGAATTGCGGAAAAAGAAAAAACTAAAATTCACAATAGCAGTTGATGGTGGTATAAACAAGAATAACATGAATAAATGTATATCTGAAGGTGCAGACATACTTGTTATGGGCTCAGGATTCTTCAACGAAAATAATATTTTGAATTATAAATAATTGAAGTATATATAATTCAAGTAAAGCTTTAAATAATAAAATCTCTTTTAAATAATTATCTTCGTTAAATAATGTTTTAAATCCTGAATAACACTTTAAGTGAAAGATTAATATTAATTACTAAAAAATCATTGTGTATTACTTGCAATAATAAAAGATTACTTCGCAATACCTATTTTCTTTTCTGCAATAAAAAAGAAATAAATCCTATTGAAAGTGAATAACACATAAGCGATTATTATTGTGATTATGCTTGAAGTGTTTATGAATAAGTCATAATTTTTTATTATAAAATTATCAACCAATAATCCTAATAGTATATACAATCCGAAGTATACGGCCATGAATATAAAACTAAAGAGTATTACCCCGACATATGATCTAGAAAAGGTATTCTTCAAAGCATTTTTAATTACATTCTTCAATCTGTGACCTAGTATGAGTGCTGAATGACTGAAATTATGGAATGCATAAAAGAATATTAGCACCGCAAATAATATTACAAACAAAATAGTTGCCAACCATAAAGGCTTATTCAATATAAGTATAGTAAGATAATTGAACAATGATAAGAATATGAATAATATTATGAACAATAACAAATTTAAAAAAAACATGTTCTTAAACATAGAGAGATTATGTGAATATTTATTGGACATCTTCCGTATATTGCCTAAAATTATCAAGTTAAAGAACGAATACACTAGTATTATTATTACAAAATAAAGTATAGATATAAGCAGAATAATTATGGAGAATACCGTTTGACTGTTAACAGCTGTAGCAATCTCCGGATTTTCAGGTAGAAACTTATTCAATAAAATATTAAGTAAATAAAATACTGTAAAGAATCCTATATCTAATAATACTACATATAACAAGAGCAGAGGTTTTTTTCTTACTGCAGTTATACTCTTCCTAAATAAGCTTGAATGATATGATTTCTTCAGATTATCGAACATTATATTGTCTTAGGGTGTGGATTTTTAAAGTTTATCAAAAATTAAACTTCATAAACTAAACCTCCAACAAGCAATACGCATAAAATTTAAAGTTAAGTATAGAGTTAAGTATAGAATTTCACAAAATATATAAATGGTCTATAAATAAATACTTGAAGGGGGTATAAAAAGTAAACTATTATACTCTACTGGGGTGATTATATGGAAGAAGAAATGTCTGGTGATTCTGGTGATGAAACATCAAAAAAACATACAAAACATTCTCATAAGGAGCATGTACATAAACAATATAATGAGCATAAAGAGCATAAAACGTATCAAAATTATAAAATTGCTGCATGGATACTAGGATTTATCTCAATTACATTATTTATTCTATTGATGTTAAGTCTGTTTGGATTGCTTGGAACAGGAACTAAAGGCATATCTGAAGAAGAATTAAAAACAAAAACACTCGCATATCTTGGACAAATACTTCCAGGACAAACAGTGAGTGTTGATTTAATAAAGGATGAAGGTAATATTTATTCAATGAAATTAACTGTTGCAGGAAGACCATATGATAGTTATGCAACAAAAGATGGTAAATTGTTGTTTCCTTCAGCAATAGACATGACTGAAAAACCTGGAACACCTCAAGAGGCACAGCCACCTGCGCAGACAAATGTTCCAAAAACAGATAAACCAAAGGTTGAGCTGTTTGTTATGAGTCATTGTCCATTCGGTACACAAACAGAGAAAGGCATACTTCCAGCAATAAGAACTCTAGGTGATAAGGTAGATTTCCAAGTACGATTCGTATATTATGCAATGCATGGAGAAAAAGAAGTTAAAGAACAATTAACACAATATTGCATACAAAAGAATGAGCCTGATAAATATCTTAAGTATCTTGCATGCTTCCTAAATGATAGTGCTGGACAAGGTAGTGCTGAAGCAAGTAATAAATGCATAACAGATTTAGGAATAAATAAAAACTCTTTAGAACAATGTAAGACTGAAGCTGATAAACAATTTGAAATAACTAAAAACCTTAATGACCAATCATCCTGGCTTTCAGGCAGGTTCCCATTGTTTAACACTGATAAAGAAGCAAATCAAAAATACGGTGTTGGCGGAAGCCCCACTCTAGTTATTAATGGCGTAACAGTAAACTCTGGAAGAGACTCTGCAAGTCTACTATCTGCTATTTGTAATGCATTTAATGAAAAACCTGAAGAGTGCAATACACAATTAAGCTCAACAACACCTGGGCCCGGATTTGGTTATGATAGCACAGCAGCAGCTACGGCAGCAGGATGTGGTGTTTAGTTAAATTCAAATTTTTTTTATTTCTTTTTAATGAAGTGATATAATGATTTGTATAATAGCGCTTATTGTTTTTGGAATTTTAGGAATATTTTCTGCTAAGTACAGAATTATTGCTAAAGAAGCATTCAATTGTGTATTCAAGAAGATTACTTTTAGAAAATGCGACACTGGTCTTGATCAAAGATTAAAAGGAGAAATAACCGGCAAATTCTTTAGATTAAATCCCAATATAGGAAGATTCATCTATAAATATTTTGAATGGTTTTCATGGATATTTCTAATATTGACTGTTGTTACTTTATTTTTTGTTGGTCAAGGATTGTATTTTTATGCTATTTATGGTAATTGCAATGGACCTAATTCAAACCAATTTTGTATATTTGATCCTTTAGGTACAAATAAGCCCTCAGAAAATGGTAATCCAGAGATATGTGCGATACCTGGATTGCATGAGAACAAGACATTAACTGCACCATCCATTTCATACATTCTAGAATCAAATCCTGGAGCAGTAAAAGGAAGTCCTAATGCAAAAGTTGTTATTATAGAATTTGGATGCTACTCTTGCCATTACACTAAATTAGCTGAACCTACGGTGCAAAAAATAATCAAGCATTATGGAGACAAAATATTGTTTGTATACATGGATTTTCCATTAAGTCTGACACATGATACTGCATTGCTTGCATCTGAGGCATCACATTGTGCACGTGATGAAGATAAATATTGGGAATACAGAAAGTACTTGTTTGCAAACCAGCCAAAGCAATATTATGATGACCTATTAACATATGCTAAGGAATTGGGTCTCAATGAGCAGAAATTCAAGAAATGTCTTGATGAGGAAAAATACAAGGATTTAGTAAATAAAAATTATAAGATGGGACTCGATGCGGGCATAACTGTAACACCTACATTTTTTATTAATAATCAGACAATAGTTGGTGCAAAAGATTTCAAAGAATTTAAAAAAATTATTGATAAGGAGTTAGGATTAAATTTTTGGAGCAAGATGTTTGGATGAATCTAAATAATAATATAAATAATAAAAGATTAGACAATGTTATAAGAGGATATAATGATTGGGTTGAGAAGAAAGACCCAGAGTATCATATGCTTGGTAAATTTGTTGAGGCTTATAAAAATAATAATTTCAAGGATGCAGATACTATTTGCAATAGTATAAAAACGTATAATGAAGATGTTAAAGCTGAATTATTAGAATTATTTGATGTTAAGATTGACAGTCTTGCTATTAAAGAAAAATTTGTTCAGGCTGCATACTATAAAGATATGCGAAACTATTTCTTCAAAAGAATAAATTAAAAAAATAAATAGACACTCAATAGTAGTTATAAAACG
>Ga0101944_10005896_pt1 | contig 13448 bp, 10 predicted proteins | sample DewCreD2012metaG_FD_75245 | JGI IMG/M metagenome (GOLD analysis project Ga0101944, IMG submission 75245) | Hot spring sediment bacterial and archeal communities from British Columbia, Canada, to study Microbial Dark Matter (Phase II) - Dewar... ... | reverse complement strand
GGAGCTTTGGCCCTGGCGGTTTTCGGCGACATTAATGCGGCCGGAGATGCGGTCACAGAGGTGACCACCTCGGGCATCAAGCTCGCCGGCTGTGAAATCATGGACAAGTTCAGCATCAAGGTCGTCGAAAAAGCACTCGGCAAGGATGTGACCAAGATCGAGGCCCTCCTCATCATGGAAGGAGACGGAGCCAAAGACGTGGTGGTTCGCGACATGAACCGGATCGGTGAGATCTGCAAGAAGTACGGGGTCCTTGAATACGAGTGGACCGACAACCCGGCCAAGCGGGAAGAAATGATGAGAGCCAGGGGCGGCTTGGTCCCTACTCTTTCCAGGATCAAGCCGGGGAACCGTCTTGTGGCGATTGCCGAAGACCTGGGGGTGCCTTCCACCAAGATCCCTGAAACGATCCGCCGGGCCCAGGCTATTTCTCAAAAGTACAACATTCTCATCGCCACCTTCGGCCATGTGGGCGACGGCAACGTGCACACCACTTTTGTTTGCGACGTGAGGAGCCGGGACGACTGGGACCGCCTGAAACCCGCGGCGGAAGAACTTGTGAAGACCTGCATGGAAATGAAGGGGACACTCAGCGCGGAACATGGAACAGGGCTCACCCGGGCGCCGCACATTCAGCTTCAACTGGGGCCGGCCATGGAGGTCATGCGGAAAATCAAGCAAGCCATGGACCCGGACAACCTTCTCAACCCCGGTAAAATGGGGCTTGAGAAAGGCGCCAAGACCGACATCTACGACTACTTTGCCTTCAAGCCCCTGGTGGAGCATCCGGAAGGACTCAATTCGTATGGGAAAGCGGTGGATGACGAGGTGCTGGCATGCATTCACTGTGGGTTCTGCCGCTTGGGCTGCCCCACCTTCAGCGTCACCCAGAGAGAAGCGCGCAATGCCCGGGGCCGCAACGCTCTGGCTTTCTATCTCATGAACGGCACCATCGAACCCTCCCGCGACCTCGCCGAGGCCTTCTACTCCTGCACCACCTGCCAGGCCTGCACGTATTTCTGCCCGGCCAGGATTAAGGTGGATGAAATCGTGGAAGGGGTGCGGAAGAAAATCTATGAAGCCGGCCTGGTTCCGGAGCCGATCTTGGGCGTGCGGGACAATATCCTGAAAATGAACAATGTGTTCGCCAGTGCCAAAGCGGACCGCATCGAAATCTACCCGCCTGCGCTCAAGGAAAAGGCCAAGACGGGCCAGCTCAAGGCGAAAGCGAAGACCCTCCTCTTCATGGGGTGCGTGCCCAGCTACCTCGATATGAAGATGGTCCCCAGCCTGCTCAAACCTCTGGATGCCGCCAAGGTGGACTACACGACGCTCGCCACCGAAGAAGGATGCTGCGGCTTCCCGCTCTTCCTCATGGGCGCAGAGGCCGATTTCCACGACCGCGCCAAGCGTCTTGTGGAGCAGATGAAGGCCACGGGAGCCAAAGAGCTGGTCACCCCCTGCGCAGGGTGTTACAAGACCTTCAAGAAGATCTACCCCGAGGTGGTCGGGGATTTGGGGCTTGAGGTCTATCACTCGGTTCACTACATCGAGAAGTTGATGAAAGAGGGCAAACTCAAGCTCAAAGGAAACGGCAAACAGAGGGTGACCTACCATGATCCGTGCGACCTGGGCCGTGCATTTCAGATCTTCGAGGAACCGAGGAACATTATTAAGGCCATCCCAGGGGTGGAATACGCGGAAATGGCCAGGAATCGGCTTCAGGCCCGATGCTGCGGCGGCGGTGGGGGGGTATCGGCCAACATCCCGGAAATGGCGGTTGACATGGCTGCCGAGAGGGTGCGCGATGCCTTGGCCGTGGGCGCTGAAGTCATTGTTTCGGGCTGCGCCGCGTGCAAAGACAATTTGAGAAAGGGCACGAAAGCGATACCCAAAGACGAACGGGGTAAAATCAAGGTGATGGACATCACCGAATTTGTTGCCTCTGCCATGGAGTAGGCAGCCTATTCCCGGCCCTGCGGTCCTGTCGGGGATCGGAGGGCGCGTGAGGGTTATCGCCGAACAATGAATCTAAACGGAAGGGAGGGGTTTAAACATGCTGACGAGCAAATGGATGACTGCAGGAACCATGTTGAAGATGAATGCCATCAACTACCCGGACAAACTGGGATGGCAGGACAAGTTTCAAGAGTTCACTTTCAAGCAGTGGAATGACCGGGCGTGTCGCCTGGCCAACGGGCTTCGCGACCTGGGCGTCAAGCACAAGGATACCTTTGCCGTCATCGCCTATAACCGGGGCGAGTGGATGGACATTTACGCCGGATGCTCCAAAGGAGGGCAGGCCATTGTTCCCGTCATGTTCCGACTGGCGCCCCCTGAAATCACCTACATCGTCGGCCACTCCGAGTGCAAGGCCTTTATCGTCGAAAAGCCCTTTGTGGAGATGATCAACGGTATCAAAGACAAGCTTCCCGTTCCTAAGAACGCCTACATTTATCTCGGAGACGGTCCCGCCCCCGCCGGCTATATCCACTACGAAGAATGGCTCGCCAAGTCCTCGCCCAACGAACCGGACTACCACGTGGACGGCGCGGACTGCTGGACCATCATGTACACCTCCGGGACCACGGGCCGGCCCAAGGGCGTGATCCGGACCCATGAGAGCTACATTGCCCAGTACTTCCTGAACGACGTGAACATGGGGGTCAGGCCGACAGACAAAGTGATGCTGGTCATGCCCATGTGCCACGTGAACTCCATCTTTTATTCATTCCCCTACACCCTGGTGACCGCGCCTGTTTTCGTTTACAACATGGTGAGTTTCGATCCGCTCGATCTGCTCAAGACGATCGAAAAATACAAGATCACCTTCACCTCCCTGGTGCCGACCCACTACATCATGATGCTGGCGCTGCCGGATGACGTGAAGGGCAAGATCGATGTGTCCTCCATCCGCCAACTCCTCATTTCTTCGGCTCCTGCCCGGAAAGAGACCAAGCTGGCCATCATGGAGTACTTCAAGAACGCGGAACTCTGGGAGGCCTATGGAAGCACGGAAGGGGGCTTGGTGACCCTGCTGAGACCCGAGGATCAGTTCAAGAAGCTGGGCTCCATCGGCAAAGAGATCTTCGGAACAGACCGGATCAAGATCCTGGATGAAAACAAGAAGGAAGTCCCGGACGGAGAGGTGGGCGAGCTTTTCTACCGAACGCCCATGCTCTTCAAGGAGTATCTCAAGGAGCCTGAGAAGAGCAAACAGGCCTTCTTCGGCGAGTGGTCCTCGGCCGGCGACATGGTCAAGCGGGATGAGGACGGGTATTACACCCTGGTGGACCGAAAGGCCAATATGATCATCACGGGCGGCGAGAATGTCTATCCTTCCGAGGTGGAGGGGGTTGTGGGCCAGCACAAGGCGGTCAAGGACGTGGCCGTCATCGGGATCCCGGATGCCAAGTGGGGCGAGATGGTGAAGGCGGTCGTTGTCCTCCATGCCGGGTACGAGCCGAGCGAGGCCCTGGCCAAAGAAATCATCGAATCCACAAAGAACAAGATCGCCGGTTTCAAGCGGCCCAAGACCGTGGATTTCATCAAAGACGAGGAAATGCCCAGAACGCCCACCGGCAAGATCCTGCACCGGATTCTGAGAGAGAAATATGGAACCTGGAGCCAACAGAAGTAACTCAGCGAACTAACTTATTTGGGAGGGAAAACCGATATGTTGACAAAAGCATTCATACCCTACAAAGGCTACTATTCATCCCCCTTTTGCAGGTGGCAGGGCAGCATGGCCAATGAGAACGCCATCTCCCTGGGAGCCAAGACCGCCAGGAACTGGTTTCTGAAGCGAAACCTGGACCCCACGGTGCTCGATTACATGTATTACGGCATCACCATTGCCCAGCTTCACATGTTTTACAGCCACACCTGGGCCGCGGCCATGCTGGTGGACAATGCCAAGCCCTTGCCGGCCCTCATGGTCAATCAGGCCTGCACGACCTCAACGACCTGCATCCACCTGGCGGCGGTCAATATTGAAGCAGGGACCTATGAGTGCGGATTCGCCCTGATGTCCGACCGGTGCTCGAACGGCCCCCACACCGTGTGGCCGAATCCCATGGGTCCCGGCGGGGAGGTCATTTCTGAAAACTGGATGATGGACAACTTCAACGCAGACCCCAATGCCGGCCTCAAGATGGTGCAGACGGCTGAAAACGTGGCCAAGGAAGCGGGGATCACGAAAGAGGAGTGTGACGCGGTTACCCTCCGGAGATACGAACAGTACCAGGACGCCCTGGCTGATGACCGGGCTTTCCAGAAACGCTACATGTTCCCTGTGGAGGTTTCGCTGGGAAAGAAGAAAACCGCGGTCATTGAAATGGACGAAGGGATCACCCCCACCACAGCCGAAGGGTTGGCCAAACTCAAACCGGTGGAGCCGGGCGGTGTGATCAGCTTTGGCGCCCAGACGCATCCCGCGGACGGAAACTGCGGTTTCATTGTTACCACCCGGGACAAAGCCAAGGCCCTGAGCGCCGATCCAAAGATCGAGATCCAGATCCTCTCGTATGGTTTTTCGAGGGTCAAGCGCGGATACATGGCGGCCGCCCCGGTGCCTGCCTCGGAAATGGCGCTGAAGATCGCGGGGCTGAAAATCGGCGACATGAAGGCGATCAAAACCCACAACCCCTTCATTGTCAACGACATCAACATGGCCAAGAAATTGGGCAATGACGTCATGAAGATGAACAACTACGGGTCGTCCCTCGTGTACGGTCACCCGCAGGCCCCGACCGCCGGAAGGCTCATTGCAGAGTTGCTTGAGGAGGTCGTCATCCTGGGCGGCGGATATGGTCTCTGGGCCGGGTGCGCAGCCGGGGATACCGCTGCGGCCATGATCTTTAAGGTTGGGTAGGGTTTCCTGCTGCATGGAGGGGCCGTCCCGCCTGGAGTGGGCCGGCCCTTTTCTTTGAGCTCGCGATTCCGCGACGTTTCGGACCTGGATGGACCCTGGCGCAAACCAGTCTCCAAGAACCCACTGCATCCGCTGCGGGGAGTGCTGCGCGAAGTCCAGCCCTACTCTGCACAGGAAAGATCTGCCCCTGGTGCGTGAGGGACCTCTGCGAATAGAGAATCTCTACACCCTTCGCAAAGGGGAACTCGTCTGGGACAATGTTCACGGAGGGCTCATTCCCGTCGATCAGGAAATGATCAAGGTCAGGGAGAAAAAAGGCGGCAAAGGAGGCTGCTGCTTCTATGATGGAACGGAGAAAGCCTGCGCGATTTACGAGCGTCGGCCGGCCCAGTGTGCCGGGCTCAAGTGCTGGGATACCGCGGAGTTCTTGGAGCTTTACAGGACTCCCAGGCTCCAAAGGCGCGATCTCATACACGACGGAGTGCTTCTCGCTCTGATCGAGGAACATGATAAACGATGTGGTTACGCTGCGCTGCGGGATCACGTCCAACGGATCCCTGAGGACGGCGACGAGACGCTGAAGAAGATTCTGGAGCTCTTGAAGTTCGATTTTCACCTCCGGCCTTTCTTGGCCCAGAAGCTCGGGATTCAGTCCGAGGAGATGGATTTCTTTTTTGGAAGACCCCTCACCGAAACCATCGTGATGTTCGGTCTCAAGGTGGTTCGCCAAGCCGACGGGATATTCTTTCTCACAGGGCTTACTTCGGGAAAGAAAGGATAAAGAGACAGAGGCATGGAATGTGTTCTCGGCATTGATATGGGCTCTGCTTCGGCAAAGGGCGTGCTCTTGGCGCGGAAAAAAGTCCTGGCCCAGGTGGAGTTTTCCTCCGGGGGAGACTTCAGGCTTACGGCCGAAAAAATCAGAGAAGACCTCCTCTGCAGGTCCCGCATCCCGGCAAAGGACATCGCCTACACGATCGCGACGGGGTTCGGGGCAAAATCAGTGGCCTACGCGGACTCCATGGTCACGGACATCTCTTGTCACGCCAAAGGGATCCTTCACCTCTGCCCCACCGTTCGGACCGCCGTCGATGCAGGAGACCTGTACAGTAAAGCGTTTCGAATGGATGAAAAGGGCAATCTTCAGAATTTCCTGCTCAGCGGGAAATGCGCCGGCGGGAGTGCGAGAATTTTGAAAGTGGTTGCGAAAGTCCTGCATACGAACGTCGAAGATCTGGGGGATCTCGCGCTCAAATCAAAGAACCGGATAGAGTTCAACACAGGATGTGCGGTGTTTGCCGAATCCGAAGCGATTTCAAGAATAGCGGAGGGCACGGCGAAGGAAGATCTCCTGGCCGGCCTTCTCAGGGCTCTCGCCGCTCAGCTGAACGCCTTGGCGGTGCGGCTTGGAATCGAGAAAGACTACGCCCTGGTCGGCGGCGGAGCTAAGAACAAGGGGCTCGTCAGGGCTCTTGAGGAAGTCAGCGGCTTCCCTATCCTTGTTCCGCCCGGCCCTCACATGACCGCAGCCCTGGGAGCGGCCCTTCTGGCCGCGGAGGCCGGTCGCGCATAAGAGGCCTGTTTTTCCTTGACAAAAAAGCAGGGAGCCTGTCTTGTTTTCCAAGGATGTTTTTCCTTGAAAAGAGACACAGGGGGGGCACACGACCGTTCGAGGTTGGAAAGGAGAAGACACCTATGAAGGATGATGTTTTTGCAACGGTGGAAAATCATTACGTGAACTACGGCACGAGAGCAAGGGAACTCCACGCTCAGGGGCAGAAGATCATCGGATACATCTGCTCCTTCGTTCCCCTGGAAATGATCACGGCCTCCGGGTGTGTTCCTTTCCGCATGAGAGGAGACATTCGGGAACCCATCACCCAAGGGGACACGCTGATGGAGACCATCGTGTGCCCCTTCATTCGAAGCTGCTTTGACCTCTCCGTGAAGGGCAAGTATGCTTTCCTTTCAGGAATGGTCATTCCCCATGGCTGTGACAGCATGGTGAGAAGCTACAGCACCTGGAACTATTCCCTGAACCTCCCCTACTTCCATTTCGTGAACACGCCTTCGGTCGTCAAGGAATCCTCTTTCGAGTTTTTCGAGGAAGAGCTGAAGACCTACAGGAAGAGTCTCGAGAAATTCACGGGAAAAGCCATTACGGACGAGGACCTGGCCAAGGCCATCCGGTTGCACAATGAAAATCGCCGCAAGGCCTGGGAGCTGTACCATTTCAAGAAACTGGATCCTCCCATGATTTCAGGGGTTGAACTGACCAAGGTTCTCACCGCGGGCTCCAGCCTGCCGGTGACCGAATCCAACGCGCTTTTCGACGAGGTGCTCGCCGCTGTTTCGCAGCGGAAAGATCCCCCTCTCAAAAAGGGACCTCGCATCCTCCTGGACGGCCCTTGCGTCGACAACATGGAACTCATCAAAATCGTCGAAGACAGCGGCGCCGTGGTGGTCGCGGACACCACGTGCAACGGCACCAGGGACTCCTTGCCCCGCACGGAGGAAGGAGGAGTCCCGATCAGGGCCTTGGCCCGCCGATATCTGGACAAGATCAACTGCCCAAAGACATACCGGGAAAACAAGAGCGGGACCTTTGAGGGCGATATCCAGGCACGCTTTGGAGACATCGGTGCCTATGCCCGGGAATTCAAGGCGGACGGCGCGATTCTGTATGTGTACAAGTTCTGCGATCCCTTCGGATTCGAAGTCCCGGCAAGAAAGGCCTATTACGAGTCGATCAAGCTCCCCATGCTTCATCTGGAAGACCTCTATTCCGCGGGAACGATCGGCCAACTCAAAACAAGAATCCAGGCTTTCCTCGAGATGATAGCCTGAGAATAACCATTCACCGCAGAGATGGCGGAGCACGCTGAGCCGTTTATTTTTTCAGATATTGCTTATAAAAAAATCCAGGACTCCCAACCGACCGTGTTCATCGACACAGTGGACTTCCTGGTTTGATTCAAAAACTTCTTTGCACTCTCTGCGCGCTCTGCGGTGAACTCTTCGGAAGGAGGTTCGGACAATGGCTGAAGAGCAAAAGAAACCCAAGAAACGGATGACCGCAACCCAGGCGGCCGCTTCCATCGGCCCCATGGTCAAGGAGTTCATTGCCGGCGCCGTGAGGGCCAAGGCGGAAGGCAGGCAGAAACTGGCGTACACTTTCATTGTCTGCCACCACGAGGAGATTCTGCGCGCCTTGGATGTGCTGCCTGTCTGGACGGAGAACTTCGCAGGCGTCTGCGGCGCCAAGCGGGATTCGGAAAGATTCCTCCAGCGGGCGGAATCTCTCGGCCTCTCCCGCTCCTTGTGTACCTATGCGCTCTGCGGGATCGGCTTTGACCAGTGGCGGGAGGAGCTCGGAGAGATGCCTCCCAACGCGCCCTGGGGAGGCATGCCGAAACCGGACTTCATGATCTCCTCAGGCCAGATTCTGTGCGACCCCAGGAGCAAGTGGTACCAGGCCTCCCAGCAGTTCATGCCCGATGTGCCGATCTACAACATGGACCTGCCTTATCCCCTTTTCAAGAGAGACCAGGATCACCGGGAGGTGTGGGGGTACTATCAGAAATATGTCGCCAAGGAGTTGCGGGGCCTGGTGAAGTTCGTCGAGGAGCAGACAGGCAAAAAAATGGATTACGACCGGCTGAGAGAGCTGGTGGATCTCAGTGATCGAACCTGGAACCTGGTTCACGAGACCTATGAACTGCGCAAAGCCGTCCCCTGCCCCATGGGCACCGGGGATGCCATGAACACCATGGTGCCCCTGAATTTTATGATGGCCACTCAGGAAGCCTACGATTTCTTTGTAAAGCTGAACAAGGAATTGAAGGAGAAGATCGCCAAGGGGGAGGGCGAAGTGGAAAACGAGAAGTACCGGCTTCTCTGGGGCGGCGGGTTGCCCTCCTGGTTTGCGCTCAGCGATTTCAACTACTTCAACAGCAAAGGCGCCTCCTTTCCCGCAGAAACGACTTACCGCATGGTCGCCCCGCTTTACGAGATGGACATTCCAGAGACAAAGGATCCGATCGAGCATCTCGCATGGCGATGGCTGGGGTACTGGACCTTCTGGTACGACAGGGCGCGCCAGAGACCCGATTCCGACCCCGATGTGGAATGGCTCATCCATTTCATCGAAAATTACAAGATCGACGGGGTGGTCATGCACGAGGCCTTCTCTTGCCGGACCTGGCACGTGGGGCTCATTTGGCAACTCCATCAGCTGGGCAAGATCTACAAGCCTATCCCCGTGTATGTCACTACGAACGGCAAAAAGGAGAAAACCTACAGGGAACTGCCCTCTCTCATCCTGGAGAGCGACATCATCGACATCACCTCCTACTCGGAGGTGGACACCCGGAACAAGATCGACGCCTTCATCGAAACTCTCGAGGCGATCCGGCAAAATAGGGCGGATTAAGTTTCACCGCCCGTTCGTCCGTCCATGCGGACTCACTGGAGACACGGTGAACGCAGAGACTGCAATGGCTCGCTCAGAAGCCTCCACAGCAGTTCTGCGGAGGCCCCATGCTGTGCATGGGGTCAGGTGAGCTCGGAAAAAGCACGAAACAAGCTTGCTTTTTTCGTGCTTTTCACGAGCACACCCTGTCTTCGGTGCGAGCTCTCCGAAATCCTGCTGGATTCTTCTCACCTGCCTCTGTGCCTCGAACGAGCCCGAGCAAGGCGAGGGAGAGTGGGCGAGAGGAAATGGTTTTGGAGTTTAGCGAAGAGTGACCCGGTACTTTGCAGGCATTGACATCGGTTCCACCATGACCAAGGCGGTCCTCATCGAAGACGGAGTGATCGCCTCGGTCATCGGCCCCACGGGCCCGGAGCAGAGAAGGCTCGCCAACAAGGTCATGGAGGAAGCCCTTCACCGGGCGGGCCTGTCCTTGGAGGCCATGACCTACATTGTTTCCACCGGCTATGGACGGATCAATGTGCCCTTTGCCGATAAGCAGGTCACAGAGATCAGCTGCCACGCCAAAGGGGTGAGCCATCTCTTTCCCCAAGCGAGAACCATCGTCGATATCGGCGGCCAGGACAGCAAAGCCATTACGATCGATGAGAACGGAAGGGTCACCCATTTCATCATGAACGACAAGTGTGCGGCGGGAAGCGGCCGGTTCGTGGAAGTGATCGCCGACACGGTAGGTCTCAAATTGGAACAAATGGGGGAGGTGTCGCTTCAGAGCGGTTCTCCGGCTCAGATCAGCAACATCTGCACCATCTGGGCCCAGCAGGAAGTGGCGGCCCGGCTGGCTGAAGGCGTTCCAATCCCCGATTTGATCGCCGGGGTCCACCGGTCTCTGGCAGACCGGGTGGCCAGGATGGTGAAGCGGCTCAAGCTTCAGAAGGAGGTCATCCTCACCGGCGGTGGAGGAAAAAACAAGGGCCTGGTCAAGGCCCTTTCCGAACAGCTGGATTGTGAAATCCTGGTGCCCCCGGAACCCTTGATCACCGGCGCCCTGGGTGCCGCCCTCTTGGGAAGGGAGCTTTACGAAAAAGCCCTCCGGAACAACCAGCCTCTCGAAACCAAACCCCGCCTGCTCGAAACGATTCAAATCCTCTAAAAGAACAGGGGGCCCGAAGGCCCCCTGCGGATAGAACACGGCTCCGTGTTTTGCTGGGCTTAGAACAATCCTTTCACCTTGCCGGTTTTCACATCCACATCGACTCTTCGGAAGGCCGGGTCGGACGAGGTTCCGGGCATCAGGGTGATCGTTCCGGCCACGGGGCAAAGGAACTTGGCTCCGGAGTAGATGAGCACGTCCCTGACCGGCAGGGTCCATCCCTTGGGAACTCCCTTGAGCGCAGGGTCGTGGCTCAAGCTCAGGTGGGTCTTCACCATCATGGTCGCGAAATCGTCGAACTTGGGATCAGCCTCAAGCATCTTCGCTTTGGCCTCTGCTTCGGGTGTCCAGCTCACCCCATTCGCTCCGTAAACCGTCTTCGCGATCTTGTCCACTCTTTCCCTGAGTTTTGTTTCAATGGGATAGAGGAATTTGAACTTGGGTTTGTCCTTGCAGGCTTCGACAACCGCCTCGGCAAGCTCAAGGGCGCCTTCCCCGCCTTTTGCCCAGTGCTCCGACACCGCGCATCGGGCGCCGGCTTCCTCGGCGTACTTGCGCACCATGGCGATCTCGGCCTTGGTGTCCGTGTGGAAGCAGTTGATGCAGACCACAGGGTTGATGCCTGCCTTGCGGATGGTGTTGATGTGGTGGACCATGTTGGGAACGCCTGCCTCGAGGAGCTTCAGGTCTTCCTTGGTGTAGGCGGGATCCAGGGCGAGTCCGGCCACGACCTTGGGTCCGCCGCCGTGCATCTTGAGGGCCCGAATCGTGGTGGTGAGCACGGACACATGCGGGGTCAGGCCGCTGTATCGGCATTTTACGTTCCAGAACTTTTCGAACCCGATATCCGCTCCGAAACCGCTTTCCGTCACGTGATAGTCAAAAAGCTTGAGACCCACACGGTCCGCAATGATGGAGGATTGACCCACGGCGATGTTGGCGAAAGGACCGGCATGGACAAAGCAGGGCTGGTACTCGGCGGTGCACATGAGGGTTGGATTGATGGTATTCCTCATGTAGGCCGTCATGGCGCCGTCCACTTCCAGGTCGGCCGTGGTGACCGGTTTCCCGGCCTTGTTGAAGGCCACCGTGATCTCTCCGAGCCGCTTTCTCAGGTCCGGCAGGTCGGTCACGATGGAGAGAATGGCCATCAGCTCCGAGGACACGGCAATACCGAATTTGGACTGCATCGTATAGCCGTCCATCCTGCCGCCCAACCCGATGACGATGTTCCTCAAAGCCTGAGCGCAAAAGTCAATGATCCATCCCATCTCCACGCGCGTGGGATCGATGTCGAGTCTCTTCATCTTGGTCAGTCGCTTGAGCTGCTCGTCATTGTAGTTTCGCTCATGCTGCATTCTCGACGTCATGGCCACCATGGCCAGGTTGTGAGCGTTCATGATGTCATTGATATCCCCGGTGAGCCCCATGGAAAACTCGGTCATGGGGATGAGCAGAGCGTTGCCGCCGCCGGCTGCCGTTCCCTTGATGTTCATGGTGGGACCGCCCGAGGGCTGACGCAGGGCACCGCCCACGTTCAGGCCGAGCTTCCCGAGACCTTCCATGAGGCCGCAGGAGGTCGTGCTCTTCCCCTCGCCCAGCGGGGTGGGGGTGATGGCGGTCACTTCAATGTATTTTCCGTCCGGCTTGTCCTGAAGTCTTTTGATGACCTTCATGAAATCGATCTTGGCCAGCCGGCCGTAAGGAAGCATTTCATCCTTTTTCAATCCCAGCTTTTCGCGCCACTCTTCAGGAGTGGGCATGTTCTTTTCCGCAGCTTCTGAAATCTGCCAGTCCTTCATCTTTACCGCATCATAGTACGCCATACTGCTTGTCCTCCTTCTTTTCACCTGTTTGATTTTGACCGATCCTAAAACCCTTCACTCCATTTGAAAGGGATGATCCCTTTTCATGCAAGAGATCTTGGCAAAAGACCGGAGCCTCCCCGTCCCGGAGTCGGCACAAACTCCCACAGGGCGACCTGTCCATCGCCAAAATCCATTCAGCATAAAATATGCAGGAAAAACAGTGAGTTAATTCTCACAACCCAGGAGAAGGCTTGTGGCCTCGCGAAAAAAGCACCTTCTCGTATCAGAAAAAAAACAGACCGTCAAGCATTATGGGAGAAAAAGCGTATTCTTTGTGGGATGCCCTGTGCTCCTTGCTTTTACCCGCCGTGTTCTTGGCGGGCTGTGCTCTTGGCTTTATGCTCTGCGCTCTTATGCTTCTTATCCCCCTGCGATCATGGGGATCAGGAACACTTCAGCGTTGTCCGGAACCAAGGTCGTCTCGAAATGAGGTCTCGAAATGGCTTTTTCGTTGATGCGCACAACAGCGTAGGGATAAGGATCTCCGACCTCCCTGAGAAGGTCGGCAATGGTCATCCCCCGGTGCCAAGGATAATCCTTGCCCTTCACCTTGATCACCCGGTCACTCCATTTGCTTTGAGCAGATCAAGAACTTCAGGGAAATCTATCTTCAGACGCCTGACCGTGGCGACCTTTGGGATTCCCTCCGAGGTCCACCCTCGTCGTTTGTAGACGGCGTCTTTCAGTTTTTCGTACATCCCTTCTCTGAAGCGCCTCAGGATCTTCACCTTTTCCTTGGTGCTCTTTCCCGTGATATCGACGCCGTGTTTCTCTGCCAGTTCCTTGTCATAGCGTTCTTTTCTGGATTCATACTCTTCGATCGTTACAGGCCCCACGGCGCGGTAAGGGATGGCATCCTGCTCTCTTCGGCCAAAACCCATTTTGAGATTGAAGAGGCGCTGAAAATTGTACACGGCTTCGCTCATGGTGATCAGATCATCAGGGGAGGACTTCCGGCCGGTGACGGCGCTGAAGTAGCGCGCATACCACTCCACGTGCTTCATGATCTTGGCGGGCTCCATACTCTCGGCGTTGTCTTCCGGAACGATGTCGTTCCAGGGCAGCTTGCACAGGCCGCACAAGCCGAACCACGTGCGAAACATGGGGAACCAGTGAAGAGCC
>Ga0101944_10005895_pt1 | contig 13449 bp, 13 predicted proteins | sample DewCreD2012metaG_FD_75245 | JGI IMG/M metagenome (GOLD analysis project Ga0101944, IMG submission 75245) | Hot spring sediment bacterial and archeal communities from British Columbia, Canada, to study Microbial Dark Matter (Phase II) - Dewar... ... | reverse complement strand
TCACGTTTGGTGATCTGACCGTGTTGGTCGGTCCGCAAGCGACAGGGAAAAGCATTTTTCTGCAATTCCTGAAGTTGGTGGCCGATACCGGCTACGTCCATGATGAGCTACGAAAGCATGGAATTGACTGGCAGCGGTCGCTGCCTTCGTTTCTCGATGTGTATTTCGGCGAGGGGATGCAAGGGATTTGGCACAACGGGGATGCGCCCAGCGCGATCACCGTGGACGGCCAGCCGGTGGACGCCAAAGAACTGGCGCGTCCCATGAATCGCAGCAAGAAATCCTCGGTGTTCTACATCCCCGCGCAACGGGTGTTGTCGCTGGCCAATGGCTGGCCGCGTCCCTTTACCAGTTTTGCCAGTGAAGACCCCTTTGCCGTGCGGGATTTCAGCGAGACCTTTCGGATTCTCATGGAGCAGGAATTGGGGCGCACCGAAGCCCTGTTCCCGAAAACCAAGCGGTTGAAGAAGAAGTACCGGGATTTACTGTCCCAGCATGTGTTTGGCGGATTTGGGTTGCGGGTGGACCGGCACGGCGCACAGAAGCGGTTGGTGTTGCAACAAGAGGACGCCGGTAAGTCCATCCCTTACATGGCATGGTCAGCAGGACAACGGGAGTTTGTCCCGCTGCTGATGGGTTTGTATTGGCTGATGCCCAGCGCCAGCGTCAAGCGACGCCAGCCCATTGAATGGGTGATCATCGAGGAACTGGAAATGGGCTTGCACCCCAACGCCATCTCCGTGGTGTTGCTGCTGCTCATGGAACTGCTCTGGCGCGGCTATCGGGTTTGCATCTCGACGCATTCACCCCATGTGCTGGATGTCGTGTGGGCCTTGAAAACCATGCAGAAACATAAGGCAAATCCGAGAGACCTACTGGAACTGTTTGATGTGGCCAAGACCGAGGCCATGAAGCAAGTGACCGCCACCGTGCTCCAGCGGGAAGCGCGGGTTTACTACTTCGACCGCGATGGACAAACCAAGGACATCTCCGATTTGGATCCCGGATCCGAGCATGTTTGGGAAGCCGGCTGGGGCGGCTTGAGTGAGTTCAGCGGGCACGTCAACGACGTGGTTGCCAAGGTCGTTAACCGCCGCCAGTTGCCGGGGCTTGAACAATGAGCTTTCGGCGAGCGGTTGAGGCAACAGCTTCCGTGCAGGCGCATTACCGGCCCGGTTTGCAGGCATTGGCGACTGGTGATGCCGCTCGCATTCAGTGCGACAACCCGCGACGCTTGACCGGCAGTGTCAACGTGGATGGGGCGCTGCAAGCTGCCGAGCCGAATGTGTCCCGGTGGGACTACGGAATCGGATTGCGTCGCAAAAGCGCAGAGAGCGCCATTTGGGTGGAAGTGCATCCTGCGTCGTCCACCAGCATCACCGACATGCTGAATAAATTGCAGTGGCTGAGAGACTGGTTGCGTTCGCAAGCCCCAGCACTGGCTGCGTTAACCCAGAGCGATTACTACTGGGTGTCCACCGACGCAACAATTGCAATTACGCCCAACTCCCCGCAGGCTAGGCGCTTGGCTGCTGCCGGATTGCGCGGGCCAATGCGTGTCTTGAAACTTGCGTGACAAACACAACCATGCCCACCCACAACATCATTGATAACCTGAAGCAGAGGCCGGTGGAGTGCATCCTCGCGGCAGAGGGTGGCACAGGCATTCCTGCCTGTGCATCCGCTGCATCACAGACAAGAATGTCTGTGGCACAGTGGGAGCGGGTGTATCGGCTGTACCTGCCTGCGCCAACCCGCCTGCTGCGCTGTTCGCAGCGCGGGCAGGGGCTTCGGCAGGCAGGCGGCCTGACGCCGGAGGAAATCAAGATTGTGGAGGGGGCAGGCACGTGATGATGGATGAAGAAATTGGAGGGACGGCTTCCACGCCGTCCGGACCGATCGTTGGAGGGACGCCTTCCACGGCGTCCGATCCCGGTCGGGGAGGAACCCGGCCCTCCACGGGCGGCGCGGGTGGAACCGCGCCCTCCCAGCAATTCTGGCAACGGGATTTCTGGGACACACAACTCCGACGTGGCGAAAGCTATTCCGCAAAATGGAAGTATGTTCGCCATAATCCCGTTCGGGCAGGTCTGGTCCCGTCAGCGGACCTTTGGCCGTACCAGGGCGAACTGAATGTTCTGAGGTGGCACGAGTGAATCATCGGCAAGGTGCCGTTTGACGTGTCGGGGTTGACGGCGGGCGACCGCGAGGCGGCCTGACGCCGGAGGGAACCAAGATTACGGAAAAGAAGCGTAGCAATGGGTGAAGGATTCAAGCGGGCACATAATGAAACCGATTCATTGGACACCGCATGCGCGTCAGCAAGCCGCCAAGCGTGCGATCGCAGAGCACGAGGTTGAACAGACTGTTACACAGCCAGATGCGGTCACGCCAGGCCGACCGCCCCGCTAAATCTTCATGCGGCGGCACCGGGACGCGGTGTTGCAAAACGAGATGTTGCTGCGGGTGATCGCGGAGGAAACGGACGCGGACTTGGTGATTATCACGCTTTACAAGACCTCGAAGTTCACGAAGTATGAGGGAGGAACCAAATCATGAAAATCGAGTACGATCCGGAGACCGACACGCTGACCATTACGCTGCGCGACGCGCGGGTGAAGGAAAGCGACGAGGTGCGGCCCGGCGTTATCGCCGATTTCGGGTACGACGGCGGGGTGGTGGGCTTCGAGATTCTGGATGCATCTCGGCACATGGGAAACCCCATGGCGATGGAGTATGTTATTGCGGAAACCAGTGGGGCTGTACGCGAAAAACCCGCGAGGAAATATGGCGCGTGACCGTGCCGACCGCTGCAAATCTCACCACACGACACCGGGCTTCAGCGGGTTGACGACCTCACACCGGGGGCTGTCAGCAGCGTGGTATCGGCCCGACTCAAGACAATGACGGCAAAGGAAGAACCCTCGCCATGATTATGGAAGGACAGAACAAGCCGCTCACCTCAACGTCCTTGCTGCGACGGATGGAACGCCTTCTGGCCGACAGAGCGCAAGGCAATAGCAGAGCCGCCCAGGAACTCGTGTATGCTGCCTGGGAAACGCCGGACAGCAACGCAGCGTTCGATCTGCTGACCCGAGCCGTGGAACTGGAGGTCACCAACATTGACGCGTGGCTGGGCCTGCTGGACTACACGCCCACAACGGTAGAAGAACGGATCCCGATCTTGCGCCGGCTTGTTGCCTTGGGGGAACAGAAACTCGGCAAGAGGGTCTTTGAACAGAACAAGGGTCACTTCTGGGGCTTGCTGGAGACGCGGCCTTACATGCGGGCGCGGGCGCAGCTCGCCTGGAACCTGATGGAACTGGACCGCTTCGAGGAATCCATCGCCGAGTACGAAGCCATGCTGGACCTTAATCCTAATGATAACCAAGGCATGCGTTACCCGCTAATGGCGTGCTATCTGGCCATCAAGCGCCTGGACGGAGCGAGACGGCTCTTGGAGCAGTATGACGAGCTTGGTTTCAGCGCGCTCTGGGCATGGGCGTATGTGCTGGAACGCCTTCTGGCCGGGGACCCTGACGGGGCCACGCAGGCTCTGCAGGACGCACGCAGGCAAAATCGGCATGCGCAAGCTTTTTTTGTCGAGCAACGCAAAGTCCCGCGCCATCTGCCGGGCTCGTACAGCCCGGGAAGCAAGGAAGAGGCCATCATCGCTTGGAACATCCTCAGACGCGCCTGGACGCGACACCCCGAAGCCCACGCCTGGCTCAAGGCGCAGTGCCGAAAGTAAGAGCAGGCGTTGTGCAGGCCGTGGCCTCTGCCGCCTCCGCACGGCCGGCATGGCCGCACCCGGCGCAGGTGTGACCCCGGCCTCGGCCTTCGTCTCCTGCGCGGTAGCCACGTTTTCCGCAGCCTGGGAGGTGGTCTCCGCGCCATCGTTGGCCGCCGGCTCGGCGCCGGCGCCGGCCGCCGGCGCCGCCCATTTCTCCCGCACCAGTTCGAGCATCTCTTCGGGAGTTACCCCGAGGTCCCGCAAGGTCTGAAGCGTGGGGTCGTCCGCAGCCGCCGCGGTGGCCACGGGCTGATTGACTTCGCGCTGACGGGTCGCACAACCGGCGAGGCACAACAGCCCGACCATAAGCATCCGGGTCATTTTCATGGCGCCACCTCCCTCGGCCAAGAGCAAGGCGCTCGCTTCCCTTGCTCCATGGGAAGTGACGGGACCGACGGGCTTTTTATTCAGCGCGCCTTGTGGCCGCATCAAAGCTCGACCACGACCACTTGGCCCCAGGTCATCGGCGGCAGCACCACCTGCCAGCCGCCACCCCGGCGGGTAATGGGCAGGGCCGGCCCGGGCTCCGGCAGGGCACAACGGACCCGGCGGGGACGGCGACCGTTCCATTGCAGCACCGTGCGCCAGCGAACCGGCGGTCGGGGTGCGCGCGCCTGCTCCCCCTCCCACGGCGCCGGGAATTGCTGAAGATGAATCACCGCCTCCCGTGAATGGCGGCCAAATATGCCCATCAGCAGCGGGGCGCCTTCCACCACCTCGGCCGGAGGCCGCGGCAGATCTCCGACCAGCGCGCCCAGGGCACGCACGGCCAACGGCGAACGGGAGTACCGGAACAGGGTGCCCAAGTCCACCGCCAGTTGAATCACCCGGCCCCGGCCCCATGGCGTGATGCGGCACACCAACGGGTTGCGCTTCCAGTCCAAGACGATTTCACGGCCACGCGCCGCGGCCAGTTCGGCCAGCGGACGCGCCCGCAGGCTGCCACCTTTCCCGCCGCGCCCCGCAGCAGGCACTGCAAAACGGTACTCGCGTCGCCCGGCCAGTTCCTCCCACGCAGGCAACCGCTCCCCGAATGGAAACATGTCCCGATCCCCCAGTGGACCTGCCAAACGGGGTTCACCCTCGTCGTCGCAAAGTCCGTACCAGGGACCGGTGACCAGAGTCCCGCCCAACCGCGCGTATTCCATGAAGACGGCGTGCTGCCGCGGCGTCAGCGCCACGGCCAGCGGCGTCACCACGATCGGATACCGCCGCAATCGCGCGGGCGTGAGGTGCGCGTCGAAGACCACGTCGCACGGCCGACCGGCAAAGGCCAGCGCGTGGTGCCAGCCGGTGACGCTGTTCCAGTAGTAATCGGTCCAGTCGGGATCGCTCACAAATGCCGGATTGCGCCCGAACACAAAGGTCTCGGTCTGTTGGGAAACATGCAGGGCGATGTACGGGACGGACGGCAGGCCGAGATACGGCGCCCGCGGTTTGAGTTCGTCCGCCAACAGGCGGCACACGGGCATTTCGACCGCGGCCTCACCTCCGCCAAAACTGGCATGGCCACCGGCTGTGGCGCAGGACAGGGCGAAATCCATGATGTCGCGCGGATTGATGACCGGACCGCGCGGCGTGTATTCGCGGCCTTTGAGCTCCATCCAAACCTCGGTATGGGGCCGACCGTAGGCGCGCATCAGCCGCGTGTGGAACGCCCCCTTGAGCGGCTCGGAATCCGCTTCCGTGCCGCTGACGAAGTTGCGGCCAAAGGGATTGAGCGGCACGGCGCCGTTCCAGCCGATCCCCTCGCGGTGATAGTGGTTGAAGACCACTGTCGCCTCGGGCACCGCGGCGTGAATGGCGTCCACCAGTTTTTGCCAGTAGCCCGCGAACACCTCGTAACGCCAGCGGACCCAGCGCCGGAACTCCGGCAGGGACCAGTCGTGGCGCGCGGGGAAGGTCAGGCCGGTGTCCGCCTGAAAGCGGGCGCGGCAGGCGGCGCACGAACACGAGACAGGTTGCGGGGCCATCCAGATCGGACTCCAGGCTGCGCCGTCGAACCAGATGCCATCGAGGTCGAATTTCCGGAGCGCCTCGATTACGTAACTGATCACGGCCTCGCCGTACCCGCTGTTGATGCAACAGGCGCCCTGATCGTCGCGCTGCGGGGGCACGAGGTACTGCTGCCGCCATTCGGGATGCTCACGGCCGGCAGCGCGGCACAGGCTCAGGGGATACCAGCTCATGGCCGCGATACGGTGGCGATGCAGCACCTGGACCCATTCCCGCAACTGCCGCTCGTATTCCGGCCTGGCACCGGGCCAGAGTGGCAGGTGCGGCGAGGGGTAATGCGACCCCTCCGTGGCCTCCACCACCGCGATCCAGCGAGCGTCCACGCCGAGGCCGGCCAGCAGATGCTCGAATTGCTCCTTGGGCAGGCCGCCGCAGGTGCCGTCGGGCGTGGGCCGATTTTCATGCCGCACCAGAGTGCGGGTATAGTCCCGCCACTCTGCGCCGCGGTCGGTGCGCAGCAGACCCCGAATGCCGCGCCGCCAGCTCCGCACCTCCGTGATCAACGCCCAACCCTTGACGCCGCTGGCCACTCGTACCGTGAACACGTGCCGGCCCCGCGGCAGAGCCACGAGGATGGGGTGGTGCATCTCACCCACCGGCCCGCGGTTGCCACCGCGTGTGGCCGCCACCTCGACGCCGTCCAGCCACCAGACGGCCATCCAGTCGGCATCGTAGGTCAGGTCCAGAGTTCCGTCCTCGGGTACTTCCAACTCACAGAACGCGACGGCATGCGGCGTGCCCGGCATGCGGCCGAGGCATTGCCAGAAATCCAGCCGCGGGCCTTCGGTCTGCACGCGCTTCACGGGCACGGTCTGGCCCTGCCATTCCCAGGCCGCGGGAATCTCCGTGGCCCCATCCAGGGGCAGCTCGAACCACAGGGGATCCTCCGCCCGGGGCAAAATCGGCCCGACGACCGTCCAGGTCCGCAGTTGCCCCAAAATGTCACCAGCGTTTGTATGTTGCACTGTCGTCGCTCCTTACGCCGCCTTCAATTCCAGCGCGGGCTCTCTACGCCCTGTTCTTGTACTGCCCGGGCTGGGCCGTCGTCAATGCCAGCACCTCGCTCAACAACCAGTGCTCGTTCGGGCCTTCGTTCCGGAACTCCCCGTTGAAACTCTCAAGGTGCGCATCCTGCCGCAGCTTGCCTGGCTCGATGAAATAATGACCATCATGGCCCATTTGCACCGGGGCACGAGCCCAAGCGGTTCGCGCTCCGGTATTGCGTTGAACTGACAAACGACGTGTCCCGCGCGCCGACAAAAGTCTTCGCCCGCACGGCGGACCAGGCGGGAGAGCGCGTGCTGATCGAGCTGCGAAGGCTTCCCGATGGCCAGAGCGAGAGCGTCATTCCGTTCCTGCTATGTCGCCTGGATTTGGTACGGCGGCTGCGGACTCGCCAGCGGCTACTACAATCTGGCGTTCGTGCTTTCGACCGGGACGCAGTACCGGATCGTGGTGGTGACGATGTTATGGCCCGGCGAGGAAGACTTCGTGGATCTGCGCGGCGATGGGAGCTGCCAGATCGTCCACACCACGTTCGTGTACGGCGAGCCCGGGCGTGACGGCAAGGCCCACAACTACTGGGTGTACAATCTGCTTGAAGTCCAGGGCGCGGAGCTACGCCTCGCCAACCACCTGCACCCCGAATTCCCCAAATGGATCTGGTACACGTTCAAGCCGAACCACAAGGCCACGCGGCAACTGACCGAGGAGCAGAAGGCACGGCTGTGGGAGGGGCAGGGCGAGGTATTCTGGTGCCCTTGATCTAGTCCGACAAATCTTGAAGAAGGCCTGCGACAATCCAAAGAAGTCTTTCCCGCGCAAGTAACTTCCGGTTGTCTCTCCTAATAAGTGTTGGACATGGGCAAACAAAGCCATCTCCACGTCGGCAGCAAACCACCGCCCCAAGCGGTTTCCCCCCTGCATGGGGTTGATTATCCCTCGTCGCGTAAGCATGATAGCCGCCAGCCGACACTCCTCGGCGAACAGAGCATATTCACCCCCATCCTTCTGTCCGCGACCACAACGGAGCGACAAGTGGCTGTCAAGGGCGGGAAACCTGTTCGGCCAGAAAAACCGCAAAATCTTGGTCGCATAAGTTGGTCCCAGTCCGGGCACCCTGGTCTCATAGAGAATTGCGTTGAAAACAGCCTGATCGCCGTTATTGGGTGCGACGTCTTTAACAACACGATGCAACACGCCGTGAAGCACTTCCAGCTTGTTTAGAACTTGGTCCCGGTGCTTCTGCCACATGGGGCCTCCCCCCAGTGATATAGTGAATTAACGAATCTCCCCAATAGAGGTCCTTCACCATTTTCCGTGGGTTTTATTATTGAGGTCCTTCCCGGTTTGGTGTGTTTTATTCATTGAACGAACCCGGGGTAAAGGTCGAGGCCTCCCAAGTGGAATAAGATGTCCCGTTTGAAGCGGTTGCGGTTGCGGTAGCCACAGGCCTTCTGGATCAACTGCTGGATACGGCTGTTGAGGCCTTCGGAGGCGGCGTTGCTGAGATGATAGCGGAAGTAGGTCACAATGTTGGCCCAGTGCTTCTGGAAGAGGCGCACGACCTTCTTCACCGGCTCCAGCCGCGTGGCCAGCGCCTCCCGGCACCACTGGCGGAAAAAGGCCAGAGCATCCCCCGGATCGGCGCACCGCCAGAAGGAGCGCCACAGCTCCTTGACCTTCCAGGCCCTTGCTGTCTTGGTGGCCACCGCACGCAGCGCTTGGAGACGGCTGGCCCACTTGCGGGGCAGGTTCTCCAAGCCGTACAGCCAGAGCTGTCGCGTCCCCTTCAGCGCGTCCGCGTCGGCGCTCGCCATCTGGCCGCGCTCCGCGCGGCGCACCGCGTCCACCGTCTCCAACCCGGCCCGCTGCTTGATCCAGTCTGCCGCGCCCCAGTTGATCCGCAGAATCTTGCACGCTGCCGCTACGCTACACGGCCCAAGCAGCGGCGGGCGGAAGAATGCGACGTGTGCCAGAACCCGATCAGGAAGTTCCCCGTCATCAACTATCAGCCGCCGCCCACCGGGCGGACCGAGGAAAAGGCTCTGCGCCAGCCACTTGCCGTGTGTCCGCCGGACTTCAAGGATGTCATCCTGTTTGGCGTGCTGACCGGCCTGCGGCCCCAAGGAATTCGGCTGCAGCGCAGACTGCATCGTTGGTGCAAGAAGGCGGGCGTTGAGCGGATTTCGCCCTATGCGTGGCGGCACACGTTCGCCAGCCTGGAGAGCGAGGCTGGCGTGAACCAGATCAGCTTGGCCGGACTCATGGGGCACACCACGGTACGGACCACGGCGCGGTACGTGACCAACAGCGCGGACTTCCCTAAAGCGGCTGCCAACGGACTTGCCTTGCGGCTGCAAGCGATACTGGGCGACGACACGTCGCGGGCAAAAACCGGTCAAAAAGTGGCCACCAAAGTGGCCACCAACGAAACCAGGCGCGGTGCTGGAGAAAGACGGACTTACAGAACTGACTGGCAAACCGCCGTTTAGGCTGGTGGGCGCTAGAGGACTCGAACCTCCGACCCCTACCATGTCAAGGTAGTGCTCTAACCAAACTGAGCTAAGCGCCCGCGCTCGCCGGACTTCCGCAACGACTATAGGCCCCTTCACCTCGCTCTGTCAAACGCTACGGCGGGTTAACCCCGGGTGCGAAAGGTGCGCACCAAAGCCCAAACAAACATGGTCAAAATGACCAACCAGGTGCCCAACATGAACACCCAACCCGCGCGGGTCATACGGCCCCCTGCGGCGAGGCCTTCCGCCGCCACGCCAACCACACCAGGAGCGCCAGCAGCGCGAACAGCAGCACCAGCACAATCCGCGTCATGAGAATCGGCAGCGTACGTTCCGGTGGCACGTTGCGCAGCGTCAGCAGCGGAAGGCCGTCCTGAATCAGATAGGCCGTCAGAATGACAAGCAGAAACACCGGCGTCACGTACCTGATGATCCAGCGATAGAAACGCGGAATCGTAATATCCGAGCCGATATGCAGCTCGCTCCAGGCGCGGTCCATGCCGAAGACCCAGCCGAACAGAATCGTCTCGACCGTGCCGAAGAGCACCAGCCCGAAGGTCCCGCCCCAGAAATCGAACTCGTCGAGGACGCCGGCGCCGAGGCCGAAGATCACCAGATGGCACAGCAGGAAAGTGACCATCCCAAAAACCAGCGCGGCCTCTTTGCGCGCCAGATTGAATTCATCCTCGAGAAAAGCCACCGCCGGCTGGGCCAACGAGATGGACGAGGTGATGCCGGCGAGAAACAGCAGGGCGAACCAGAAAAAGCCGAACAGCGGGGCAAACGCCAGCTTCTGGAGCACGAGCGGCATGGTCTTGAAGCCGAGGTCGAAGATGCTGCCGGACTGGAGAACGGCCACAGGGCCGAAGAAAGCAAAAGCCGCGGGGATCACGATGCTGCCGCCGAGGATCACCTCAGCCACTTCGTTGGCGCTGGCCGCCGTCAGTCCCGAAAGGGCCACATCGTCACGCGGGGAGAGATAGCTGGCGTAGGTAAGGATCACGCCGATGCCGACACTGAGCGTAAAAAAGATCTGCCCGGCGGCGGCCAGCCACACCCGGCCGTTCAGGGCCGCGCCCAGGTGGGCCAGTCGCACGGGAGAAAGCCCCGGCTCTCGCAGAAACCGCTCCCAGGCCGCTCCGTTCCAGAGCTTGGACCAGTCCGGATTCCACAGGAAGCCCAGGCCGGAGAACACGTTGTTTTCCGGATGGGCCGGGTCCGGGCTGCCGAGCGTAAGCACCCGCACCATCAAAACCACCGCCATGACGAACAGCACCGGCAGGGCGTAGCGGCAGACCCGCTCGATTCCCCGCCGGATCCCAAACGCCACAATGCCGAGGTTCACGGCAAACGTGATCAGAAAGAACGCGTAGGCCGTGGCCAGGCCGGAGAAATATTCGTTGCGCGTCAAGCCCCGGTAGGCGTCCAGAAATGCGGTCATCGAGGCGTGATCGTGGCACCGGTTGTACAGACCGCGGAGCGCAAACACGCTGTAGCCCAGCAGCCAGGATTCGATGTACGTGTAGTACACGAAGATCACGATCGGGCCGAAAATACCGATCACTCCGAAGTATTTCACGAAGCGGTTCTTGTTCGCGAGCGTGTGAAACATGCCCGGGGCGGTGCTGTGGCCAAAGCCGCCGCCGAACCGGCCGATGGTCCACTCGATCCACATGAGCGGCAGGCCCAGCAGGAGGAGCGCAACGAAATAGGGAATCATGAAGGCGCCGCCGCCGTTCTGCACCGCCTGGCCGGGAAAACGCAGGAAGTTCCCCAAGCCGATGGCACTGCCCGCCACGGCCAGAATAACCCCGAGCTTGCCGCTCCACCGTTCGCGCGCCATATGCCGCCATCCGCCAACGGGCCGGAAACGCCGTACCGCAAAGCGCTGCCCACCGGGCGGCCGGAGCTTTGTCAGAGCGCTTTGTCAAGCGCCTGCTTGGTATGTTCCTTGCCCGGCTGGGGCGCCGGGCCTCCCGGAGCCGCAGGTGGGGTCCGGCCCAGCAGTTCATCGAGCTTGGGCTGCAGGAACTTGATGGCCTCGCCAAGCAAGGCGTCCTTTTCGTCCTGCTCCTTTTGTTTTTCCAAAAGGGTCTTGTACGCCTTGTCGTCCTTCTTTTGCAATTCCTGCACTCTCTTGCGCTCGCGCTCCCCTTTGCGGACTTCGGCGTCGCGGTAGAAATCCAGCCGTTTCTCGGCTTCCTCGGCCTTCGCAAAGCGCTCCGGCAAACCGATAATCTTGCGCGGCTTGAGCTTGGCAGCCGGGAAAGGAATATCCTTGTACTTGGGGTCATTACGCCAATCCCGTCCGGCCGCTTCCAGGGCCTGCCGGAACACCTTGGCCTCGGCTTGCAGCTCCTTTTCCAAGGTCTTGAATTCCGTGACCGAAACGACTTGATACTCCGTTTCGTTTTTGAAATCGGCAAGCTTGACGAGCAACACAGGTTCCTGCTGGCCCAGCGCCGCGCAAGTCAGAGCCAGCGACGCCGCAATGATCTGCCCTCCTGCGAAGCTTTTCATTTCTCGGATCTCCCGTGCACGGGGTTTGCGGTTGAGCGGGGTACCTTATACGAAACATGACCACCGGTCCGCAAGCAGCAAGTGGGGGCCGCGCAAAGCACACCCGCCCGGCACGCACCGCGCGACCAGAGTGCCCACCGTCAGCGGCGCGCGAGTTCGGCCGCAAGGTCCAAATAGCACTTCACGGCCGGTGGTGGGATGTTCCACGGGATGTGGTTGCCGATGCACATCATGTACCCGCCGCTCAGCTCCGCCGTGGCCACCATGCTGCGCACCATGGCCCGGATTTCCGCGGGTTGGTTGCGCAGTAGAACGCGGTTGTCACCCTCGCCGGCCAGCAGACAATCGGGATGGCGCCGGGCAATGGTCTTGAAAGCGGTGTACGGTTCCGTGACCAGCCCACGGGCCCCGCAGGTGAACACGTCCTCGGCAAAGACGTCCATGCAGCCATCGCTCATGAAGATGACTTCCTTGCCCGCCGCGCGCAGGATGCCCCAGAACTCCTCGTAACGGGGGAAGATGTGCCGACGCATCCAGGCCGGGGAACAGATGGCGCCGCGGCTGTTGACGATGTCATCGTGACAGACCACGAAATTGACGGGCAACCGCGCCATGGCGCGAAAAACGCGGCGGTTGAGTTCCGCAAATTCCGCCAGCAGGTGTTCGAAGCGCGGATCGAGGCAGGTTTCCAGAAACAGTTCCCATCCGAAGGTCAGCAGCGGCCACATGAACAGTGTGTTGTAGAAGTTGGCGCAGGCCACTTCGCCCCTGGGCGGGCGGTCGCCCCATTCGGCCGGATAGCCGGCGCGCAGGCGCCGGTACACGGCTTCTTCGCTGGAAAAGTCCCAGTTGTTGACCACATGCGGCCAATCGGTGAAATCCGCCTTGGCGAGCGGACTGAAGCGGAACACATCCTCCGGGCTTCGGAAAAAGGCCTCGCCATGCGTCCAAGTGCCGCTTTCGCCATCGCCCCAGCGCACGGTGTGCCGGTCGGCATCAACAGCGGGCTGGTCCGGTCCGCCGAGGCTCGGTCGGGGTTTGGGATCGTCCGTGGCGGGGATCGGCAGGTTCAACTGCGGGTAAAGTTCCTTCAGGCGCAACCGGCACAACCGCGGATGGGCGTAGTAGTCAATTCCGGTCAGATAGGTCTCGGCGTCCGGACACGACCAGTGTTCCCAGTGCGGGATGCGTTTGGGCGCCAGCCCCATGAACGCCAGATAGCTATCGGAGCACACCATCTCACCCGAGACATCGCTCATGGGGAGTCTAATCCTCCGGAATCCGCGGCGGGCGCTACTCGTTCAACCACTCCCCGCCGCTCGCGATGTTTTCGCGGGTAAAGACCCGCGAGGCCAGGGTGATCTCCCTGGGAACCTGGTGTCCGTGCAGGATGGCCCAGGCCGCCTCGATGGCCTCTTTGCCGCCGGTGGGATATTCAAAACTGGCCTCGAGAATCCCCTGCCGCACATAGGCCTGACCCTCGTGGGGCAACGCGTCAATGCCCACAAAGATCATATCTTTTTCCCGCCCGACAGCCCGGGCCGCGAGATAGGCGCCGTGGGAGCCGGGATCGTTGTGGGCATAGACCAGGTCTATCGGCTC
>Ga0101944_10005894_pt1 | contig 13450 bp, 12 predicted proteins | sample DewCreD2012metaG_FD_75245 | JGI IMG/M metagenome (GOLD analysis project Ga0101944, IMG submission 75245) | Hot spring sediment bacterial and archeal communities from British Columbia, Canada, to study Microbial Dark Matter (Phase II) - Dewar... ... | reverse complement strand
GCCCGGCTTGAGACCCTGCCTGACATCGACCCCGAGCAGCAGAGTCTCGTCCTGAACCACGATGTGGTCCGGCCGGTAAACATTGGTTCGCCTCCGGATCTCCCTCGAATTCACCCGCAGGTAGGCTTCCACGGGAGCCCCACGGCGCTCGACCCCGAACAGGGGGAAGCTCTGAACCCAATAGCCCGCCTCGAAAAAAGCCTTGGCCATGAGAATGGTGGCAACGACCGTCCCCTGCCCACCCCGTCCGTGGAAGCGGATCTCGAGCATGAAATTCTCCCGTGGAATCAAGAACCGGACCGGGCAGCCACCGCGCCATCCGGCGTCCGTGACGCGCCTCACCAGGTTTTCAGCACCGGTTCCAGACGACGACAATAGCCCGGGCGGGCTGCGCACCCAAACTCCTGAAGCTGTGGCTGACATCCGAATCAAAATAAATGCTGTCTCCGGGCTGGAGCACCTCCACCCGGTCGGGAGTGCGGAACTCCAGCCGCCCGTCCAGGAGATGGAGGAACTCCTCCCCTTCATGACTCACGAAAACCATCTCGCTCGTGTCGAGGGCCGGGAACTCCACCATGAACGGCTCCATGTGCTTTCCCGCCCTGTATCTCTCGAGGGCCTCGTAAACATAGGTCATCTCTCCTTCGCCATGATGGGGGCGCCGCGCCACCCGAACCCGTTCCGGCGCGCGAGTGACGGCAATCTTCTCCGCGCCGGGCTTGTCTTCGAAGAAATACGCCATGCCGACATTGAGAGCCTGGGCCAGTTTCAGGAGCATGGCGATGGGCGGAGCGAACCGGTGGTTTTCGACCTCGGCCAGACGCTCCCTGGAAAAGCCCGTCTTGGCTGCGAGATCGTGCAGCGTCAACCCGCTCTTCTCCCGAAGCTCCCTGAGCTTCACCCCGATGCGAAAGGCTTCCAGTGCCTGAGTATCCTGCATTTCAGCCATGACATTCTCCTCGTCCCCCGGCGATCGCCCACTGTCTGAGCATATCGCCTCTTTTCGCGGGGCCAGGTGCGCTTCCCCAAAAAAAGCGAGCGAATGAACAGGCAGTGGTGACCGCCAGCTCTTCGCTCGCCGGAATGATGGCCCTCATCGAGACCTCCCCGGGAAGTCCCATGCTCATCCACCCGCCGTTTACTCTCCGGGCTGAACCTTCTGAATGATGGGGTTCACCTTCTGTTCATTTCGAATCTGCGCCACCAACGTGTTGGCCTTGTCGATGCCGGCCACGGGCTCGAGCTGCACCACGTGGACCTGCCCCAGCTTGGGATGGTTCTTCACCTTGACCACCACCTTGTAGCCCCGCTTCTGCAGATTGTCCCGCATCTCGTCCGCATTGCGCTTTTCCTGGAATGATCCCACCTGCACCGTGTAAAGAGTCTTGTCGATGGACGGCTTCACTTTGGTCTCATCGGTGGGGACCTTTCCCGTCGCGGGTCCCAGGGCAGCCTCCTTTTGCTTGGGAGGCGCATCCGCCGGCATCTCCGCCGGTTTCGGGCGAACGGGCTCGGGCGTGACCCTTGGAAGACCGACTTCCGGAGGGGTGCCGGCCAGTTCCCTCGGTGGAGCCGAACCCGGGAGCGATGAAATCACCCCTCCCACGCTCTCCCTCTTTGCGGCCTCATCGCCCGGGGTCGCTTTTTCAGCTGTCGCTCCCTCGGGCTGGGGTCTCTTTGGCGGAGCATCGGTGAAGCCCTTGATTTCCGGAGGAATGGGCATCACCCGGGATTCTCCCGTCCGCGCCGGGTCCGGCAACTGCCCGGGAAGCTGCGGAGTGACTTCGGCTGGAGGCAGACCCGTTCGGGGTATTTCGTGCACCACGACACCGTTCCGGTCGGCTCCCCGCTGGGATCCCTTGTTCCCCTTCTGCTGAAAGAGAGGAGTCACGATGATCACGACAACCAGCCCGACCGCGGCCCACAGGAGAACCTTGACATATCGGGGCCTGCCCGAGGGTTCGGCATTTCTTGTCACAAAGACCTTCTTCGCCATGACTTCACTCCTGGCCAACGGATCGAGCGCGATTAATGGCCCGTGCAAAACCGGGCATTGCCCCCTCGATGGTGGCATCGTCCACGCAGTAGGCGATTCGGAAATGGCCTGGTCCCCCGAATCCGCTCCCCGGCACGGTCAGAATGTTTTCCTCCTGCAGCAGCCGAACGAATTCCACGTCGTCGGCGAGGGGGCTCTGCGGGAAGAGATAGAACGCCCCCGGCGGCACAATGAGATCATAACCCGCCTCCCTCAGTCCCTTCACCAGTCGATCGCGCTTGCGTTGGTAAACGGAGACATCCACCGTCAGCCCCTGGAGCTCCGCCACCAGGTATTGCATCAGGGCCGGAGCATTGACGAAGCCCAGGATGCGATTGGCCAGGGACAGGGCGCCGAGCAGGGCCGTAAGGTCCGCCGCATGGGGGTGCACGGCCACGAAGCCGATGCGCTCGCCGGGCAGCGAAAGCTCCTTGGAGTACGAGGTTGCGATGAGCGTATTGGGATAGAAGTCGAAGGGGCACGGAACCACGTGGCCGTCGTAGACGATCTTGCGGTAAGGTTCATCGGAAACCAGGTAAATGGGCCTCCCGTACTGCTTGCTTTTGGCCTCAATCAGCCGTCCGAGCTGTTGCAGGGACTCCGCACTGTAGATCTGACCCGTTGGATTGTTCGGGGAGTTGATGAGCACCACCTTGGTCCTGGGACCCATGGCCGCGGCCAACCCGTCCAGGTCAAGGGTGAAGTCCGCCCGGGTCGGCACCGTTCTCAGCACGCCCCCGTGGTTGTCGGCATAGAAGCCATACTCCACGAAATAGGGACTCGGGACCAGCACCTCATCCTCGGGGTCCAGAAGCGCCTTGAAGATAATGTTGAGGGCCCCCGCAGCCCCGCAGGTGGCGATGATGTTGTCGGAACACAGGGATACACAGTGCTCGCGGCTCAGATGGTCCGAAACGGCGCAGCGCACTTCGGCCAGTCCCGCGTTGGGCATGTAGGCGTGCATGCCCGGCTTGCAGCGATTCACGATCTCCACCAGCTTCCGCTGCACCGCGTCGGGAGGCGGCACATTAGGGTTTCCCAAGCTGAAATCAAAGACATTTTCCGCACCATGAATCTGCTTGAGCCGAGCTCCCTCCTCGAACATCCGCCGTATCCACGATGATTTCTCCATGAACTGGAGCATTTTGGTCGCTATCGCCATGGGCATGGCCTCTCTGGTTCCTTGTGGTCCGGGAAGTCTGACCGGCCCAACGGCCGGCATGGGCGATCTCAAAAGGACGCTGCGTCCGGGGGTGACCGCTTTCGGCGTCAGAGTGCCGGGTTGTGCATCCATTCCTTGCCTTCACTATAGAAGAGAAAATGGTGGGGATGCAAGCGGCAAGAGTCCAAAAAAGGTCGCGAACCCAGCCAGGATAGCCCCCCCAGGCGCAGAGCGCGCAAGGATTAGCCTTTCCCTGTCCCTGGAAGGTCTGCTAGATTATGAAAGAAAGGGCGTTCTCGTGAAGGGATGCCGGCTCATGCAGCCTGCAAGCACGAATGCAGGCGCGATTCAGGCCGTATTGACCACCGATCGGCGTCGAGGAGGGACCCATGGACTTCAAATCGTTTTTCGAGAAGTGCAAGATCGAATCCACGGTGAGCGATTTCGAATCTTACCTGGCCTACTGCATCCTCGAAAAGAAGGTCAAGGAGGGCGCCCAATCCGGCGCCATGAGCGTGGAGAAATACACTGAGACCAGGGACAAGGCTTTCGATCTGCTGGACGAAAAGGCCGCCCAGACACTCTACGCCCTGTCAGGAGCCTCGGAGTGGAAGGAAGGCGAGTGGGAGGGGGCTCTCCGGTAATTACAGCGCCACTCAGGAAGGTGTCCGTTTTCGCTCCGTCATGCCGGCGGTCTCCCGGCTCAGCGCCTGCCGGGAAAAGCTTCAGCCGGCATCCAGGGTTTTCCATGGATTCCGGCTTGAAGACTGCCGGAATGAGGACTCAGATGTTGGACCCACTGTTGTGCAGGCCCGTATTGAGCTCGCACGGCAGGAGCTTCAAAAAGCGCGCTCCCCCCGAGGGGCTCCACCACGGAGCCCCTCGGGGGGAGCACACCTTGAATGAGGACCGATGCTGCCGGTCCAACTGATCATCTATTTGGTACGCAGGAACTCACCGGTCAGGATTTCCCACGCCAGCTCGGGCACCTTGCCGACCACATCGTCGATGACACCACCGTCGGCGTAGGTCATGCCGACCGAGCTCACCATCTGCACCAGCCTCTGGTGCTCGGCGTGGATCCAGTCCACGCTTTCCTTCCCGTAGAGCAGATCCTTCAGGTTCTTTTTCATGTCCGTGGGGTCGATGACCATGAGCCACCCCTGGCTGTAAGGCTCATCCTTGACCATCCGCGTTTCCTTGGTGGCCTGGTAGTTCACGGCCGCCACCACGCCGGAGACGGGGGAGAGGGCTGAAGCTTCCTTGCCCATCCGGTTGAAGGTCAGACCCACTTCGCTGAACTTGATCTCCTCGCCCGTCAGGGGAAGATCGATCTTGTCCACCGGTCCGAAAAGCTTCATGCTGAAGTCATCCAGGCCGATGCGGATCCGCCCGCCGTGCTCCACGCGAGCCCAGGCATGCCCCAAGTGGAAGAAGTGGCCTTCCGGAAGCCGATAGCCGTCCACGTGGGGTATCCGCTCGAAATGATAAGGAATCTGAAGTTCGAGTCCGTCTTCCAGCATCTGGTCAAACTGGCAGCTGTGGCATTCGAAGTCGTAGGGACAGAGACGGAACGGCGCCCGCCCCGTCAGGGTATGCCGGCACTTGCGATCAAGACCCTGGCGATGCTTCATCTTCTCCTGCCAGGGAATGATGTTGGCCTTCTTGCCGGTCGGCTCGGCGCCCTTCATCCTGGCCACCACGTTCCTGTCGGCCGTCTCCTTCATGGCCTTGTCGAAGGCGCAGGTGTGGCAATTGTAGTAGTTGTTGCAGAGTTTGAAGTCGATGACCCCGGCCTCCATCCAGATGCACTTGTCCTCGCCCTCGGGAACCGCCTTGAATCCTGTCACTTTGCCTCTCGTTTCCATGTCCATCCTCCGTCGTCTTTGTAAAGGTTCATCCAGGTGCTGGAATTTTCCACATCGTGGGTTGTTGCCCTTCTTTAAAGCACTTCTTATGCCATCTGTTGCCTGTATTTATAACATATTGTTTTCATTAATTTTTTATTATCCTTGGCAAGACTCGCCTTTTGTGGGCAGCCGACCAAAGTGTTGTGAATCACCACTCATCTCGAGCTAATTAACCAATAACCTATTGATTTAAAATAACTTTTAGATGTGTTGATAAATGCAACATGCTGTGGCTGTTTACCACACTTATTGAGGGATCCATGAGGCCTGGAAACGGTGAGGCTGTGGTAAAAGCCTAAGGGATGAACCTGCGCAGGAAGGGCTTCTTTTCCCTGGGGCGCTCGAACTCCTCCGTACTGCCCTGGGGGGCCGCGCCGGACCGGGGTTCGGGAGCAGGAGCCCGCTCGGGAGCTGGGGCTTCGGCCTCCGCCATGCGGCCCTCCCCGAGGAAGCGAAACGCGGGGCCGTCGGCGCCCAGGGAGACCAGATCGTTTAGGTTGAGCGGAGACTGGATTGCGATCACCTGACCGTTGACGAGCACCTGCCCGCGGCCCGTGAGGTCCTTGACCCAGTAGGCATTCTGGTGGAAGAAGAATTGGGCGTGCATGTCGTGGACAGCCGGATGGTTGATCACCATCTGGCAGTTGGGGTGCTTGCCCACCGTCACGGGCACCTGCTTAAAGGATCGCAGGGTTGGGCCATACTGGAAAACCATGGAGGCATTCACCGTCGGCACTTCCGAGGGCGCCTCGGGCTTGATGACCCGAGGCTGTTCGACGGCGGGCACCGCCGGGGCGTGAACCGCCGCCGGCTTTCCGGCCGGTTGAGGCGCCGCCGCCGGTGCTTCGGCGGGAGCAGCATCGGGCCGACGCGGGGGCACATCGGGTCTGTCCTCCTTCATCTGGATGAGGAAGCTGACCTTGGGCCCCCCCTCGGCAAAGGCCAACACATCGCCGCTTTGGAGGTAGGTTTCCGAGACCCGCTTGCCGTTCACGAAAGTCCCGTTGGCGCTGTGGTCCACCAGTTTGAAACGGTTTCCGTCCCGCTGTATGTCGGCGTGCATGCGCGATATGATGGCCAGATCGGCGGGAAACCGCAATTGGCAGGAAGGATGCCTTCCTATGGCGATGTGGTCGAGCTCATACTCCTGGATCTGGCCCTTCATGGGGCCATGGAGGTGAACCAGCTGAACGGTGATGACGGGAGGTTGCTTCATGGGCAGAACCGTTCCGGAGTTGTTGGTGGACGAAGATCATTGCATACCTGAACCTTAAATTTTATTATAGTCATGGAAAGCTAAAGGCCGCAACGAGTTGTTGCGAGACAAAATCTGTTGGACCAGCCAGCTCTGCCTGGTCAGCTCGACAACCATCCACCGCATCAACCCACTCCAAAGGGTCGCTTCCAAGGACTTTCTGAGCATGATCACGGAAAAACCAGATCCCTTTGACCTCGAAGCCACTCTACCCACGGGCGAGACAGCACCCGGATCGCCCTCCCAGCATCGGCCGGGCGTCGGTTCGGCCATGCCAAGGGTTCGCTCCTTCGGACGCACCGACATGGGCCTTCGACGCAAGAACAACGAGGACGCCTTCCACGTGGACGGCGACCTGGGGCTCTGCGTCCTTGCTGACGGCATGGGAGGGGCTGCGGCTGGAGAGCTTGCGAGTCAGATTTTCGCTCAAACGGCCGTCGAAGTGTTTACCTGTCACGGCACATCGACGGAAGATGAGGTTCTGGGGCTCCTCCAGCAAGCTTATCGGATGGCCAACGAGCGAATCCTCTCCCACGTGCAGGAGCATCCCGGGCATGCGGGCATGGGATGCACGGGTGAAATATTGCGGTTTTTCGATGAGCGGTTTGCCATCGGGCACGTCGGGGACAGTCGGGCGTACCTCTTCAGGAGCTCGGAGCTCAGACAGTTGACGCGAGACCATTCCCTGGTTCAGGATCAGGTGGATCAGGGGCTCATCACTCGCGAGGAAGCCCGTCGCCATCGCCTGCGCAATGTGATTCTTCGAGCCGTGGGCACCAAGGAGGATCTGGCCGTGGATTTTGTTCGAGGCAGGGTCCTTCCAGGCGACATCTTCCTGCTCTGCTCCGATGGGCTGACGGATATGATCGAGGACAAGGTGATCTGGAGCGTTCTGTCCACGGCGGGCCGGATCGATGAAAAGGTGGATCAGCTCATTGAACTGGCCAACCGGGCCGGTGGAAACGACAACGTTACCGTGGTCCTGAGCGAGGTGCTTGAGATCCCTTGACTGCGGGGACTCACGGGAATGCGGCGAAAGGTTTCTAGGTTCTGGTTTCCGGTTGAAACCACGTTTTATTGTTCAGGCTGCCGCACGGATGCATGAGGAATCGCTCGATTTCACGCTGGCGAATGTGTAATCCGCGAATGCGCCTCCCCAGGTCTGCATTCATCACCGCACCGGTTATTCACGTGACCCATGCAATACGGAAGATATCGAATCATTAAGGAGCTCGGAAAAGGTTCCATGGGCGTCGTCTATCAGGCACACGACCCTCAGATTGACCGTCCTGTGGCCCTCAAGGTCCTCCGGCCCGACCGGGTCGATTCCGAAGCCTTCGTGCACCGGTTCATCAAGGAGGCGAAAGCCGTCGGGCGGCTCTCCCATCCCAACATCGTGGTGGTTTACGACATCGGCGAGGACCACGGAACGGTCTACATTTCCATGGAATTCCTGGAGGGAAGACCCCTGAACGAGGTCCTGAAGGAGCGGAGCCTCAGTCTATCGCAGGCGCTGAAAATCGGAATCCAGGTTTCGGATGCCCTCGACTACGCGCATCAAAAAGGCATCGTCCATCGGGACATCAAGCCGAGCAACATCATCGTTCAGTCGGACGACAGCGTCAAGATCACCGATTTCGGCATTGCCCGCATCGAAGACCCGCTCGCCACTCAGCAGACCCAGGCCGGCGAAATTCTCGGGACTCCCGCGTACATGGCTCCCGAACAGGTCCTCGGTCAGCCCGTGGACGGCCGCTCCGACCTCTTCTCCCTCGGGGTTATCCTTTACGAGCTCACCGCCGGGCAGCGCCCATTCAGCGGCGAGAGTCTCCTCACCATGTTCCGAAGCATCACCGAGGATACGCCTCGGGAGCCCCTGGAACTGAACCCTTCACTGCCCAGGGATTTCTCGCGGGTTGTCCTCAAGTCGCTGGCCAAGGAGCCCCGGAATCGCTTTGCCAGCTGCCGAGAACTGAGCGAGGCGCTTCGCCATTGTCTCAAGTTGGTGGAACCGGCGCCCGCCGTCTTTCCGACTTCCACCATTGAAGGCAGCCGACAGCCAATCCCCTTGCTCATCATCCTGGCCGCCCTGACGGTGGGGGCGGTGCTGGTCGCTGGGTCCGTCCTTTTGATGCGCACCGGTACCGGGGACTCGGTCGCCCCCTCGTCTCCCCAGGTCCAGCAGCCGGCCTCGGAGCAGGAGGATCGCAGGGACAGACATCCTCCCTCACCAGCCGCCGAACCGTTTCAAGCCCAAGCTCCCGCGCACCCTTTCCAACCTCCGGCTCATGGGGCCGGACAAGCTCAGGACGATGCGTCCTCGCTGCATGCTTCGGCGCCCACGCCAGAGCCGCCCGTGGATTCGTCGGATCTGGGCTTCCTGAGGATCGAGAGCACGCCCGTCGGAGCCGAGGTGAGCATCGGAGGGGAGTCGCGCGGAGCGACCCCGCTGGAGATCGCGCTGCCACCGGGGGCCCATGAGGTGCGGATCACGCTGACGGGCCATGGAGACTGGGAGGCGCAGGTCAAGGTGGCCCAAAACCGGATCACTCACATACCCGTTGAGCTCATGCCCATGCCGTGAACGCCATGCCCAGGGCCGGGTGGTCGAGCGTGTCGGGTGGCTTTCGGGCTGAAGCCCGGTTCTGTCACTGGAACGTACAAACCTTTGCTTGGGGGGAACGAGATGCGATTCAGATTCCGAATGTTGGCCGTCCTGAACATTGGTCTCTTGCTTCTGGCATGTGCGGGGCGCCAGCCGGCTCAGCCGACCGCGGGCGAGCCAAGTTCTCCGATGGAGGCCCAGCCCTCAGCTCAAACCCCCACGGAACCTGCTCCCGAAAAGGCCGAACATGCACACGGGAAGCCCGAGGTCGGACCTGTCACCATCGCCGTCTGGGACCTGGACGATCTGGCCTCCCGGGAGATGTCTCAGCCGGAACTGGGGGAGCTCCTGGCATCGAAGGTCGTGGAGACCATCCAGAAGAAGGGAGGTTACAGCATCATCGACAACGCCCGGCTGGCGGATGCCCGCAGGGAGCTGAGCGTCGGAAAGGGTGCCGTCAGCGATCCCACCGTGAGGCTTCAGCTGGGCAGAACCCTGGGAGCCCAGCAGATGGTCTTTGGCGGCTACCAGGTGCTTGAGGGGAAAATGAAGCTGGAGCTTCATCTGCTCGAGGTCGAATCGGGCCGGATCATCAAGTCGTCCCAGGAGTCCGCACCGGCGTCGAGCATTTCCGGCTGGCTTGAGGCCGCCCAGAAGGCGGCGGCGGCCCTTCTTTAAATACGCTCAAATGCCGTCATGAGAAGACCTGACGGTCGAGCCATGACTCCATTCGTTCGAGGGCTTCTTCTATCTCGGCCTCGAGGCCACCAAATGAGAGCCTGATGTGCTGCTCACCTTCAGGCCCGAATGCGGCCCCGGGGATCGTGATGACCCGGGCTTCGTTCAGGAGCCTCAAGGCCAGCTCCATGGAGCTTACCCCGGGGTGGACCAGGCGGGCCATCAGGTAATAGGCTCCACATGGCCGCACGTAGCTGAAATGGCCTTTCAAGCGGTCCAGGCTCGAGCAGATGAGGTTGCGCCGTCGCTCGAGAGCCGCACGGATTTCCGCCACGCACTCCTGGGAACCCTCAAGGGCGGCCAGGGCGGCGATCTGGGAGACGGCCGGCGCGCAGATGGCCACCGCATCGTGCACTTTCATGATCTGGTCGAGCACACCCTCCGAGGCGTGGACATATCCCACCCGCCAGCCCGTCATGGCATACTTCTTCGAAAAGCTGTAGGTCGCGATGATCCTGTCCTTGAGTTCCGGAAGGGTCGCCAAGCTGAAGTGCGGCTGGCCGTCGAACGTGAGGAAGTCGTAGGTCTCGTCGGCGATCACAAAAAGGTCGCGCTCCACCGCCAGGGCGGCCAGGGCCCGGAGCTCCGCCTCCCTGAAGTTGGCGCCCGTCGGGTTATGTGGATTGCACACGATGATGGCCCGAGTCTTCGGAGTGACCGCCCGGGCCATGGCCTCCACGTCGAGCCGCCAGTCTTCGGCCCCGAGGGGCACGAACACGGGCACACCCTCCGCCAGGAGAACCTGTTCGATGTGGGAAGCGTAATTGGGCGAAGGCAGGATCACCTCGTCGCCGCGATCCACGACGGTGAGAACCGCTGCCGAGAGCCCCTCCATGGCCCCCACGGTGACGCAGATCTCCCCGTCTGGAGCCGCGTGAATGCCCTTGTCGCGCTGGAGATGCTCGGCGATGGCCTCCCGCAGCCGGGCCATTCCGGGCCCGAGGGTGTATTTCCCGCTTTCGGGCAGGTCCCGCAGGGCGCGGCAGACCGCCTCCACGATATGGGGAGGCGTCGGAAAGGAAGGGATGCCCTGACCCAGGGAGACACAGCCCTCCAGCCGGCTGGCAAGGAGCGGCATCTCCTTGATGGCCGAAATGGTGATCTGCCGCACGCGGCGGCTGATCCCCTTCGATCTGAAAATTCTCCCCGATGCCTCCAGGGCCGATCGTGTGGACATCCGGTCACTCCTTCCCAACCGTTTTCAGACCCCGGCCGCCCTGATTCCAGGTTTCCCGCGCTTGCCGGTCGGAGCGTCGAGGGATGCATCATTCAAAAAGCTTTCCTGGATTCAGGATGCCATTGGGATCGAACACTCTCTTGATCTCCCGCTGAAGTCGCAGGCTCTCGGCACAAAGCTCCCGGGCCATGAAGTGCCTCTTGACGAATCCGATGCCGTGCTCGCCGGATACCGTTCCTCCCATGGCAAGGACCCTGTCCAGAACGGCCTCGATGGCTCCCTGCACCTGCATGTCCGAGTCTGCCGAATGGGACGTGAAGTTCAGATGGATGTTTCCGTCTCCGGCATGACCGAAGGAGTAAATCCTTACGCCGAAACGACTCTCGAGCTCGGGAAGCCCCTCCACCAGCTCCGAGATCCTCCCGAGGGGCACGACCACGTCTTCGGGGACGTAGAGGGAGGCATCCTGTTCGATGCGGAGGGAAACCTCCTTTCGAACGTCCCACATCCTGGACCTCTTGACCGAATCGGGAGCCAGAAACGCCTGCCCCGCTCCCGCCTCGAGGCAGACTTCCCCCATCTCCTCGATCTCCCGCTCGACGCTTCGAGGAGCCCCGTCGGCTTCGACCAGCAGAAAGGTCCCCGCACCCCGCACACCCTCAAAGGGCAGGAGGTCTCCCACCAAGTCGAGGCAGTGGCGGTCGAGGAACTCTAGGGCACAGGGCGTGTAGCCCTTGGAGAGGATCCGTGTTACGCCGTGCATGGCCGACGGCAAATCGGGAAAGAAGGCCACGAGGGTCGAGACGGCCGGGGGGAGCGGTATGAGCTTCAGGATCAGACGGGTAATGACCCCCAGGGTGCCCTCTGAGCCCACGAGAAGGCGGGTGAGATCGTATCCCACCACACCCTTGCGGGTCTGCACCCCCGTGGTGATCCGGTCACCGGTGGGCAGGACCGCCTCCAAACCCAGGACGTAATCCCGGGTGGTGCCGTATTTGACGCACGATGCGCCCCCGGCGTTGGTCGCGGCATTGCCGCCCAGGCTACAGGTGTCGAAGCTCGCCGGATCCGGCGGGTAGAAAAGGCCGAGCTCCCTGGCTGCCTTTTTCAAATCCCCGTTCACGACACCCGGTTCCACGACCGCCACCAGGTTGGCCCGATCGATGCGCATGATCCGGTTCATGCGCTCCAGGGAGAGCGTTACACCCCCGAAAACAGGAATGGCTCCACCCGCCAGCCCCGTTCCGGTGCCCCGCGGAGTCACGGGAAACCGAACCTCGTTGGCAAGCTTCAAGAGAGCTTCCACCTGCTCGACGGTGGTAGCCTCGACCACAGCCTCGGGCAGACAGCATGAAGCCGTGGCATCCTTGCCAAAGGGCTCCCGGGCTTGATGGTCCAGGATGAGGGCCTTGTCGCCAACCGCCTCGCGGATGCGTTGAAGGACTTCCTCGGTGAGGGGCCTGTAGGAGTGATTACGACCGTCCAAAGGTCAAATCCTGTGGTGCTCGAATCCGGGAATGCTGAGCCTGTCTTCCATGTGCCTCAGAAAGACTCCGGCGATTGAGACGAGCCCCAGGTAGAAAGCTCCGACCACCAGGAACACCTCCATGTATTTGAAGGAGTGCGAAGCCAGAATCTTGGCCTCGCCGGTGAGCTCGATGAAGGTGACCATATACGCCAGCGATGAGTATTTGATCAGGTAGATGATTTCATTGCCGCATCCCGGAAGCGCCCGTCTGAAACCCTGGGGCAGGATGATGGAGCGCACCATCTCGAATTTGCTGAATCCCAATGCCTGGGCTGCCAGCGTCTGACCCTGTTTGATGGACAGAAGGGCCCCCCGGACGTACTCGGACTGATAGGCCCCGCTGCAGAGCGAAAAACCCACCACCGACGCTGCATAAGGCGACAGGTAAACCCCGAGGTGAGGCAGTCCGAAATACCAGATGAAGAGCTGCACCACGAGGGGAACCCCCCTGAAGAGGGTCACGTAGAGTTCGGCAGCCCAGCGTACCGGCCGCGGCCCATAGATTCGGACTGCACCAGTGAGGATACCAAGTACGGTCCCCATCAGAGCCGAGGGAACGATGAGCAGAAAACTCTTCTGCAAACCTCGAAGCATGGCCGGCAGGACTTCGCCGCTCAGAAACCGAAGCTCTTCCGCCCCCGTCATCCCGTTTCTCCATAGAGCTCGGTGATCTTGGCGCAGAACTCCCGCGTTCGCTCGCGCTCCGATTCATACAGGATTTTCGCCGGGGGGCCCTGCTCCACGATGAGCCCGTCTTCCATAAAAACGATTTCATCGGCGAAAGCGCTCGAAAAACCGATTTGGTGGGTCGCCATGAGCATGGTCATGCCGTTGGCCACCAAGTGTTTGATGACCGTGAGCACCTCCCCGATGAGCTCCGGTTCCAGGGCCGAGGTGGGCTCGTCCAGAAGCATCACCTTGGGATCCATGGCCAGGGCCCGCGCGATGGAAACACGCTGCTTCTGGCCACCCGAAAGCTGAGCCGGGTAATGCCGGGCGTGCTCGCTCAGGCCCACCCGCTCGAGCTCCTCCATGGCGCG
>Ga0101944_10005892_pt1 | contig 13459 bp, 13 predicted proteins | sample DewCreD2012metaG_FD_75245 | JGI IMG/M metagenome (GOLD analysis project Ga0101944, IMG submission 75245) | Hot spring sediment bacterial and archeal communities from British Columbia, Canada, to study Microbial Dark Matter (Phase II) - Dewar... ... | reverse complement strand
CCCCAGCCTCGAGCGCTGCAACGCCGGGAAAAAGTACGGCAAGACCGTGCGCGTGAAGTGCGAACTCGACCTGCGGCGCTTCCCGCCCATCCCGCGGGCCACCAAGCAATTCGAGCGGCTCTACAAGGGCCGCACCGCCGTCGAGCGCGTCAACGCCCGGCTCAAGATCTTCTGGGGCGCCGACGACGGCAACGTCACGGGCGCACCCCGGTTCCACGCCCAGGTCGCCGTCGTGATGCTCGTCCACGTCGGCCTCGCCATCCTCCTGGCCATGGCCCCCCGCCACGCCGGCGTCCTGGGACAGACCCGCCTCACCGCCGTCGCCCGCGCCCTCCGAGAGAAGACGGGCCTGGCCCCAGGATAGCCCCGCGCCCGCGCCCGCACGCATCTGTGCGCGACCCCCCCAGTCGGGGGAGACTCCGCCCCGATCCCGCCGCGGAACACCCCTGCGCCTACCGCTGGCCCGCACGCCTCGCCGCCAGACGCCCCCTCGACCACGCCTGAGCTCCCAGCGGACCCTCTCGCCCTCCTGCCCCACACGTACCGGCCGCCGCTCAGCCCTCTTCGGAACGACATCGCAACCGACTCGCGGCTGACACGACCCAAGTCTTGTTTGGCCTCAGAGGCCACAGAGGACCTCCGTATCGGTGCAGAGGAGGTTGGGATACACGGTGAGGAGCCGCGCCCCAATGGTGGAAATGCTGCCAGGCAAGGCTTTCTTCTTGCTGGTGGTAACCTGTGGGCGGTCACCACGCAGGCGACTCGCCATGCCCGTCAGCAGGGTCAGCAGCATGGCAACCGCCACCACGATCATCATGCGGTCCGTGCGCTCTGGGTCGCTTAGCCAGAGCCGCTTGAGGCTCAGGCCGCTCTTGCAGGCGCGGATGCCCTCCTCGATCCAGAACCGCTTGGCATACATGTACTCCCCGCGGTCCGTCCAGTCCACCACCACCACGTGCTGGTGCCCCGCAGGCGTCATCGTCTCGATGAGCTGCTTCGTCACCTCCGAGGAGCGGAAGGCCCTGTTCCCGAGAAACCGCCCGATGCGCTTGACACGGTGCTTGACCGTGGTATCACCCAGCATGCCCTGAGCGATGGCGGCCGGGGCCTGCCTGCTGCTTGCGGAGCAAGCCGACCACGAGTGCCGCCAGCGTCGTGATGCGGCTCTTGCGAAACGGCCAGGACACGCGCCCTACAAACCTCTTGACCTCGTGCCATCTGGCCATACTTGGATCCTCCAACAGAAGAGGCTATCCATAGTATGCCAGATGGCACACCAAGAGTACAGACCCCTCGAAAAAGCGTCGTACGTTACCCGTACCACCAGAGTTATGGAAGTGGGGGCGCATCAGGCGTGCCCCGCGCGGCTCACGCGACACGCGCCATGTAGAGCGTGGCCACGCCGCCGCTCATGCGGCGGAAGCGGGCCTCGGCGAACCCGGCCGCCCGCAGCTCGCCCACGACCTCCTCGGCCGGCGGCCACTCATCCACCGACCTCAGCAGCAAGCGATATGCCACCGGCTCGGTGCTCAGCAGGCGGACGAGCGCCATCCCAAGCCCTCGCGTGTGGACCCAGTAGCCCGCGCGCAGCAGCGGGTTGGGCGGCACGGTGAGCTCCAGGAGCGCGGCACGCCCGCCGGGCGCGAGCACCCGCCGCATCTCGGCGAACGCCCGGGCGCGGTCCGCAAAGCTCCGCAGCGCGAAGGCGCTCGTCAGCCCGCTGAACGCCTCGTCGGGAAAGGGCAAGTCGCACGCATCGCCCGCGGCCAGTGCCAGGCGGCCGCCCACGCCTGCCCTTGCCGCCTTCGTCGCCGCGCGGGCAAGCATCCCCTGAGCCCGGTCCAGCCCCACCACGAGGGCGCCGGGCGCCTGGTGGAGGACTTCCAGCGCCACGTTGCCAGGCCCGCAGCCGATGTCCAGATAACGCTCCCCGTCCCGCGGCGCCAGCGCCCCCACCGCCTTCCGCCGCCAGCGCCGGTCGAGGCCGAACGACAGCACGGTGTTCAGCAGATCGTACCGCGGCGCGAGACGATCGAACACCCCCAGGTTCGCTTCCGCGGGCAGGAGGGAGTGAGCCATTGAACGACTATTCCCCGATACTGAAGATCTCCCCCTTGAGCCATTGGCGCCAGGTGGTCTCGTACCAGGAGTCGTCGTTGGGGAGGGGACGGGTGGGGACTGGGGTGACAGCGAAGTCGCCGCCTGGTTCGGGGGAAGTGGAGGGCTCAAAGGCGAGGCGGGTTTCGAGGATTTCGCCGCGCATGGCCATGTTCTCGCTGCGATGGGGCAGCTCGGCGCCACGCTTTGTCCTGACCACAAGGTCGCCCTGCGGGTCGAGGACCATGTAGCCGCCGCGGCTGCCGCCGCCGCGCTCGATGAGCGTCTGAATGGTCTGAAGGAAGGCAATGTGGGTGAGGGTGAGGTGGAGGTTTTGGATGGCGGCGGGTAGCTCGGCTCGGCTGGCGAGGCGCATGCCCTTCGCCGTCAGAGTGGCCCAGAGTGCCTTGGCGCCGGCGACGGCGCCGCCGATGGTCTCTACGGAGCGGAGGAATGCGCCGTGGGCGCTCATGCGCTCCTGGATTTCGCTCCGCACCTGGGCAGGCGTGGGCGCGGAGGCGGATGACTTGAGGAGGCGGCGGATCGCCGCAACCTCTTCCCTGATCTGCGGGGCAGCGAGCTTGCGGAACTCGCGGAGGGGCAACGGGTCGGCGTTGTAGACGGCCTTGATGCGCTGGGCGGCGCGCAGGCCGCCGACCTGGCCGCTGTTGAGGGCGCTGCCGCCGGGGCGCACGCCGTGGGTGCCCGCCAGCTCGCCGATGGGGAAGAGGTGGCGGATGCTGGATTCCCACCAGATGCTGACGCGCAGGCCGCCGTTGTTGTGCTGCGCGCACACGGCGCACTCCAGCGGCTCGCGCAGGTCAATGCCGTGCTCGGCGTAGAGCTCGATGCTCTCGGGGTTCATGTGGGCCAGACGCTCGTAGGGGGTGGCCTGAAGCGCGCCGGAGCGCTCGAGGTAGCGGCGGGCCTCGGGCTCGAGGTCGGCCAGCGAGAACTCGCCCATCCCCTCGCCTGCGACTGGGTTGCGGGTGAAGTCCATGAACACGCGGCGGCCCGCGGCCAGCTCGTTCGCCACCGCGATGTCCACTACGGATGAGCCGAAGCCTTGGAGCCTTGCGGCGTGGAAGGGCCACTGGTAGCCCTTCAGGAACGTGTTGCTGGCCACCTGTCGCATGGTCTCGAAGTAGTCGTTGAGGAAGTAGCGGCGGTCGCGCCCCGCGGCATCGGTCGAGAAGTAGCAGGGGATGACCTGCTGGTAGGTGCCGGAGAGGTTCCAGCGGAAGCGGGTGGAGGCGAGGCCGAACTGGCTCTCGGCGAGGTTGTTGGCCACGGCGCCGACCTCGAGGGCGAGGCCGTGGTTGCCGATCTGCCCCTCGGGGTAGACCGAGACCTTGTACATCTCGCCCGGCCCGCCGGTGGCCATGACGACGTTTGCGGCGTTTATCACGATGAGGCCGAAGTTCGGGGCATCCAGCTTGTCCAGGTCCAGCGCCACGGCGCCGATGACCCGCCGCTCGTCCCCATCGCCGGCGACCAGGAGGCGGATGACCTCGGTGCGGTCGAGGATGGGTGTGGCGTTGCGGCGCACCTGGGCGAGGGCGCGCTCGACCATGAAGCGCGAGGTCTTGGGGCCGGCGCTCGTCGCACGCTGGCGCGGGTCGTGGTCAGTCTTGTAGCCCACGTAGGCGCCGTAGGCGTTGAAGGGGAAGGGGACGCCGTTTCGGACGAGGTGGAAGAACTCTGGTGCGGAGCCGAGGGCCTCTATGTAGGCGATGTCGCCGTGCATCATCCCGCCCGCGGTGAGGGTGCGTGCGAACTCCATCGGGCTGTCGGGCGTGTCGCCGAAGATGCCGAGCTTGTAATAGGTCTGTTTGTCCGAGCCCGAGTTGTACGACGTGCCGCCGCCCAGCTTGTCGGTGACGATCAGCAGGTCATCCATCCCAAGCTCGTAGAGATGTTCGGCGCAATTCAGCGCCGCCGCCCCGCTACCGATGACCAGCGTCTGCACCGAAACGACGCGGGCCTTGGCGCTCCCAAAGGTCTGTTCGCTGTGATCTAGCATGGTGGTGCCTTTCGATTCGTAATCCGTAGCCCATAATCCGTAACCAGAGAGGGGGAGAGTCCCCAACCTCCGGAAGGCGACCGCCGGGAAAGGCCCCTGCGAGTCCTCCGGTTTCTTCTTGCGGATCATGCATTACGGATTATGGGATCCTAGCTTAAGGACCGCTTTTACCGCCTCGCACTTCTCGACCGCCGCGAGGCCAGCCATCGCCTGCTCCAGCGCGAAGGTGTGGGTGACTAGCCTCTCGAACGGAAACTGGTGCGAGAGGACGAGCTGGATGGCCTGCCAGAGGTGATTCGTGTCGCTCACCCACACGCCCTGGAGGGCGACGTTCTTGCGGGCGATCCAGGCGAAGAGGTCAACGGGGAAGCGCTCGCGCGGCTCCGCGATGCCGGGGATCGCATAAGTGCCCCCGGGGGCCACGAGCGCAATGTTCTCCTCCAGCGCCCGCACAGAGCCCGTGCAATCGAGAATGACGTTAGGGCCGAAGCCACCCGTTACGTCTAGGAGGAACTGCTTGCGCTGTTCGGCGCTCATTTCGCCCACGTTGAGCGTGCCCGCCGCGCCGAAAGCTCTCGCCATTCCGAGGCGCGAGGCATCGGCCGGCGTGCCCGACACATAGACCCTGCTTGCCCCCGCCTTGAGTGCGAAGGCCAGGCAGAAGAGGCCGACGGGGCCGGGGCCGACCACTAGCACCACATCGCCCGGCCGAATCCGCGAGACCTCGACCGCGTGCGCGGCCGTGGCCCCCGAGCACGAGGCGGCCACCAGCACCGCGGGGTCAATCGGGTCGTCAATGCGGATGAAGGGCGCGCCCGCCTTCACGTGCAGGCACTCCGCGTAGCAGCCGCGCAGGTGCGGAGGCTCGGCACACGAGAACGAAATCCCGTATGTGCGGCGGTGGGGGCACAGCGACGGCTCCTTGCGCACCACGCAATAGTAGCAGCGGCCGCACATCACGCCGCGCTCCCACATCACCTTGTCCCCAGGCCTGAGCACGCGGCCCAGCAGGTCGCGCTTCTCCCCACCCGTGTCGGCCACGAAGCCGACCCCCTCGTGGCCGAGGATCATTGGCAGCGGCGTCCGGGGGTCCTTGCCGCGCCACATGTGCACGTCGGACCCGCACACGCCCGCGGCGGCGATCCTCACCAGCACCTCCCCCTCCGCCAGCGGCTGAACCTCGAACTCGCGCAACGCCAGCGGCTGATTGAACCTCTCAAGCACTGCGGCCTTCGCCTTCATAGATTCCGCTCCAACAAGTTGCCCCGATTATACCGGATCGCCGCCAGTTCTCAACATCCGCCCCGCGCGGACGCCCCAGACCCCTCCAACTGGCGGCCCCGGTCGGCGATGCCCTGGTAGCCGGCTCCTTTGACGCGCCGCGTCATAGATGGCGGCCTCGAGGGTGTAGCCCTTCTCGTTGCCGGCACCGCGAAAGCGCCGCGTCAGAGGGCCAAAACCGTATGCAGGCGCTTGGCCGTCTGGCACACAAGCGGGCTGCTGACGCCTGGCATTCTGGTGCCCACGAGCGGCGGTTCCGAAGCAGGACGGTGCAGCCGCCGGCAGTGGGGTGGACCGTGGCGAAGGGGCCGGACCCACTCTGTGATTTGGGCGTGGTCCTTTTCAGACGGAACAACATCCGTTGTTGGCCCGCGCCGCCCGCCGATTGTCATTCTCAGCGGAGTTAAACGGAGCGAAGAATCTGTCTGAGCATCCAAGTGGCGTAGCTTCCGCCACTTACGTCACATTGCGGCATCCCTTGAGAGATTCTTCGCGGCGCCCGCCTGCGGCGGTCGCGCGCTGGGAATGACAATCGAATAGGGCTTGTCCCAGGCGGACCACAGCCGATCCAACAAGGTCTGTCCGAAGGGGACTGCGCCCCTGTGATTTTTTTCACTTGCAATGAGGGAATACATGCGCTAAAATGACAGAACAGGGGCGGGCGGTTTTTTGTGGCCGCTGAGACTTTGTGAGAAGTTTCACAATCTCGCGGTCTCAACAAGGGACTGGTCGCCCGGCTGTCCGGCCCACTCGGCACACCAGGAGACCCTCATGGCACCCACGCTCAGGAAGCAGGTTCTCATCGCCGACGACGATCCCGACATCGTCGAGGCGCTCAAGGCGGTGCTGGAGGCATCGGGCTTCGACGTCGACTCGGCCCCCAACGGCCAGGAGTGCCTGCGCAAGCTCCGCAGGAAGAAGCCCGACGTCTTGATCCTCGACGTGATGATGACGACGGAGACCGAGGGGTTCCACGTGGCCTACGAGATCCGCCAGGACCCCGCGCTGCGCGACCTCCCTATCCTCATGCTTACCGCCATTGAGCAGAAGACCGGCATGAAGTTCTCCCCCAAGGACGACGAGGACTACCTCCCCGTCGAGCAGTTCGTCACCAAGCCCGTCGAGCCGGATGAGCTGGTCAAGCGCGTCAAGCAGTTGCTCGCCGCCAAGGCCCCCGGGGCCTGAGCACGCCGCCACTACCCGGACGCACCTAGCCCCTCATTGGAGACCGCACTGATGCTGCCGAGGGTTCTGAGCAAGAAGGACTTCGCCCCGTTCGTCCAAGCTCTCATGGGAGGGACCTCCGTAGTCGGCCCCGTCGCCAAGGAAAACAAGTTCGTCTTCGCCGAGCTCGACTCGGTCGCCGACCTGCGGATGGACTACCCGATCACGCTGCTTAGCCCCAAGAAATACGTCTTCCCCCAGGTGGAAGCCCTGCTTCGCTACAAGATGGGCGACACCGTGCAGCTAGAGCCGGTCGTCGAGGCCCCCCCGCGCGTGATGCTCGGCGTCCACCCCTGCGACATCGCGGCCATCTGGCTCCTCGACACCATCTTCGCCGGCAAGCAGACCGACCCGAACTACGCCGCGCGCCGCAGCCAGGCCGTCATCATCGGCCTCGACTGCAACAAGCCCTGCGACGAATACCAGTTCTGCCTCGACATGGGCTCGCTCCCCCACCGCCAGGGCGCCGACCTGTTCCTCACCGACCTCGGCGACCGCTACTTCGTCGAGGTCCTCACCCCCCGCGGCAAAGAGGTGCTCGACCGCGCCACGCGCGCCGCGCAGCCGGCCGCCGGCCCCGACCTCGCCGCCCGCCAGGACGTCGAGGAGCAGAAGGCCCGCGCCTTCCACCGCAAGCTGCCATTCGACGTAAAGTACCTGCCCGAAATCCTCGACGAGAGCTATGACAGCCTCATCTGGGAGGCCATCGGCCGCCGTTGCTTCTCGTGCGGCTCGTGCAACCTGACCTGTCCGACCTGTTACTGCTTCGACGTCCAGGACGTCGTGGGCCTGAGCCTCGGGGAGGCCACGCGGGTGCGGCGCTGGGACTCCTGTCAGCTCGTGGACTTCGCCGAGGTCGCAGGCGGGGAGAACTTCCGCAAGCGGCGCTCCGACCGGCTGCGCCACCGCTTCTTCCGCAAGGGCAAGTACATCCTCGAGGACTACGGACGGATGGGCTGCGTGGGCTGCGGCCGCTGCGACCGCGTCTGCGTCGCCAAGATCTCCTCCGTCGAAACCTACAACCAGATTGCAGGGAGCCGATGACCATGAGCGTCGCTGCCACCCAAGCCATCGCCCCCGCTGCGGCCGAGAGCCCCTTCCTGCCGCGCCTGGCGCGCATCGTGGCCGCCGAACAGTTCACCCCCAAGGAGAAATGGTTCCGCCTCGTGCCCTACGACGGGCGGCCCCTCGCCCATCCCCCGATGAGCTTCGTCCAGGTGAGCGTCTTCGGCGTCGGCGAGGCGCCCATCTCCGTGTGCTCCTCGCCCACCCGCGAGCAGGCCTTCGAGCTGTGCGTCCGCGCCGTCGGCTCCGTGACCAATGCGATCCACCGCCTGGGCGTGGGCGACACGGTGGGCATCCGCGGCCCGTTTGGCAACGGCTTCGACGCCTCGGCCCACAAGGGGAAGGACTTCCTCTTCGTCGCCGGCGGCCTCGGCCTCGCCCCAGCCCGCTCCCTCATCCAGTACGTGCTCGACAAGCGACAGGACTACGGCCGCGTGACCATCCTCGTTGGGGCACGCACGCCGGGCGACCTCTTGTTCCAGAACGACATCCGCGAATGGGTCTCGCGCCCCGACGTCGAAACCCACGTCACCGTAGACCGTCCCGCCGAGGGCTGGAAGGGCAACGTGGGGGTCATCACCACGCTATTCAAGAAGATCAAGATCAACCCCTCGGCCACCCTGGCCGTCATCATCGGCCCGCCCATCATGTTCAAGTTCGCCGTCCTCGAGGCCCTGGCCTACGGCATCCCCGAGCACCGCTGCATCTGCTCACTGGAGCGGCGCATGAAGTGCGGCCTCGGCTGGTGCGGCCACTGCCAAATCCGTAACGTCTACGTCTGCAAGGAAGGCCCCGTCTTCACCTACGAACAGGTCAAGAAGCTCAGAGAGGGCATCTGACATGGCCAAACCCCGACTCGCGTTCTTCAGCTTCGCCTCCTGCGAGGGCTGCCAGCTACAGTTCCTCAACCTCGAGGACGAAATCCTCGACATCCTCCCCCACGTGGACATCGTGGAGTTCCGCGAGGCCATTGACAACCACAGCGACGACTACGACGTCGCCTTCGTCGAAGGCTCCATCACCCGCCCGGCCGACGAGGAAAAGGTCAAGAAGATCCGCGAACGGGCCAAGATCCTCGTCGCCTTTGGCGCCTGCGCCACCACCGGCGGCGTCAACCGCATCAAGAACTTCCAGCCCCTCAACGACGTCCGCCGATACGTCTACGGCGACAAGGCCACCCTCCCCGCCCTCGACACCTACCCCACCAGGGGCGTCGGTGAAGTGGTGAAGGTGGACTTCAACCTCCACGGCTGCCCGGCCTCGAAGAAGGAAATCCTCGAGCTCACCCAGGCCCTGCTCCAGGGACGCGCGCCGCGCCTCGGCCGCTACCCCGTGTGCGTGGACTGCAAGCTCGCCGAAAACGTCTGCCTCTTCCACAAAGGCCAGATCTGCCTCGGCGTCGTCACCCGCGCCGGCTGCGACCAGCCCTGTCCCACCGTCGGCGCACGCTGCATCGGCTGCCGCGGCCTCATCGAGGAGCCCAACAGGGACGCCGCCAAGGACGTCCTCGCCGAGGCCGGCCTGACCGTGGACGACATCCTGCGCGAGTTCCGCCTCTTCCAGGGCTACGCCGAAGAGGCCGAAGCTACCACCAAGCCCAGGTGACACCGCCGGGCTGAAGACAAGAGCCTCAACCACGGATGACACGGATGACACGGATGACACAGATGGGAACTGAGCCAATCGAGCTTGCCTCCAGCGCCAGCTCGCTCTCAGGGTCATCATGGCCTCTCCAGCCCCCCATCCGCGCAATCCGTGTAATCCGTGGCCGCTCTGCCTGTTCCCTGCTGCCTCTGCTCCTCTGCGCGAGACCCTCTTTGTTCCCTTACACGGAGATAGCCAACCGATGAGCACCGTCAACATCCACATCCACGAGGTCACACGTGTCGAGGGCCACGGCGACGTGGTGCTGCGGGCCAAGGACGGCGAGATCGTGGAGCTGAAGTGGGCCGTCACCGAGGCCCCCCGCTTCTTCGAGGCCATGTTCCGCGGCCGCTCCTGGCGCGACGCCTCCTACCTCGGCTCGCGCATCTGCGGCATCTGCGCCGTCGCCCACGCCTCCACCTCCGTCCGCGCCACCGAGGAGGCCTTCGGCATCCAGATCAGCCCCACCGACCTCAAGTTCCGCACCCTCAACTACCACGGCGAGATGCTCGAGAGCCACGTCCTCCACGTGATGTTCCTCGTCGCGCCCGACGCCTTCAAGGCCCCCAGCGTCCTCCCCCTCGCCGCCTCCCATCCCGAGGCCGTCAAGATGGCCCTCCGCCTCAAAAAGATGGGCAACATGATCTCCGACGTCGTCTGCGGCCGAAAGCTCCACCCCGTCTCCCTCGTCCCAGGCGGCTTCACCGCCCTACCGTCCGTCAAGCAGATGCGCGAACTCCAGAAATACGTGGACGCCCGCGAGAGCGACATCAAGATGATGGTGGACACCGTCGTCAGCGTCGTCCCCCTCTTCCCAGACTACCTCGTCAACTTCGAGCGCGAAACCGAGTTCATCTCCCTCACTCACCCCGACGAGTTCGCCCTCTACCGCGGCGACATCCGCAGCACCGACACCGGCAAGGTCACCGACCACCGCGAGTACAAGAAGGTGATCAAGGAGCGCATCGTCCCCCACTCGACCGCCAAGTGGACCTCCTCCCAGCGCTCCTCGTTCGCCGTCGGCGCGCTCGCCCGCTGCAACAACAACGCCGCCCAGCTCAACAAGGAGGCCCAAGCCGTCGCCGCCGCCGTCGGCTTCAAGCCCGTCGTCCACAAGCCCTTCTACAACAACGTCGCCCAGCTCATCGAGACCGTCCACTGCTACTACGAGGCCAAGCGCCTCATCGCGCAGCTCCTCGACGAGGGCTGGACCCACGAGCCGCCGCAGGTCAAGCCCAGGGCGGGACGCGGCGTAGGCGTCTGCGAGGCCCCGCGCGGCCTCCTCATTCACGACTACACCTACGACGACAACGGCATCATCACCGAGGCCAACTGCATCGTGCCCACTTGCGAAAACCACGGCAGCATCGAGGACGACATCCGCGTGCTCGCCCCCCAGATCATCCACAAGCCCCAGCCCGAGATCACCCACTGCCTCGAAATGCTCGTCCGCACCTACGACCCCTGCATCTCCTGCTCCGTCCACATGCTCAACGTCCGCTTCGTCTGAGCCAGCGCCGCCTGCGGGCCGCCCGGCCCGCAGGCGGCCCCACGAAGCGCCCCGGGCCAAGAACGCGCGGGCTGGGAGCCCCAAGCTCCCAGCCCGCCGCGTTTCCGCCCCCGCGCCCGCTTGAAAATCCGGGGGTGGATGGCACATTCTAGGCTGTGTTCGACAGTTCGTAGCGTCGCCTTCCGGGCGGCGTCCAGGTGCCGGCAGGATGCTGGCGTTACGCACGCGACCCAATTCTCGTACAGAGCCTAGCGTATCCTTAGCCTCAGCTCGGGGCGGGCGGCAAGCGCAGGCGGGATTGCGTCACGGCGGCACGCCGCGGCCCGAAGTCTCATGGGGAAGGGCGCGGGCGGCTGGACAGGGCCCGGGCGCGTCGGCTATAATCGTTCGGAGGCGGGACTTGTGGCGGGCGAACGGATGGCGAAGAAGCTCACCCTCCTGGTCGCGGTCCTGGCCGCCGCGGGCGTGGCGGGCATCGTGGCCGTGATGAGCCGCTCGCAGGCCCGCGAGGGCGTCGTCTTCCAGGGCAAGGCGATCACCATCTACGGGCGCGACTACACCCTCGCCCGCCTCGCCCAACTCGCCGAGGAGCTCGGCCACCCCGACGTCCTCCGCTACAACCCAAAGAAGCGCGAGGCCACCGCCAACGCCAGCCTCATCATCCACGGCAGCCTCCAGATCGGCGACCCAGCCGACCCCGCCCTCGGCGAGACCTTGCTCCTCAACACCATCGTGTGCGGGGACCTCCAGGTCCAGGTCGCCCGCGGCGGCGAGCTCCGCATACACAACTCCGTCCTCCAAACCGTCAGCCAGGTGATCACCGAGGAGAAGTGCAGCCGGGGCTACTACTTCTTCGCCGACGGCAAGCTGGTGGCGGCCGACAGCCGCATCCTCTACATGTCGGGCGCCCGGGGCAAAACCGTGACCGCGAACTCCGAGGCCGACGTCGCCCGCGTGGCCTTCGCCCTCAGCGACGACGTGTCGTTCCACGCCTACCGCGCCGATGGCGACCGGCTGGCGCTCCGCGACTCGCAGTTCCTCGCCGAGGGGCGTTACGGCGTTTGGGTGGAGGGCTCGGGCGGCGCGCCGCTGCGCCTGGCGCGCTGCCGCCTCTCGGGCACCGAGGCCGACCTCTACCTCAGCGGCAGCCGGCCCGCGGTGGAACTGCTGGACTGCCAGTTCAGCCGCAACAAAGTGCGCTTCCAGCAGAACAGCGGGCGTGTGACGGTGCGGTGGACAGTGGCGGTGCGGGTCGTCGAGCGCGGCACGGGGAGACCTGTCGCCGGCATCGAGGTCGTCGCCACCAGCGAGGGCAAAGGCCCCGCCGAAGCCGTCCGAGGCCGCACCGGCCCCGACGGCTCCTGCCCCCTCGTGCTCACCGAGTACGTGGCGACGCCCGCCTCGCCCGCGGGTGGGGACGCAGGGAATGAGACGACGCCGCATCGCATCGCCGCGCTCGCCCCCTCGGGCAAAGTGCTCGCCGAGGCCGCGGGCTACCAGGCCCGCGGCACCCGCGGAGGCGTCACCCTCGAGGTCCCGCCTGCCGAGGCCGCCGCCGCGCCCTGACCCCGCCAGTGTTCACAGCGGAGGAGGGGCGCCATCGTAGGCGTCGCTGTTACGGCGGAGGCGGTTCGCACCGTCGAAGGCATCGCTGTCGGCGCGACGGCGCGCGCATGTGCCCCACATCCAGGCACCAGTGTCGCGGACCGCATCGGCACCTCGCTCCGCCGCCCCCTCCAGGCGCGGGGTTCCCTTGCCGAAGAGGGGGCGAACGGGGCCGAGGCGCTCCAGCGGCAGCTACTCGGCCAGGGCCTTCGCGGCGGCCGCGAGAATGTCGTCAATCTCTTTCTTCTGCGCCGCGTCGTCGGCGGAAGCGGCCAGGGCGAAGTTGGCCTGGACCTTGTTCTTCTTGACGACGAGGACGGTGATGGGGACGCCGGGGTTGAGTTTATAGGCGTCCGGCCCCTTGGCGCCCTCGAGGGCGATGGTGAGGGGGACGGCGAGGTCGTACTTCTTGGCGAACTCGGCCAGCTTGGCCTGGTTCGCCTCGGTGTTGTCGTCGAGGAGGACGACGTAGGCGGCGGCGCGCTTCTCCTTGTTGTCGGCCACGAACTTGTCGGTTGCCTTGGCCAGCCTGGCCAAGCGGTCGTCCGCCGCTCGCGCGAAGATGGCGAGCGTCGGGCGCCCCCCGTAGCGTCAGACGTAGCAGATCTTGCCCCCCTTGGCGAGGCCGGTGACGTCCTGGACGTTGTAGGCCGGCGTTCCTTCGCCGACCTGTAGCCCCGAGGTGGCTCCCTCGGCGGCTAGCGCGCCCAGGCCCGCCACGGCCAGCGCCAGGGCGGCGACTCCCATGATGAGCCGCTCGTGCGCCATGGCTGGCCTCCTAACAATGCGGCTCCGAGGACCACCCTCGGACGCCTGTGTCTGGCCCCCTCGCCCATCCTCATGATGCCACGCTTGCAGCGCGCTGTCAATAGCAATGCCGCGCCGGGCGGAGCCGCTCGAATTGCTTGGTGGCCCGCGGGATGGGCGGGAAGCGCCGCAGGTCGAGTTCGCACTTCACGCGCACGGTCTTGCCGTACTTTTTCCCGGCGTTGCAGCGCTCGAGGCTGGGG
>Ga0101944_10005888_pt1 | contig 13462 bp, 9 predicted proteins | sample DewCreD2012metaG_FD_75245 | JGI IMG/M metagenome (GOLD analysis project Ga0101944, IMG submission 75245) | Hot spring sediment bacterial and archeal communities from British Columbia, Canada, to study Microbial Dark Matter (Phase II) - Dewar... ... | reverse complement strand
TTCATTGAGAGGCGCGCGCGCGCGTGTTACAATACATGCTCGTGTCTGTTCATTCTCTGCCCCGGAGGCCGCCATGAAACTCGAAAATGTCAGAACGCGCTTCGCGCCGTCGCCCACGGGGCTGTTGCATTTCGGAAATGCCAACACCGCGCTCTTCAACTGGCTCGTGGCCCGCGCACACGGCGGCGCAGTAATCCTGCGCATCGAGGACACGGACACAGAGCGCTCCACCCGCGATTTCGAGCGAAAAATCATGGACGATCTCGCCTGGCTGGGCATTGACTGGGACGAAGGCCCCGACAAAGGCGGCGCGTACGGCCCCTACCGCCAGTCCGAGCGCACACACATTTACCGAGAGCAGATTGACAAACTCCTGGCCAGCGGCGCCGCGTACCGCTGCTACTGTTCCAGAGAACAGCTCGAACAGGACCGCGCCCGGCAGCAGGAGAACAAAGAGAGCTTCCAATATGTTGGCCGGTGCCGGTATCTCACGCCCGATGACTGGGCGCGCCTGGACGCCGGGGGCAAACCCTTCGTGGTGCGTCTGCGAAAGCCTGCCGGCAATGCCGTCACGGTCCGCGACATGATTCGCGGCGACATTGTGTTCGAAGCCGATGCCATAGACGATTTCATCTTCGTGCGCAGCAACGGCGAACCCACCTTCCTGCTCACCAACGCGGTGGACGATTCGCTCATGCGGATCACCCATGTCGTGCGCGGCGAGGACCACATATCCAACACGCCCAAGCAGATTCTCATTCTCAACGCCTTGAGCCTGCCCGTGCCCCAATACATGCACACAGCCATCATCCTGGGCAAGGATAAAACCAAATTGAGCAAGCGCCACGGCGCGGTGAATGTGTCGCAGTTCCGCGAACAGGGTTTCGTGGCCCCGGCCATGGTCAATTATCTGGCGTTTCTGGGTTGGAACCCAAAGGACGAGCGCGAATTTTTCACGCTCGAGGAATTAAAAAACAGCTACTCCATCGAAGCCATGAGCAAGAACCCCTCGATCTTTGATTATGACCGCCTGCGCTATCTCAACCAGCGCTGGATTGCGCACACGGACCCGGAGCGGATTCTGGATCTGACAATTGATTTTCTGATACGGGCGGAGCTTGTCACCCCCCAGTTTGCGCATGAGAAGCGCGCCTGGATCCGGGACATTGTGGCCATCATGGGCGACCGTCTCAAAACCATCAACGACATCGAAGAACTCGGCGGCTATTTCTTCAAAGACTTTGATGAATACCATCCCAAGGGCGTGAAGAAGTATTTCGATGAATCTACGCCAGAACATCTGGAACTTATCGAAAGGACGCTGTCAGGGCTGGATCCTTTCACGCAGGAAGGCATAGACGCCGCGCTGCACCGCATCATGGAAGAACACGAACTGCCCCCGGCAAAAGTCATACACCCGCTGCGCCTGGCACTCACGGGAAAAATATTCGGCCCCGGGCTGTTCGAACTGGCGGCGCTGCTTGGCAAAGACAAGACCATCGAGCGCATACGCAAGGCCGCGCAATGGATCCGCGTCAACATTCCTTCATAAACATTGGACTGACGATTTTTTTGAGTGCTACTGCGCTACGGCCGTTGCAGGCTGGTTCTGGGCCGGCGCGGCGTCCGCGCTGCGTTTTTCCATGAGCGTGGCGGTGATAAATATGATGAGGTCGGTTTTTTCCTTGGTGGTATTCTTGTGCCTGAACATGCCGCCGACAAGGGGAAGATCGCCAAGTATGGGGACTTTTTTTCTGGATTCCGTTATGGAGTCCTGGATGAGGCCTCCGATGACCAGCGTTTCGCCTGACGCGAGGATGATGCTTGTGCTGGCCGTGCGCTGGTTGGTGATGGGGGCGGAACTGGAGCCGCCAGCCCCGAGTGTAGTGAACCCTTTGACGGAGCTGATTTCTGGTACGACCTGTAGCTGTATGGCATCTTCGCTTAAAATGTGCGGGGTGACATTGAGTTTCACGCCCACCTGGATTTCCTCGATGCCCGTGGTGCCGAACAACGCGCCGGTGTCGCCCGCGCCGATAGTGGTGATACCCACGGGGATTTCCTCGCCCACATGAATCTGGGCCTTTTCTCCGTCTATGGCGGCGATGCTCACATCGCTCAAGAGATTCGTTTTGCCGTTGATGCTCAAACGCTGGAGCACCGCGTTGAACTGGTCGAATGACAGGGTTCCAAACTCCACACCGCCGCCATTTGCCATTTCGCTGCCGAACTTGAACGGCGGGCCTGCCAGAGTGCCTTTGATGGTCCAGTCCACGCCCATGAGTTCATTGTTGGACAGAGCGGTTTCAACGATCTTCGCCTGGATTAGGACCTGCCGGGTTTCGGTGTCAAGTTTTTCGATCAGCTTGCGCACAACTTCGATGCGCTCGGGAAGATCGGTAACGATGATCATTTCGGGCTTCTGTGTGGAACGGGCGTCCTTGAACGCCTGGATGCGCCCGCGCTCCGAAAGAAACGGCTGCAACACATTTACCATGGCGCCGGAGTTGGTATATGTGGGCGAAAAGAACTCGGTAATCATTTCCTGATCGTTCGCGGCGCGGTTCTGGGCTTCGGACATGGCGAAAACATGAAGAATGTTGTCCCGCTCTTCCATGCGGGCGTTTACGGTCTTGAGAATCTCGCGCAGCGCTGTTTCCACAGTCACATTGTTGAGGTGAAGGCTCACGGTCCCCGAGACTTCACGGGAAATAATCATGTTGAGGTTGTACTGGTCGGCGAGTCCGCGCAGCACATTGGTGACATCCGCATCCTTGAAATTCAGGTTGATGATTTGCTTCATTTTGGCCTGAATCTGGCTGGGCGCCGGGCCTGTCTGCGCATGCGCGGGTTTGGCGGCCGCGGCAATGAGCGCCAGCGTAAGCATCGCCATAAGGGCAGGGGTGTATTTACGGGGTCCGGTTTGCTTCATTGTCCTCAAGAACCTCATCGAGTCTCTGCCTGTACAGGGGTTCGTCAGGGAAAAGGGCGGCTGCGCGTCGAAACGCGGAAACCGCGTGTTCGCGATCTCCACGGGCCAGAAGCGCCTGGCCCAGGTGAAATGCGGCGCGCGCCTCGATTCCTGTCCCTGGCGGAGCCTTTGCTATAATATCCTCTAGTAGCTCAATCCCTTTGTCAATATTTCCTGTATTATATAGCAAAACCGCCAAGTCTCCCGCGGCTTCAAGAAAATTCGGATCCAGTTCCAGCGCATGCTCCCAGGTTTTTCGCGCCACCGTGACATCTCCGGAATGGTTGTGCGCTTTGCCCAGGAATTTCCAGAGCACGGGGTTTTTGGGGTCTTTCTTGATGGCTTCGCGGTACAGGGCCTGTGCGTCACGCGCGCGGTCCAGCTTGAGCAGGGTTTCGCCGTAGCTGAACAACGCGGGAAGGAAATCCGGCGCTTCGCGCAGGGCGCGTTCGAACAGGCGCGCCGCGCTGTCGTAATCCTGCATGAGCATGTAAGCGTCTCCCGCAGCGTGCAGATACTGCGGATCGTTCGGCGCGAACTGGAGCGCGGTTTCATAGGCTGCGGCGGATTCCTCGGGCATGCGCATCTCGAAATGCGCGCGGCCCAGCGCAGCCCAGGGGCGAATATCGCTGGGATTGAGCACCAGGCACTGGTTGGCTACGCGCACGGTGTTTGCATAGTAGAAGACTTTGGCTGGCACGGCGCGGCCCCAGGGCGGCGCGGCTGCGGCATCCGGCAACCGCCCATGCCACAGCGCGCGCCATTTGCCCAGGTCAGGGTGTCGCACCACCGCCGCGTAAAAAGGCAGCATGTGCGCCGGGATCTGTTCCCGGTTGGCGCGCAGCAGCAGCGCCCGCATCATCTCCACGCACATTTCCGGCTCATAGGCGTATGCGGCGCGCGCGGTCTCCATGAGGTGCAGCGCGACTTCCGGCGGGTCTTTGGGGAACCGGTTCTCGACAGCTATGCCGCGGCCGAACAGCAGGTGCGAAATCACAGGCTGCGCGGTGAGCCAGAGCGTGCCTGCGAACACGGCCGCGCACAGCGCGGAGGCAATGGCGCGGCTCCGCGCGGCCTCGGGCGAGCGCATCCCGATTCCCGGCGCGGTTTGGTATCCGGGTTTTTCCGCCAGCGAGAGTAACATGCCCGCGAACACCCAGAAGCATGCGGCAGCGGGCGGGACATGAAACGGAAACTGAAAATTTGAATATAACAGCATGGCGATGAGGCCGGAAAACAACCCCGCGCGCAACAAAGCCGTTTCAACATCTTCTGAACCAGCGACCGCAGCCCTTCGCATGCGCGGCGCACCTCGAACAAGAATCACCACGATAATCGCGGCGAAAAGAAGCGCGCCGGGCGCGCCCGTTTCCGCCCACAGTTCGAGAACATCATTGTGCGCACGATCCGGGAAACTCACATGCGCCTTCCACAAGGGATCGTCATTATAGGCTGCGGCATAGCGCGGATACTGGCGGATGTATTGACCGAGGCCGGTTCCCATCAAGGGTTTGTCTGCGGCCATGTCCAAGGTGGTTTTCCAGATGAGGGCGCGCTGCATGGCGCTCGGGTCCGCGGCGCCGGGCAGTTGCACCGCGCGCCCGGCGGCCGAGAACCGGCCCGTGTTCACGGGGTTGCGGAATGAAAACAGCGCGAACATTAAGGCGGCCGCCAGCGCCACGGCGGCGGCGCGCAGCGCAACGGCCCGCCGCCGTTCGCGCGGCAGGGCGGGCGCTGACAGTACCGCGAAAATTCCAAGCGACACCAGGCTGGACGCCCACGCGCTGCGTGTGAAGGAAGCGATGAGAATGAACGACAGGCTCGCCAGCACGAGGAACCCGAACGCGGCGCGGGCGCGGCGGCGCGCTCCAAGATACAGGCCGAGCGCCGGGGGCAGCAGCAGAGCGGCGTAGCCCGCCGCATAAACGGGATTGCCGATTGACGACGATATCCGTCCCTCGAACTGATCTATCCACGAATGCAACAGATACCCGTGCGAGTCGAATCCCGAAAAGACGGAATACAGGGGATTTGCCAAAAGATAGTCCCATGGGAACCAGTCCATGCCGCGCAATTCGAGCAGCCCGAGCAGCGCCACGGCAGGCGCGGCGGCCAAAGCTCCAGTGAGCGCGGTTTCAATGCGCGAGCGGGTGTCGAGAAAGAGCCGCGCTGAAAAAAACAGAACCGCGGCGCACGCCCACTCCAGCAGCGCGTTCAACGCCAGAAACTTGTGCTGCGCAAAAAACATGCACGCCACAAGCCAGGCCAGAAACATGGCCCATGGAATGTTGGCCGCGGAGCGGAGCCGCAGTGCGCCGCGGTTTGCCGCTGCGCCTCCGAGCCAGGCTAGAAGCGCGCCCGCGCAAAAAATCTGCACAATCATCGTCTTGACGGGTTTGAACGGGTCAAACGCCGTTCCAAGAAACACCAGAGGCACTAGAAAAAGGAGCAGGCCAAACAGCGCGGGCCATGCGCGGCGCAGCAGCACAACATCCGGCGAACCGGGCGTTTGTTCGGTGCGTGAGGGAAGGGGTTGAGGATAATTCACGGAGCGGCGGTTCCGGGTTGCGGATCAGTTTTGCTGCTTGCCGTTGTTTTTTGGAGAAGGAAGCGGCAGCCCGCCCGGCGCATGCTGTTTCCACTGAATCTGCGGCGCGGCGCCGGGATCGAACATCTCGTCCTCGGGGGGCGCGGCTTTGTCCATTATGTTGCTGAATGTGCGTTTGCCATCCAAGGACAGTTCCGTGTCTATGTCCCCGTAACGGCGCTTGATTTGCAGAATCAGAGGTTCCACCATCGGGTCCGAGTTCCCGAGCGTGACCTTGTTCATGGACTTTGCGTCAATGGCGGACACAAAATATTTCGTGCCCGGAACGAAGTCGCCCTTTTTCAGAATCTCGTTGTTGATGATCACGAAGTGCTCGCCGCTCTGGCTCGTGGAAATGGCGGAAAGCGTGAAGGAAGGCGGCTTGACGGCGATGGGCTGCGGGAAAGTCAGCGGCATTTGGAATTCTTCGACGATGGGATTGAGGTTGTCTTCGGGAATGACCTGCACGGTCTGCACCGGCTCCTGTTGCTCATCCGGTTTTTGATCGAGAATGGGGGCGAAGGGATCGAGACGGCCGACCCTGCCGGAGAGTAAGGCGGTGTCTCCCGAAGAAGCAGCCACGGGCGTGGTGGCCATGGCGGTTGCGGACGGTGGAATGGATGACCCGGAAGCATCCTGTTGGGCTTCCGGCGCGGGCGCCGCAGGCTTGAGCGCCTGCTCCGCCGCGGCCCTTTGTTTCTCAAGCTCTCCCTGTGCCTTTTCCAGGGTGAACCCGTCGGGCACTCGCACCGTGGGAGAGCCGCTTTGCGAGGGCAGCAAAAACCATACGCCGGCGATGGACGCAATGAGCACGAATACGATCATCAGCCCGGAGGGCGTCATGCCCCACCGTTCGGCCAGATCCCTCACGGCTTCACTCAATCCTTTCTTCGAAATAACAAACCAGTTCCATGGCGATGCCGAGCCTGGTGTCCAGCGGGTCCAGAGAAGTCAGACGCACGGACTGGACCTGAATCGCCTGGTTGCTCAACCATAACTGGGCGGAAAAATCGGAAAACGACTGGAACGAGCCCGTGGCTTCAAATGTTATGGGGAGCCTGCGCACGGACACAGCGGCGCCGCCATCAAGAACCAGCCGCGCTTCTCCGGGCGGGTTTTCGTTGACGACAATGTCCGTAAGGCCTGTCCCTGCGGCCATGTCCGGCAGTCCCGCGGCCACGAAATCGCGAAGGGAATCTGCAGTAAAAAGCGTGTTCCCCGTAAGGGATAAAGCGTTCCGGTGCGACGGAGCAACCATGGCCGCGCCTGCGGTCATGGCTTCCAGTTCCTTGATGCGCGCGGATTGGATGCTCACATTTTTCTGCAGGGATGCGCCGGTTGCGCGGTCCCGTTCAAGCTGCCGTTTCTGCGAACCGTAAACAAAGTGAAACATCGCCGCGGCGAACGCCAGGGCCAGAACCGCAGCGGCCAGAATGCGCTGGCGCGGCGTGGTCGAGATGATAAAGGCTTTCAAATCGTTCACTGCGAATTCTCCGGCGAGGTCCAGCGGGCCGTGACTGTAACACGGTTCACGCCCATGTCATTGATCTGCTGCGGCTCCACGCCGCTGCGCCCCACATTTTTGAACCGGGTTCCCAGCATGTCCGTGAAATCCTTGATGGAAGCGGGATCTTGGGTGATGGCGTTAATTGTGACGGCGAAATCCCGTTGTCCCTGCGGATCGCTTTTGTCCTGGATGCGGGCGTCGAGATCCAGAAGCTGCATGGTTTTTGGCACGGACTCGGACAACTGCATGGCCAGGGTGTTGACGGGCGCGGTGATTTTTTTGTCTCCGTTAATCGCGGGGATGCCCTTGAGGCGCTCGGCGCGTTGCTCCAGTTCGGCGATTTTCGCCTGGTTCACATTGTGCAGTTTCTGGATCCGGGCGTTGGCCTGTTGCTGTTTGACAACTTCAGCCCTTGTGCGCGTGAACATCACGCCCGTGGCTGCGGCGATGAGCAGCAAAACCAGGCAGAGCCACAAGGCCAGTTTGCGCAACTGGGCCATCTCCGCAATTTCCGTGGGCAAAAGGTCCACGGAAAACGGCAGGCGGCCGATTTCCACGCCGCGCATGGCCAGGCCCACGCTGGTGAGGAAATTCATGTCCACCTGTTCCATGAGTTCGGAAGGGAATTCGTCCACATTCACCTTGATGTCGGCGAAGGGCGTGTGCAATTCTATGGGAACATCGTCCACATGCTCGGTCAGCACATGGTAGAGATCCATGCCGCCGGCAGCGCCAAGGCTAAGAAGCATCCTGTTGAGATTGCCGCCGCGGTTGTGCTCGGTCTGGTAGAAGTGCATGGCCAGCATGACTTCGGACAGGATTTTGTCCAGAAATCCGTTCTGCATCTGCATGGGGTCAAGGGCCGGCATTTTCACGGTGCGCGAGTACCGTATGGTGTCGCCGCTGAACACATTCATGGAGATGCCCTGGTAATCGTAGACCACGGACATGAGGTCTTCCGTGGCCACGGGCGGCATGCCGTTGCGCAGCAGCCGCAAGATGGCGAATGTGCTCACATCCAGGGCTGCGCATTCCAGCCCCGCGTTTTCCAGTGTCTGATAATACGAATAGCACAGGTCACGCGCTGCGATGACAAGCATGATGGATACGCGGCGGCGGCCGTGTTCCTCGAATTCTTCAAGCGGGTGATAGTAAACGATTTTGTCTTCACTGCCGAAAAGCACATAGCGGTCTATTTCGGATTCAATGAGGCGCTGGAGCCTGTCGTGGGGCATGGCTGGCAGGGTGATGAGGCGGGACGCCACCTTGGACCCGCGCACAGCGGCCACCACGGTCCGGTGAGAAAATTTCCGTTTGTGAAAGAGTTCGCGAAGGGCGCGGCCCACGGTTTTGGGATCCGTGATCAGCCCGTCTTCCATGCATCCCCTGGGTGTTGGGGTTATGCCGAAATTGCGCAGAAAATACTCCCGGCCCACGCGCTCGATTTCCACCACGCGAATGGCATCCGGCCCGATGTCCACGCCAATGACCGGTTCGAAGCTCTGTTGCAGCGATTCTCTTTTCAGATCCGCCAGACTGTCCAATGCCTAACTCCGGGTTCCGCGCCTGTTATGGTAATGCATGGCCTGAACCCAAATGCAAATCCGTTTTTGCACAACATCTGTTCGCATGCCCTGTTCGCAGCATACTGTTTGTCATAAATTTTACAATTAAGCTGACACTAGTGTCAATATTTATATCATTTGAATAAAATCGCCAAAAGTTAAACATTTGAGTATAGCTTGTCAAGTGCCGCTCCTTTCGGCCAATTCATACCTGCCATTTCATATTGCCATAATCGTAAACATAGCATAAGGGGCCGTTGTTCCCGAAGACGGCTTGTGCTTTTGCCTGTGGCGGCAGCGGGTGCGAGTGTATATAATGCGAATGTGCGGAGGTGTTCCACAATGAAAACCCGGATTTGGATATGCATAATGCTGCTATGGCGCTTCACACCTTCGGCGGTGTGCGGCGCGGCCGCGCTCGATGATTTCCAGAAACAGTTCCAGTCGCCTCCGGCTGAATACGGCGGCGCGCCGTTTTGGTCCTGGAACGAAACGCTGGAAAAAGACGAATTGCAGGTGCAGATAGACGAATTCGCGAAACAGGGCATGGGCGGGTTTTTCATGCACGCGCGGGAAGGGTTGATCACCCCGTACATGGGGCCGGAATGGATGGAGGCCGTGCGCTTCAGCGTGGACCGCGCCTCGAAACTCGGCCTCAAGGCGTATCTGTACGACGAGGACCGCTGGCCGTCCGGGTTTGCGAGCGGCAAAGTGCCGGCCATGAATGACGATTTCCGGCAGAAGGGCCTCGTGGTAGTCGAAGCGGGTGAACCGTTGCCCCCTGACCGGCTCCGGGAACTCGGCGCGCTCGTGGCCGTTTTCGAGGCGGAGCTTGACGGCGTGATCGTCAAGTCGTACGGCAAGGCAACCATGACTATGGGTGTCGCGGCCATGCCCGCTCCGGGCCGGAAACTCCTGTACTTTTTCATGCAGACCGCTCAACGCAATGAGTGGTACAACGGCGAAACCTATATTGACACCCTGAACCCGGCGGCCGTGGACGCCTTTATATCCGTGACCCATGAGGAATACCGCAAGGCCGTGGGCCACGAGTTCGGCAAAACCGTGCCCGCGATCTTCACGGACGAGCCGGAGTTCGTGTCCCGCCGCCATTTTTCTCACGAGGTCGCACCGTGGACCCAGGCGCTGCCCGCGCAGTTCGAGAAAGAACACGGGTACTCGATTCTGGATAAACTGCCCCTGCTGTTTTACAATGGCGGCCCGGCCACGGACCCCGTGCGCCTGGACTTCTGGACCACGGCCACGGAGATGTTCCGCGACGCCTTTTTCAAACGCATCTACGAATGGTGCGAAAAGCACAACATCAAGTTCACCGGGCATCTCATGCTCGAAGACACGATCCCGGACCAGATCTGGCGCGTGGGCGCCACCATGCCGCACTACGAATACATGCAGATGCCGGGCATGGATCACCTTGGCCGCAACATTGACAACCTGCTCACCGCCAAGCAGGTGAGCAGCGTGGCGCACCAATTCTCGCGCCCGCTCATCCTCACGGAAACTTACGGTTGCAGCGGCTGGAACTTGAGCTTCGAGAACATGAAATGGATCGCCGACTGGCACTACGCCCTGGGCGTGAATTTCATGAACCAGCACCTGTCATGGTACTCCATGAGAGGCACGCGCAAACGCGACTATCCCGCCACGATTCTGTACCAGTCCCCGTGGTGGAAAGATCACAAAGTCATCGCCGATTACTTCAAACGCGCCACATTCGCCACGGCCCAGGGCCGTTTCGTGGCCGAAACCCTGGCGCTGCACCCGGTGACCACGGCCTGGGCGCAGTTCTCGCCCCTGGAGAAATCGCGCGTCACCGCGCTCAACCAACACTTCACGGATTTGCTGCATGCTTTGAGCGGACGGCAGGTGGACTACGATCTGGGCGATGAAATCGTGATAGCCCGCCACGGCGCGGTTAAAAACGGGAAGTTCGTAGTGGGGGACATGGCATACAACAATGTTGTGATTCCCGATGCCCGCGTGCTGCGCGGTTCCACAGTAAAACTGCTCAAGGAATTTCTTGACCAGGGCGGCGCCGTCATATCCCTCGGGTCCACCGGCTACCTGGCTGATGCGGAAGAGCCTGTGACACTGGGCAAAGCCGTGGCCGCGGCGGATATCTCCGCAGCGCTGGACTCGCTCATCCCGCGCCTCAAACGCCACGCCGCCATGACTTTCAACTGCGACAGCCCGCCATGCGCATCAGGCAACAAGGTATACCTTCACCAGCGTGAGGTTGAAGGTTCCACATTCTTCATGTTCGTGAACACGGACCAGGAAAATCCCGTGACCGCGGAAGCCGTGCTGCCCCTGTCCGGCAGGGTGCGCGTCTGGGATCTGTTCCGCGGCACGGCTCTGAATTATCCGAATGCCAACCGGGACGGGCGTGCGGTTGTGCCCGTGAACCTCGGCCAGGCCGGTTCGCTGCTCATCTCCGTGTCCCCGGACGAGCCGCAAGTCCCCATGCAGTCCCAGATCCTCAAAACCGGGCGCGCCGTGGATTTGCCGGACGCCTGGACTATCGCGGGCCGAGGACCCAACGCGCTCACAATAGACACCGTCAGTTACAAGCGTCAGGGAGACACCGCGTGGATCCCCAATGTGTCCACGCACACGGCGCAGGATTCCATGGAATCTCTGGGCACGGATTTCGAATTCTCGGTGCAGTACAAATTCGGCCTGGGCGCGGATCCCGCCTCGCTCGGTCCGCTTTTCCTGGCGCTCGAACAGCCCGAAGACAAACAGATCGTCCTGAACGGGAAACCCCTGAAATACGACCCGGAGCAGGGTTGGTGGATTGACAAATCGTTCCGGAAAATTGACATTTCGAACGCTGTGGTCAAGGGGAAAAACATACTCGAAGTCAGGGGCGTGTTTCACCGGCCCAAGAAACCCGGCACGCGCATCTATCTGCCTGGAGGAACGGAAATCGAAAGCGCGTATGTAATTGGCGATTTTTCCGTGGCGCAAACAAAGAGCGGCCAGTTCCTGATCGTGCCGCCCAACAACACTCTGTCATACGGAGACATGGCGGAAAAGGGCTATCCATTTTATTCCGGAACCCTGGCCGTGGAGCAGACAGCGGACATTGAAAAGCCCGCGCCCGGTGAGCGCGTTTTTCTGGAAATCCGCGGCCTCGAAGCCATCACCGCGCGCGTGTTCGTGAACGGCGCGGACGCAGGGCTGATCGCCTTCCACCCGCACGAGCTGGACATCACGGATTTCGTGAAACCGGGCAGGAACGCCATTCGCATAGAGATTACGAACAGCAATCGAAATCTGCTCGGGCCGCATCATGCCATTGAGCGGGAGCCGCTGAATGTTGGTCCCGGCACTTTCGAGGGCAGCATTCTGTTGAACAATTACTATTTCATCCCGTTCGGCATCAGAGAAAGCGTTAGACTGTCGTACAGGAATTGAGCGGCTCGAACGCTCACCGGAATGACGCCATCCAGGCCCCGGCGGCTTCATGTGTTTCTCAATGATCTATGGTTGAAAGCGGAAAACGGGACTCGAACCCGCGACCCCAAGCTTGGGAAGCTTGTGCTCTACCAACTGAGCTATTTCCGCACGCTTCAATCAATCCCATTATTGCCACTGGTTTTTGATTCGTCAAGTCTGTCTGTTTACAGAAATTGCAAAATAATCAACCGCGTGAGTTGTTTGAATAATGCTCATCGCATATATTATTAATGCATTCAAAATTGGAATGCTGACAGCGTGATGATTGCACAATTACAGGGAGGCCGAACATGGCACATGGCACATTCGCAACAACAATCAACTGCATGGACGGACGCACGCAATTGTGCGTGAACGAATTTATGCGAAAACAGTTCGGGGTTGATTTCGTGGACACAATTACAGAACCTGGGCCTTTGAAATATCTGTCTTCGGATGCTGACAACAGTGTTGTTGAACAAATCAAATTGCGCGTTGAGATTTCGGCAAACAAGCATGGCTCAAAACACATTGGCATCGTGGGTCATGACGATTGTGCGGGCAACCCCGTGGATAGAGAAACTCAAATGCTTCAGATTGAGAAAGCCGTGGCCCTAGTAAGCGCTTGGGTTCCAGATTGTGAAGTTTTCGGAATATATGTGGAAGGAAAGAACTGGACGGCACAGCGCGTGTAAGTTTCGCAATCCATACGCGGCATACTGCGAGGCAAGTTACAAATGGAAGATCATTCCGTGGAATTTATAATTTACTAATAACGAGGGTTTCTGGAGTAATATCCGGAATCGAATTTCTATAGGAGTAATTGCCATGCCCCGATTCATCACCGACGACTGCGTGGCCTGCGGCGCGTGCGAAGCGGCATGCCCCGAGGAAGCCATCCATGAGGGAGATCCCAAATACATCATTGATCCCGAGGCGTGCGTTGACTGCGGAGAATGTGAAGAGGTCTGCCCAAACGACGCGATTATTCAAAAATAGCCTGAAAATTCAAGTTTTTTGTAGCGGGGACCGCTTGTTGTTTTTTTCACAATCAACTGATATAATTATGTTTGAAATCACTGGAATTGGTGAATGATCACTGTAACAGACGACCAGAAGATTGTTTTCAAGCCAAGCCCAGGGATATCAACATAGAAGCGGAGAGAGAGAAGCCATGAAGATCATGCGGCAATGGATCATGCTTGCGGCGGTTCTTGCGGCGGGGGGCATGCTGATCAGTTCCTGCGGCGGGGGCGGGGTCTCCGTAACGGGCGGGCAGTCCGCACAGGTTCAGACGCCCGAACAGGAATATCCGCAGCTTGTGGACGCTCCGGAAGCCATCGCTGCGATTGCGGCCGCGGCGCGCGGCG
>Ga0101944_10005887_pt1 | contig 13467 bp, 8 predicted proteins | sample DewCreD2012metaG_FD_75245 | JGI IMG/M metagenome (GOLD analysis project Ga0101944, IMG submission 75245) | Hot spring sediment bacterial and archeal communities from British Columbia, Canada, to study Microbial Dark Matter (Phase II) - Dewar... ... | reverse complement strand
CGTGGAAAGGCGTGACGTGGGGTGGAGTGAGTGCCGTGCTGTGGTTGGTGGTGGTCGCGTATGGGCTGGGCGTGCGCCTGGTCTATCTCGACCAGCGTATCTCCCTGCGGACAGCCCACCCGCACGCTCTGCCGCCGCATTCCCTGTCGCGGAGCTTGCGTGGTGCGGCGGCGGGATTCTTGATCTGTGCCGCCGTGATCTTGATCGCTGGCCCGTGGCTGGCGGATGCGGCCGACCGGCTGGCCGAACTGTCCGGACTGGGAGGCACCTTTGTCGGCACCACGCTCGTCGCCCTGAGCACGTCGCTCCCCGAGCTGGTCTCCTCGTTGGCGGCACTGCAGCTTGGCGCGCATGACCTGGCGATCGGCAACGTCTTTGGCAGCAATGCCTTCAACATGATCCTCCTGGTGCCGCTGGACCTGGTGCAACCAGGGTCGCTTTTGGCCGTCGTTGCCCCCACGCACGCCTTGACCTGCATCACCGCCGTCCTGGCCACCCAGGTCGCGGTGCTGGGGCAGGTGTACCGCGTCGAGCGGCGGCGGCCCTTCATCGAGCCGGATGCCTGGCTGGTGATCCTGGTCGTTCTCAGCGGGCTGGGACTGGTGTACGCCCATCGTTGATTCCCGCGGCGAGCCCCCATATCGTCCGCACCTTGCGCGATTTGCGGGCAGGCGTCGCGCGCCGTATCATGGGCAGGGTAGCTCTCAGGGAGAGAGTGTGCGCGGACACGATCGGGTCGTGCTGCGCGACCGTCGCCGGGAGGAGGTTTTCATGAAAGCACGTCCAGCGCTTGAGACTGCCGCACAGCCCCATGGGTTCACCCTGGTCGAGCTGCTCGTGGTGATCGCGATCATCGGCGTGCTGGTGGCGCTGCTCTTGCCGGCCGTGCAATCGGCCCGCGAAGCCTCCCGGCGGACGCAGTGCCAGAACCAGATGCGGCAGTTCACGATTGCCTGCCACAATTTCCACGATGTGAACGGCCGGCTGCCGATCGGCTCGCAAGGGCGCAATCCGCTCGATCCGAACATGGCGTACGGCCCCAAGCCGCGGGTGCCCCTGATCGCCTGGCTGTTGGCCTATCTCGAGCAGATCGGGGCGGCCGCGCAATACAACACGAATGCTGGCTGGACGGCGCAGCAGAACCTGCAGCTCTTCTCGACGATGCGGTTTCCCATCTTCGACTGCCCCTCGGACGAGAAGGACCGGGTCGGGCATCCTTCGCACCGCGATTATAAGAGCAACTATGTGGTGAACTGGGGGAGCTGGACCTTCCGGGAGCAGGGCGGACCGATCAACGGTGTGCCGCCGCTGAACCTGGGCGACCAGCTCGGACGGGCTCCGTTCTACCTCGAGTTCGGCGCCCGCTTCGCCCAGATCAGCGACGGCACGAGCAACACCCTCTGCTGGTCGGAGGTCCGCAAATCGCCCTGGACGCAAGGTCCGGGCATGGTCTTCCCCGACCGCCGCGGCCGCATCTGGAATGACGATACGTTCTGCTACCAGTTCTCCACGCGTCTTGCGCCCAACTCGCCGCGGGGCGACTTCGGCTACTGTGACATCACCAATGCCAAATACCCCTGCGATCCGGCCAGCAGCGGCTTGAGCTCGCTCCGAGCGCCCGACACCTACATGGCCGCCCGGAGCTGGCACCCCAGCGGCGTCAACGTCTCGATGTGCGACGGCAGCACGCGCTTCGTGAGCAACAACATCAACCTGGCAACCTGGGTCGCCCTCAGCAGCATGGGTGCCGGCGAACCGATCGGCGATTTTTGACACCCGATGGCGTCGTGAGTTCCCGGAGCGTGGGGCTCTTCCCTCGTGCAAGGTGGTGACGGATGGAGTGCAAGCCAGCGGCGTTCGTTCGCGCGGTCTTCGTCAGCGTCCTCGTGGCCGGCCTGGCCGGGTGCGCCAGCCGGCCGGCCGAACCGACTCGCGGGCGGATCTGGGGCCAGGTGACGTTGGACGGCCGCCCGCTACCGAACGGGTCGATCCGCCTGATCGCCCTGGATCCCGCGGGGGTCAACTGCCTGGCCACGATCGCCGATGGCAAGTACGAGCTGCCTGCCGGGCAAGGCCCTACCCAAGGCAAATACCGCGTCGAGTTTTCCGTGCCTTCGGCCCACAAGCGGAAGGTGCCCAATCCGGACGTGCCGGGGGAGTTCCTCGAAGAGGCGGAGGAGACGCTGCCCCCCAAATACCACCGCGACTCGCAGATCACCATCGAGTACGACCCCGCGCAGCCGCGAGCCTACGATTTCGCACTGACCCGCTAAGATGCGGCGGGAGGCAGGCAGCCCCTCCCGGCCAAGCATGCCAGCCTGCGGCGGCAGGAGGCAGTCCGTGGCGTCCAGTCGCACCAGGCCTCCCCCCTGCGTCAGTCTTCCTTCACGATCTGGCGGAAGAGCTCCCGCGTCTGGGCCATCACCTCCTGGCACTGCTGCCGCAGCCGGCGAGGGTTGGCGTGCCCCACCAAAAGCGCAAGCTGCGCCAGCGTCGGCTCGTCGTCCGGCAAGTCGTGCCGCCGGGCCGTGTCCAGAAGCCGCAAACCCGCCTCGATCCGCCGCAGGAAGCGGAAGTGATGGTCGAGCAGCTCGGCCTGGTCGGCCGGCAGGAGCCCCGCCTGCGTCAAGGCGGCCAGAGCCGGCAGCGCTGCCGGGCAGAGCACCTGCGGGTGCGTGCCGGCATGGCGCAACTGGAGGAAGGCAACCGCCAGGGTGACATCGAGCGTGCCGCCGGAGGCGCGTTTGAGGTTCAGCGGCGCGGCTCCGTGTGCCAATTCCTCGCGCAGCGCCGCGATGGCCGCGGCATCGCCCGGCTGCGGGGGGCGGGCCATCAGCAGATGCTGCACGGTCGCCTCCAAAGCCCGGACCGCCGCCGGTGCGCCGCACACCGCCCGTGCCTGGCACAGCGCCACCCACTGCCCGATCGGCAGATGCGGCTGCTGGAAATGCTGCACCAGCTCGTCCTGGCACACAGCGCGTCCGCCGCCGATCCCCAGCGGCCGCAAGAGCACGTCGGCCGCGTACAGTCGCCCCTGCGGCGTCAGTTCCGTCATCCGTTTGAGGACGCGGTGGGCAAGCTGCGTGAAAAAGTGCTGGTGCGTGGTTGGCGCCTGGTTGCGGCTGCCGGTGACCGGCCGCGTCATTCCCTCCGCTCCATACACCAGCAGAAGCGGAAGCTGGCTGTGGTAGTTCAGTTCCCGCGCGGCCAGCCGTCCCAGCCCCAGCACCGCCAGGCCGTCGAGAACTGCGGCGGGCGAACCCTCCGGCAGCGTGGGCGTACCTAGCCGCGGAACGAGGTCCGCATACTCCATTTCCACCAGATGCTTGAGGCAGACCTGCGCCACATCGCTCAAAGCGGCAGCCGTTTGCTCGATGTCGTCCTTGCCCAGAATGTCGCGGACCCCGATCCGCAGGTGGGCGGCGTTTTTCAGGTCGTGCAGCAGACGCACCCGGTCGGCCGTCCCACGCCTCCAGACCGCCCAGGTCGCTTCCAGTTCCTGGCACGTGGGCAGCGTGTCGCGCTGCAGTGAATCGATCAGCTCGTCCAGCATGCCCGGTTGGGCCGTGAGGATGCCGACCAGGTAGGGACTGGCCGCACACAGCCGGACGTACAGATCGAGCGACGGCGGATGCACCCTTAGCAGCTCCCACAGCACCGCCTTGCCGCCGAGCGAATCGCTCACGCGGGCCATCCGATCGAGCGTCGCGTCGGGGGTCGGCGTCGCGGCGACGGCACACAGAAGACTGGGCAGAATCTCGGACAAGAGATGCCGGCACTTCCGCGTGGAGAGGAACGGTACCTGTTCACGGGCCAGCTCATGCAACGTCGCCAGCGCACGCGGCGGATCGGCAAAACCGAAGGGCGCCAGCGCCGCACGCACTTCCTCTTCGTTCGGCGCCGGATCGAGCAGCAGGTCCACTTCCCGCGGCGTGAATCCTTCGTGGGGAAAGGCGCTGGCCAACAGCTTGTGCAGCGTCTGCCAGCACTGGTCCAGTTGCCGGCGGTGCTCCGCCAGAAGCCCGTTCGCCCCGCCAGGCATCTGCAACGCGAAAGCCAGGCGGGCGAGGGCCTGGGGATCGTCGGGCAGGCATGTCTGGCCCAGCCCTTGCTGCACTTGGACGCCGTGCATGAGGCGCCGCAGCCACTGGTAGCCTCGGTGGAGCGCCTCGGCTTCCGCTGCCGTGAGCGTGCCCGTGCGCGTCAGCCCGTCCAGAGCCGCCCGCCTGCTGGCCACGCGCACCGCCGGGTCGTCTCCCCCGACCATCAATTGCAAGAAGGCGATTGTCGCGTCCAGATCACGCAGTCCCCCACGCGCCGCCACCACATCCTGCCAATCGTCTTGATGCATCTGGGCGGTCTGCACGATCCGCCGCTTCATCGCCCGGATGCCCGTTTCGTCGGCAGGGCTCAGGTACCTCCGGAAAAGCCAAGGCCTGAGGCGCGCCAGCACACTCTCTCCGAGCTTGCGGTCACCCGCAACCACCCGCGCTGAAAGCATCTGCTGCCGATGCCAGGTCCGGCCAAAGCTATCCAGCCCATACACCACGTCGTCGGCCAGATGCGCTGTGAGGGCCTGGGGGCTGTCGGGAAGCGTGATGCGTTCGACGCTCCCGCCGCTCGCCTGCCGTGCCGACTCCTCCAGCAGCCGCAGCCCGATCCGGGCGATCCTCTCCGCCAGCTCGGGAAGCTGGCGGTGCAGGCTGGTCGCTCCCGACGGTTCGTACACCCACAGCAGCGTCAGCGGAAGCCGATAATCGAGCTGGCCCGACCCAAGCGGGCCAGTCGCGATCACTGTCCAGGTCAGAGGGATCCAGGTCGGAGGGCTGTCCGGCAGCATGCCACTCACGCCTTCCAGCCCGCGCCCGCCAGAGCGCCCCCCCCACAGAAGGTGAGATCCATGGCGGATCGCCTCGGATAAAGCGGCTTCGATCAATGCCTCGGCCACGTTGGCAAGCTGCTCCTCGACCCACGCCAGCGGCCGACCTTCCACCAGTTCCCCGTAGGCGACCCGCAGCAAGTGCCGCCGGCGGAAGCGGGCCAAGGCCGCTTCGACCAACCGGAGATCCCCCAGGGCGGACAGCTCGACCTGGAGGTTGGCAGCCAGCGCTGGGCGGTCTAGCGGCTGCTCGGCCATTTCGCCTACTAGGTCCAGCGTCTCGGGGTCTTCGAGGAGCCATTGGCGGCACCATGGACCTAAACCCAAGGCTGCCAACAACTTCGGCAAAATGGTCGCGTCTCGCTGTGCCAGCGCCAGCAGGGCCAGCGGGCTGCGGACTGCCCGGAAATAGTCGGCCAGCGCCCTAAGTCGCTCGTCCGCTTGGGGCTGGGACGGAAGCAGGCGCTGAAGCTGGCGGCACAGTTCCGCAAGAAGGTCGAGCGGCACGCCCGCTTCGGCCAATTCCACCAGCATTTGCCTGGCCGCGAGCGGATCGCGCAGCCCCCACCCGCCCAGCAGGGCTGCTGCTTGGGACGGCGCATCGAGCAGTTGGACCAGTGTGGCAGGTTCCATGCTGTCCAAGATAGCCGAGCCGACCCTGAGGCAAACAGGCACACTTTGGCGCCTCGGGTCAGAAGCCTTGCTGTGAGCGGCTCGACGCCGTCGTGAGGAGAAATCATGCACGGCGCGGGCACGACCGTGGACCGCACACGACCTTGCCGCCCCAGCCGTACTGTTGGTCGATCGGCAGCACCGAGGGTGGCCTGTCGCGGCGACGCGCCGCGAGCCGGCGGCGCCCCAGAACAAGAATGGCCAAAAATGGCACAATCTCACCGAAGCGGGCATCGAACTGCCTTTGCGCTTTGATACCGGTCACCACGGTGAGTTACAATGGCTGGCACCCACCGGCAGCGGCGAAGAGCGACGGCCATGGTGTGCGGCGAGAGGGTTGTGCCTAGCAAGGAACGGGTAGGGGCGGCCTGTTCAGACAGGCTTCCGGGCGGTGTGCACCGGCCTGGACCCGGCGCCAGGAGACGCAAGGTGGTGCCTGCACGACGTTGGCGGGACGCGAGGGGGTGGTCTCGTCTTGCAGTCCTTGGCCTGGCGGCGATCGGGCTGGTTTTCCACTGGCGAACGTTCTCAGTATGCGCCGAGTCGGGACAGTCTCCGCAGGAACCCGATTACGCCATGGCGTGCCGCTGGTGGCCGGAGTTGGAAAACATCTGGACGCCGCTGGGCTGGAAAGATCACTGTGTCCGCTTCAACGTGCTGTACAACGGGATGATCGTGGTCGACCGGCCGCGGATGCAGCGCAATTTCACGCGGCGGCTGAGGCAAGTGATCGGCCCAGGCATCCAGCTTGAGTTCCGTCCATCGCTGACCCAGGCGTTGCCAGCCCCCGCGGCGGAGGTCGCACCTTCCACGCTGGCTGTGCGCGATGGTGGGCACGGGCGACAAGGGTGGAACGACGATGCCGCCCCGATCCTGTGGACACATTGGGAACAGCACGGTCTGACGCTGCGTCAGGAACTGTTCGCCCATCTGGCCGGTGGCCGGGAGGTGCAAACCGGCGTCGAGCCGCTGTTTGCCTGGATTCGTCTTTCGGTCGTCGGAGGCAGCGCGACTCCGCCGCCGGACCGGCTGTACTGGCAGGTCCGCATTACCCGGCCCCATCTGGCCCGAGCCATGGACCGCTTCATGAACTTGAAAGTCGAGCCTGAGCAGGCCGCCTATCCAGGGAAGCTGAACCTCAAGCAGACCGGGGATGCGGCGAGCGGCGGCTGGCGGGTGCAAGCGGCGGGCGGCACGCTGTTGGCGGTGCTGCCCGCTGAGGACCTCTCGGTCGAGCTGATCGACCGGCGCAGCCAAGGCGGCGATGCGTGGCTGCAAATCCAGATGCCCGCCCGCCCCGGCGCGGCAGCCGACCTCGTGCTGGCCGCCGTCCCATCCGAACCTGCCGCGTTCGAGGCCGAACTGGCCCTGGGGCGTCAGCAGGCGCTGGCTCAAGCCCGACACCACTGGTCGAACATCCCCTCCACCGCTAGCCATGTGCAAACCCCGGAAGAGCCTGTCAACCAGGCGATCCGTCACGGACTGAGGTTGGCCCAACTGTTGACCGTTCGCCATCCCGACACCGACCAGCACGTGATGCTGACCGGCTCATGGCAGTACGAGGCGCTGTGGAGCACGCCAGGAGCGATGGTGGTCAGCATGCTGCTCGACGCCTTGGGATACCATTCCGTCGCCGAGAAATACCTGGAAGTGTTCCGCGAGGAGCAAGGGAAGGTCCGCCCACCCGGCGCGCATTACGAGCCACATCCCGGTTATTTTGCCACACCGCGGGTCGTCAACTCGATCGACTGGCTTTCCGACCACGGGGCGATCTTGTACGCCGCCTGCAACCATGCCCTGCTCACGGACGATGAAAGGTTCATCGCCCGCTGGACGCCGGCGATTGTGCAAGGATGCGAGTTCATCCGCGATAGCGTCCGTCGACGAGGGCACGGCGGCATCGAAGGGCTGATGCCCCCCGGTCGCGCCACTGACAGCGACGAAATCAGTCAGTTCATCTGGATCGACGGGTGGAACTACAAAGCCCTGGTGACGGCCGTCCGCCTGCTGGAAAGGGTTGGTCATCCGCGGGCGGCGGAGTTCGCCCAGCTTGCGGAAGAATACCGAACCACATTCCTGGCGGCTTTTCGCGATGCGGCCTTGCGCACCGCGACCTGGGAAGACGACGCAGGCGTCCTGCACCGGTATGTGCCCACGGCGCTGCCGGGTGGGGGGAACCCGCGCCACCCGTTCTACCTTGACACAGGGCCGCTGTTTCTGGTGTTTGCAGAGCTGTTGCCCGCCGACGATCCCCTGATGGTCTCGGCTTTGCACTTTTTTCGTGAAGGACCGCATCGCAAGGATTTTGACCTGCGCCGCAGCGGGAACCACCCCGCCTGCTTATATCACGAAATCTCCAGTTGCGAGCCTTGCTATAGCTGGAACCTATTTCATACGTACCAGCAGGGCGACCGCATCCGGTTCTTGGAGGGGATGTACAGCTTGTTGGCAGGCGGCATGTCCCGTCAGACGTTCGTAGCCTGCGAAACACGCGGCGGGATCAGTGGCACTGTCTACACACATCCCCTGGTCATTTGGGCGGCCCGCCTGGCCGTGATCGATGACCAGCTTGAGCGAGGCAAACTGCATCTGTTGCGCCTCGTGCCGCGGGCGTGGTGCCGTGTTGAACGAGAGACGGTCTTCGCACGAATGCCCACCGAACTGGGTCCGGTCACGCTCCGTTTCCAGCTCGCGAATCAAGGCCGCCAACTGGCCGTTCGTTTTGAGCCCCAATTCCGCCGCCAGCCACAGTCCATCGTGTTCCACGTCCCGCCGCTGGCGAACCTGCGCGAGCTTCGCATCAACGAGCGGGTCTTTCCGGCAACACCAGGTGGCCGCATCGAACTGGGCCACTCTGAGCAACCGTAACCCCAAGGCGGGCACGTCCAATACCGACGCCCACGTCCGCATGGTGGTCCTTCACTGTGCCTGTCGCACAGCCACACGCCAGCCGGGCATGCGACCGACCGATAGTGTTTTACTGGAAGAACACGAGATTTCTTGAGAAATGAGCCGTGCTGCTGGTGGGGGATCGGGATGGCGAGGCGACCCCCATGACAATAAAAAACGCAAGCCCCCTCCTGAGAAGGGACTTGCGTGAATGAAAAAGACACAGCCCTGCCCGGCGTGGCATTCCTCCGAGCGGGTTTCTCTGCACTGTGGGGAGTTAGTTGTTGTTCCCGCCGCGGTTGCCGCGGCCACGTCCGCCAGGACCACCAGGTCCGAAGCCGCCCCGGCCGAACCCTTCGGGCATGTTAAACGGCTTTCCCTTCATTTCCTCGAACTTTTTCTGTTGCTCGGGGGTCAGCACCGCCAGCACCTTGGCGTCGGCGTTCCGCCGCAATTCTTGCATTTTCGCTTGAATCGCCTCGCGATCGCCGCCACCTTGGAACAGCTCTCGCATCTGGGCACCCATCTCCTCACGGATGGACGCCTGCACTTCCGCCATTTTGGACTTCTGTGCCTCGGTGATGCCCAGCTCGGCCGCAATGTCGTCGTCTTGCAGAGCCGCCACGCCGGCCACTTGGATGTAGATTTCGGTCAAACGCTTAAGTTGGTGCGGCAAAAGGATTTCCGCGAGTTTTTCTCGCTCGAACTTCGCCCGTTCGCGACGCTGACGCTCGAATTCCGCACGTTGCTCTTCCGTCAACTGGCCAAAGCCGCCTCGCCCGCGGCCACCCGGCTGCTGTTCCTGAGCCTGCACGAAGAACCAGTCGGTGGGAACATTGCGCAGCGCCTCGTTATTCCGTCCGCCTCGGCGGCCACGCTGACCATCCGGCGGTCCTCCCGGACCCCGGCCACCCGGGAATCCAGGCATCGGAAACCGCGTGCGAATCTCCTCGCGAATTTTTTCCAGAGCTTCGACTTGCTCGTCAGCCAGCTCGAGCTCCCGACGCACTTCCGGGATGCTGAGCAAACCAAGCCGGCTGGCGAAACCGCCGCCAAAACCCCCAAAGCCGCCAAATCCGGGAAAACCTCGACCTCCCGGAGGCCCTCCGCGTTGGCCCGGCTGCTGAGCCACCGCCAGCGCGCCGAGGCTGATCAGGGCAACAGCGACTCCCGTCAACAGATGTTTGAACCGCATCACCAAGCTCCTTACCGCGAAAAAAGAACGATTGCGAACGCCTGAAGTGCCGATTGGCAAACTGCCTCGACGAGCCCGCATTGCCACCCCGAAGCCTGGGTATGCCTCGCTCGGCTCCGATGGAGTGGTCTAGGGATTCAACACCAAAGGCCGGCCGATGTTTCGCTTGCCTGACATGCGCCAAGCCCCCACCATTTCAGGCGGGCTTCTCTGGGCGACTCTACGTCAGCGGGTCGGGGCGGGCCACCACCAGTCCGCCGCGTGATCCACGAAGATCGTCAGCCCCACCGCCGCCGCCCCGAGCGCCACAATTAATACCGCGCCGCTGGCAATTTGCAGGGCGGCTGCCACGCCCGGGTTGTGGTCGCGGGTCACCTCCCGCGCGAGGTATTCTAAGGCCGTATTGAACATTTCCGCGGCGATCACCACGCTCACGCACAGCACGAGCAGGCAAGCTTCGACGAGCGACACACCGATGGCGGTCGCCACCACGGCCACCGCCACCGCCATCGGAAGATGCACCAGAAAGCAGCGTTCCCGCGACACGGCCAGCCAGGTACCGCGAAATGCATCCTGAAATTTTTCAGACCAGGGACGTGACATAGACGAGGGAGTGGTAAGGAGGGGTGCATCAGGGCGGAGCCAGAGGAGCGATTTTCCTTCGCAACGTAGCTCCCCGCCGAACGGATGCCTGGCTACGCGGTCCAAAACGAGCCTGCCGCGAACAGAAATTGCTATCGTTTGTGTAGATGTTTCTGTTCCTCGCGGGCGCTGCGTCGGCGTTCCGTGCTGTCGGACCATGCAAAATATCATCGTCGAAAAACCGTATCGGTTTATCCCCCCTTACCGCAGCACGCTGTGGCCGGCGGTATTCCGGGCGATCCGGTTGCATGCGTACTTGCTACGGACGCGGGAGGGGGTCGTGGCGCATGAAGTGCGGCACATCGAGCGGCTGCGAGCCTCGCTGGCCCAGCGTGACGCGATCCTGATCACCCCCAACCATCCCCGCACAGCCGACCCGATCGCCATGGGGTGGCTGGCGGTGGAAGCTCCCTGTTTCTTCTATGTGATGGCAAGCTGGCATCTGTTCCAGGAAAGCTGGCTGGCGGGGTGGGCCATCCGGGCGACGGGCGGCTTCAGTGTGAACCGCGAAGGGGTGGATCGTCAGGCGATCAACATGGCGATCGATTTGCTCGCATCGGGTGAGCGGCCGCTGATCATCTTTCCCGAGGGAGCCACGACGCGCACCGCCGACTGCTTGCAGGCTTTGCTGGATGGCGTGGCGTTCATTGCCCGGGCAGCCGCCAAGAAGCGTGCCAAACAGCATCCTCCGGGACGCGTGGTCGTCCACCCCGTCGCCGTCAAATACTTCTTCGGCGGCGATATCCGACGGGCCGTGGACGACGTGCTGACCGATATCGAGCAGCGTTTGACATGGCGTCCGCAGCGCCAGTTGCCGCTGACGGAGCGAATTTTGAAAGTCGGTTCCGCGCTGCTCAGTCTCAAGGAAATCGAGTATTTCGGCGAGCCGCACAGCGGCACATTCGCCGAGCGGCTTGCGCGGCTGATCGACCGGCTGTTGGGACCGCTGGAGGTCGAGTGGCTGGGGGGGGTGCAATCAGGACCGGTCATTCCCCGCGTGCGGAACCTCCGCACGAAGATCCTCCCCGAGATGGTGGAGGGGAAGGTGACACCAGAGGAGCGCACCCGCCGCTGGCAGCAACTGGCCGACATCTATCTGGCGCAGCAGCTTGCCACGTATCCTCCCGGCTACCTGGTCCAGCCCACGGTAGATCGCATCCTGGAGATCGTCGAAAAGTTCGAGGAGGACATCACGGACAAGGCCCGACTGCACGGGCAGTTGAAGGTGGTTCTGGACGTGGGCGAGCCGTTGCCCGTCAGCCCGGAGCGGCCGCGCGGCACCGCGCAGGACCCTTTGATGGACCAGATTCGCGAGCGATTGCAAGCGATGCTCGACCTGCTGGCGGCCGAATCGCCGCCCTGGCACGACCCGCCCGCACCGCCGCCCCAGGCCGCGATGCCCGAGGCGATGTGAAGCTGCATCGCCGGCCGCCGTCGTGCCGTCCTACCGGCGCTCGGGCAGTACCCAGGGCCGCCGGGAGCCTCGCGGCGCTGCCAGTTGCTTTCCACTGCCGTGTGTGGCATATTTCGAGTTTTCGTAACGGAAAGTTAGCGTCATGCCCACCTGGGCGGGCATGAGACTTTTGGACGGGGCGATGCGGATCTGGCCGGCCATCGATCTGTGCGGCGGCAAGTGCGTGCGCTTGCGGCAAGGCGATTTTAGGCAGCAGACAACCTATGGTGACGACCCGGTCGCAATGGCCCGCCGCTGGGTCGAGGCGGGTGCCCCGGGGCTGCATCTGGTCGATTTGGACGGCGCGCGGCAGGGGGTGCCAGGCAACCTGGCGGCGATCGAGGCGATCCTGCATGCGGTGGCGGTGCCGTGTCAGGTCGGCGGTGGGATTCGCGAGGAGGCGACGATCCGCCAGCTTCTTGACGCGGGCGCTGCGCGGGTCATCGTGGGGACGCGCGCGCTGAGGGACCTGGACTGGCTGAAGGCGATGGCGGCCTGCTTCCCCGGCCGGCTGGTGCTAGGGGTCGATGCCCGGGACGGGTGGGTGGCGACGGACGGCTGGCTCGCCACGGCGCGGGTGCGTGCGCTGGAACTGGTGCGGCCGCTGGCGGACGTGCCGCTGGCGGCGGTGTGCTACACGGATATTGCCCGGGACGGCATGCTCCAAGGGCCGAATCTGGCCGCGATGGAGGCGATGCGTGCGGCCTGGGGAGGCGAGCTGATCGCTTCGGGGGGCGTGACCACGGCCGACGACGTGCGGGCGCTGGCGGCCCTGGGCGTGGACGGTTGCATCATCGGAAAGGCGCTGTACGAGGGCCGGCTGGATTTGAAGGAGGCGTTGGCGGCGGCAGCGCCGCCGGCCGCACCGCCGTGAGCGACCCGGCTTGCGGCGCGGCACGCTCCGGACGATGCCGGTTTTCTCGGGCGACAGACTGAGGTACTGCGTTTCCCAAGGATCAAGGGCATGTCAAAGCACAAGGTCGAGGACATCCGGAATATCGCGCTGTGTGGCCACGGGGGCAGCGGCAAAACGACGCTGGCGGACAGGCTGCTCGTCAAAACGGGCGCGGTGACCGGCGAGCCGAGCGTCGACGCGGGCACGAGCATCTGCGATTTCGATCCCGAGGAGAAAGCGCACAAGCGGACCATCGAAGCCAGCATCGTGCACTGCGAGCACGCCGGGAAACGCCTGAACCTGATCGACACGCCGGGCTACGCCGACTTCATCGGGCAGACGATTGGAGCCTTGCGCGGCGTGGATACGGCGGCGATCGTGATCAACGCCCACAGCGGGATCGAAGTCAACACCCGCCGCGTGTTCAAGGAGGCGGAGAAGGCGGGAGTTGGGCGGCTGCTGATCATCAACAAGATGGATGAGCAGAATATCGACTTTCCCGCGCTGGTCGCGCAGATCCGCCAGACGTTCGGCAACCAGTGCGTGCTGCTCAATGTGCCGCTGGGGCATGGTGCGGCGTTTCGCGGGGTAATCAGCACGCTGCACCCGACGGGCGATGCGGCCGGGGCCTTGATGGACCCGCAAGAGATCCACACCGCGCTGATCGAGTCGATCATCGAGGTGGACGAAGAGCTGATGAACAATTATCTGGAGGGACAAGCGCCGTCGGTCGAGCAGCTTGCGGGGCTGGTCGGGCGGGCGGTGGCGGCCGGCACATTGATTCCCATCCTCTGCTGTTCGGCCAAGACGGGCGTGGGGCTGAGCGAGTTGCTCGATGGACT
>Ga0101944_10005886_pt1 | contig 13476 bp, 12 predicted proteins | sample DewCreD2012metaG_FD_75245 | JGI IMG/M metagenome (GOLD analysis project Ga0101944, IMG submission 75245) | Hot spring sediment bacterial and archeal communities from British Columbia, Canada, to study Microbial Dark Matter (Phase II) - Dewar... ... | reverse complement strand
GCGCTGACGAGCAGCTCTCCTCCGACCGTATCGACAACCCCGTGCCAGACAGCCGGAAGAAGGGCTTTCTGCGGATTGTCCCGAAGGGCGCTGCGATCGACGATCCGGCGGACACCGAAAGACTGAAGCCGCTCTGCCGCATCCGGCTTTCCGGAAGCGGCTGCAACGGAATACCCCAATCGACTCAGAATGGCGACGGCAAGGGTACCTACCCCCCCGGTGGCTCCGGTGACCAGAACCTCCCCTTCCTCAGGCAAGAGCCCGTGTTTGACGATTTTATTCACCGAAAGCGCCGCCGTAAACCCAGCCGTTCCGAACATCATGGCTTCCTTCTGCGTCAACCCGTTCGGAAGCGGAACCACCCAGTCCGAGGGCACCCGGATGTACTGTCCGAACCCACCGGATGTGTTCATGCCCAGATCGTATCCGGTGACCAGAACGGGTTGGCCTTCCACAAACGATGGATCCCGGCTTTCGACGACCTCACCTGCCGCATCGATCCCTGGCGTGTGCGGGTAGGTTCGGGTCACCCCGCGGTTTCCGGAAGCCGAAAGGGCATCCTTGTAGTTGAGCGAGGAATAGCGGACCCGGATCAGCACATCGCCTTCGGGAAGTTCGTCGATGCGCTTGTTCGTCACCGTGCGCACCGGTCTTCCGTCGGCATCGATCGACACGACCATCGCCTGAAAATGCTCGCTTCCCTTCATGGGATGCTCCTTTGTGGCATCAACGTCCATCCGGATGGGCGGATCGCTTCAACGCCCATGCGTCCGCCCCTTTCTTCTGCTGCGAACCTTCCGCAACAGCAGCACGGTCGCACCGGCCCCGCCGTCACAGGACCTGGCCGTACAATAGGCACTGACCCATCTTCTCCAGGAGGAACGAAGAATCCACTCCTGAAGACATCGCTTCAGGACGGGCTCTTTCGGAGAGGAAAGCCCCCTGCCGTGAATGATCAAAACGGTCCGAAGCCCTTCCCGGAGGCTGATTTCCATGAATCGATCGAATTGAAGGCGCGCCTCTCTCGCCGTAAACCCATGCAGATCCAAATGGGCTTGAATGGCATATTTCCCCCGGTGCAGCAGGCGGGGCACATGGGGATCGAGATCCGGTGAAGCCCCCTCGATATATTCGGGGGTGAGGGAAACATCGAAGCCTTCACCGGTCAGAATCAGGCGCCGAAGATTCCCATAGCCGTCCTCTTCCGGCTCCTTCCGACGCCCCAAAGAACCGGAAGGCCCTTTCGGCATCATCGAATATTTCGATCGGTCCAACCGGACAACCCCTTCCATCGCAGCCAAAAACATTTCCCGATCGCTTCCGGCGGAAGGCGTGACGTCGATATTCGAACGATGCCGTTCACAAGGGGTTTCGGCATGGGATCGCATCTGCAGCTGCCGCTTCAATTCCGCAAAGGGCCGATGAAACCCTTCGTCATGTCGCTTCTTCGTTTTCATGATCCAACCGCTTCGCCTGGTTGCAGGCACGAACGATGCGCCACCACCACTCGTCGCTTTCCGTGTTCAGAATCTCGTCCGTAAGCGACCGCCCGGCTTCGGTGTGAACGCGAAGGCGTACACTGTCGATCCATCGCCCGGCATCTGCAACACCATGATCCAGGAGCCATTTCAGTTCCAGGATCAGGGCGATCTGATCGGCGTCCCGGGCCAGCAGCGCCTCCTGCGTACCGCCGGTTTCAAATTCGCTGATCCATTCGGCCAGTTGACCGCCAAACATCAGGCCTTCTGTCATCTCCCTCAGGCAGCGTTCCGGTTGAGGTCGGTGATAGGGCTTCTGAACGCTGTTCAAATCCCCGATTCTCGCCTCCGGCAAATCATGAAAGAGACACAGGAACATCAATCGGTTCCGATCGACATGCGGCACCAGGACCGAAAGGACGAAGGCCACAACCGTTGTCAGATAGACATGTTCGGCAACGGATTCCCGCCCTGCTCCCAGGAAGGCGAATCCGGAACGAGGGATGGCTTTCAGAAACCGGGCTTCGAAGAGAAAATCGGCTGGGGACCGTTCCGTCATCGGCCTACCACCAGCTCGGATCACCCGTGATGGATTTGCCGCGGACCGCCATGGCATAGCCGGCATACCGGTTCTTGTCGAGGAAATAATCGCAGCCGTCACTCATGTAAACACCCCATGCATAGTGGGGATAGCCGCCGACACTGGAGGAAGACCAGTAAAAGGAAGCGAACGTATTCGGAAAGAAGATGGTGCTGATGGATGGATAGAACCGATGGTAATCCGCCAGCCGGGCAACCTCGTAGATCGTGGGAAGCCGCCAATCGGAAAACCCACCGAATTGCCGATCGTTCAAGGTTTGAAGAAATTTCCGGGTATCCGTTCCAGCTATTCCGGCGGCCCCGCCGTTTGTTGTCGAATCGGGGTCGTACCAGCGCATGAGGTTGTCTGCATCGTGGGGGTCGGCAGGGTTCGGCTTTCCATCCTTGTGCTGTTTGACTTCCCACACGAGCCCCGTTGTCTTGTCCTGAACCATGGCCCAAATTCCGGATTCGATGGGCACTTCGTTTCCGGTTTCATTCAGCTTGATGAACTCGGGAGGTGGCGTGTTGGCCGGTTTGGGCGCACCGAGGATGATCCTGCCAGGTTGAGGGCGGGGAACCTCGGATTGCGTGTCGTAACAGGTTCGCTCTCCGCTTGGAGGAAGCGGTCCTGCAATGGAAGAAACGGCGGTGATCGAAAGAACGGCAACCCATATTGCAGCGGCAGACAAGCTGACTTTCATGGCACCCTCCTTGAATGTGAATCGGATGCATCTTTCTTAAGCGAAGATCGCCTCCATGTCAAACGCTAACAGATTGTATGAAGCGTGCGTTCATATCCCCGGTTTGTGGTTCGACCTTGCCGGAACGGCAAAATCTCGGGTGTCCCAGGCAACCCGGAAATGGAACAGCTTCCCTTGACCCATCGATCGCAATCTGCCAAGGGGAAGACTGGCAGATGAATTTTTTTTGGAACCATGCAAAAATATCATCGTTTACCTCTTGACATCTGTTTTCGGAATACGTTAAAAGCCAAATGCAATCTTGTCATACAATTTTTTGTTCACTCTTTTGTTGAGAACGATTTCTCCAAACCCCTTTGGTACGGATAAAGTTGCCTGTTCCTCTCCATTGGCTGATGGAAAGCGGTAACCTATCCCCCCTCAATCGAAAGGAAAATATCCATGGGAAAGCGCGTCAAAGAAAGCATTTACAGTGACTTGCGCAAGGCGATCATCTTCGGGAAGCTGGGTCCCGGAGAACGGTTGATCGAAATTCAGCTCAGCCAGCAATACAATTGCAGCCGAGGCCCCATCCGGGAAGCGCTGTCCAAGCTCGCGCAGGAAGGATTCGTCGAAATCTTCCCCAACCGCGGGGCATCGGTCGCAAAGATATCCTCCGAAGAGGTTGCCGATTACTATTCCCTGCTGGCCCTTCTGGAGGGAAAAGCGGTCGAATGGGCCACTCCCAATCTGAATCAGAAGGATTTCGCCCTCCTGGATCATATTCAGAAGCTGCTGCACCAATCCCTCGACAAGGAGGAAGACGTTCGGATGCGGTTGTGGAGCGAACACAACCGCTCCTTTCATCAGGTGTTCTGGGTTCGATGCGGCAACCGAAAGCTGCGGGACACCGTCGAAGAGATCCGTCAGCAGATTTTCCGCTTCCGTTATACCTCCCTGATGATCGCGAGCTACAACGACTACTACAAGGATCATGAAGAGATCATCGCTGCAGCCAAAGCCGGAAATGCGGAAGAAGCCGGTCGTGCCATGGTCCGGCACATCGATCGGGCCAAGCAAATCCTGAACGATTTTTTCACGACGGTTCCGACCTTTTAATCAAGCGATTCTTTCATGTATCCAAGCCATGTCTTTCAGCGGAGGCTCGACAAAAAGCTTCCGCTTGCCGTCCGCGCCGAAGGCGTCTGGGTGACGGATGAATCCGGAAACCGCTATCTGGACGCCAGCGGCGGCCCCATTTGCGTCAACATCGGCCACGGCAGAAAGCGAGTGGCCAGGGCCATGGCCGAGCAGGCCGAAACCCTGGCCTATGTGCACGGGACGATGTTTACCTCGGAGCCGGTCGAGCGGCTGGCCGAGCGGCTTTCCTTCCATGCGGGCCGGGAGTTGGACCGCTTCTATTTTCTGTCGAGCGGTTCCGAAGCCGTAGAAGCAGCCGTCAAGCTGGCCCGTCAGATCCAGACCGCAAGAGGCAACCCCCAGCGATACCGGATTCTTTCCCGATGGAATTCCTATCATGGAGCGACATTGGGGGCACTTTCGGTTACGGGAAAACCCTCGATGCGCGCTCCCTTCCTGCCGATGCTCTCGCCCGCCGTCCGCCACATTCCACCGCCCTACTGCTACCGTTGCTCGTACGGTCTCTCCCCTTCCGTCTGCGGCATGCGCTGCGCCTGGGCACTGGAAGAAGCGCTTCTGCTCGAGGGCAAGGACAGCATCGCTGCCTTCATTGCGGAGACCATCGGCGGAGCCACGATCGGGGCCATCGTTCCCCCGGCGGACTATTACCCCGTCATCGAGTCCATTTGCCGAAAATACGGGATCCTGCTGATTCTGGATGAAGTCATGAGCGGCATGGGACGGACCGGAAAATGGTTCGGCTTTCACCATTACGACGTTCATCCCGACATCATCACTCTCGGAAAAGGGTTGAACGGTGGATACGCCCCTTTGTCTGCAGTCGGCTGCAAGACCCGGGATCTGGAGGTCCTTCTGGATCACGCAGGCAACTTCGTTCACGGCCATACCTTTTCCCACCATGCCGTAGCGGCCGCAGCCTCCCTTGCGGTCGTTCAGATCATGGAAGAAGAGGAACTGGTCAAAAGGGCGGATCGGATGGGTGAAGTTTTCGGATCCAAACTGCAGCGGCTGCTGGATCATCCTCATGTAGGCGATATCCGAGGCATCGGCATGATGCGGGCCGTCGAATTCGTGCAGGACAAGAAGACCAAGGCCCCTTTTCCCCGTGAGGCCAAGGTGACGGAAAGGCTTTTCGAAAACCTGATGCAAGAGGGCATGATCAGCTACAAATGCATCGGATTTGCAGGAGGCCGGGGCGACGCCATCATGCTGAGCCCGCCCTATGTCGTGACCGAATCCGAACTCGACTGGATCGTCGATACCTTGGAAAAGGCCGTTCATGCCTCCATCCCCGCCTAAGATTCTCGGCCGGTTGCGTCGGCCCGGCGGAGATGGTGTGCCACCTATGTCCGTGACAAGTGACAGGTAACCGCCGATCGGACCCATTCATTGATGGAGGCAGCGAAAACCCATCTTCATCCGTATTCACCCATAGCCCATAGCCTATAGCCCATCGCCTATCGCCTATAGCCTATCGCCATGACATCACCCAAAAGGAGGCATTCATGAAGAACAGAAGGAAATGGTTCGTTTCAATCGGTCTATTGGCCCTGGCCGTCTTGTGTGTCAGTTCGACGGCCATTGCTCAGGATACGATTAAGGTGGGTGTCGTCGGCCCCAGAACCGGAACGGCCGCGGCCACAGGAACCGCCTTTCAGGAAGGCATTCAGCTGGCAGTCGAACATGTGAATGCCCATGGCGGCGTGCTCGGAAAGAAGCTCGAAATCGTCTTCGAAGACACGGCAGGAGCCCCGGATGTGGCAGCCAGCGGATTCGAACGCCTCGTCACCCGGGACAAGGTCGTCATGGTGTTGGGAGAAAGCCATTCTTCCTCCGCACTCGCTGAAATCGAAGTCGCCAACCGCCTGAAGGTGCCGTTCATCGTGGCGGAAGCCTGGGCCGATCCCATTACGGCCAAGAACTACAAGTATGTCTTCCGGGCCGGCCCCTCCAACTCCGGGGTCGTCAACCAAACCATCGCCAAGTGGGTCGTTGCTGAAAAATTCAAGAAGGCCTTCATTGTTGCGGAAAACACCGACTGGGGTCTCGGCATTGCCGATCTCACCAAGAAGGCCCTGGATCAGGCCGGTGTCGCCTACGAATTCATGGTCACCGAGCGCAACAGCCAGGACCATTATACGGAGCTGACCAAGATCAAGGCCTACAATCCGGATGTCGTCCTTGCCTATGTCTATGGAACCGGGTTGCACTATTTCGTCGCCCAGGCCGGTGAAGTCCAGCTCACCCCGAAAGCCGTCATCCTCGACGGGGCGGGTCCCCCCAGTGTATGGCCGGATTACTGGAAGAACGTCGGGGATTACGGCGACAAGGAATGTTTCATCTCTTCGATGCACGAAAAGGTGGAACTGACAAAACTCGCCACCCAGTTCCGAGAATCTTATGTCAAGGCCTTCGGGAAACAGCCGACAGACTACAAGTCCCGGTCGATCTTCGATGTCATCTTGATTGCTGCGGATGCCATCAACCGCGCCAAGTCGACGGACGCCGACAAGCTCGTCGATGCCCTCGAAAACACCAATCTTCTGGTCACCCGGGGAATGGTTCAGTTCGGAAAGCAGTTGGGCGGCCCCGAATACCACCAGTGGATGCCTCCGATGCTGGTCGTCCAGTGGCAGAACAAGCAACAAGTGGTCATCTACCCGACGGATGCGGCCACCGGAAAACTGATCCGCTGATTCAGAACCTGTCCTCCGCAGGGGCCTTGCCCCTGCGGTTTCATGAAACGGAAGAACATCGAAAACGAAATCGTCCCACCCCTGTGGGACGGTCGAGACGAACCAACGCCCTCTCACGATTTCCGGATTCTCCATGCTGCCTCTGACCATCATGAACGGCCTTGTCATGGGCGTCATCTACGCCCTGGCGGCTCTCGGGGTGTCGCTTGTCGTCGGGATCATGAACGTCGTCAACTTCGCCCACGGCGAGCTCTACATTCTGGCCGGATATTTCAGTTTCCTGTTTGCGGATACACTCGGGCTGCACCCGTTCGTCGCCATCCTCTTTTCGGTCTCTCTGGTCTTTCTGATCGGAGTCGCCATCGAGGCGACCCTGATCCGGCCGACCTATGGCAACGACATGTATTCGCTGATTTTGACCTTCATCCTGTCCATCGTCCTGCAGAACGCCTACCTGCTGATTTTCGGACCCTACCCGCGGAAACCCCCGCAATGGATCGCCGGCGCCTCGAATGTCTTCGGGCTCTTCTTCTATGGAAATCAGCGCCTGATCGCTCTAGTCACCGGCATGCTCATCATCGCAGCCGTTTTTCTTCTGGTGCACCGCACCTGGTTCGGCCTCATCATTCGGGCTGCCAGTCAGGATCGGGAAATGGCGCAATGGAACGGGGTCAACACCACCCGGTTGAACATGATCAGTTTCGGCCTCGGATGCGCCTTGGCAGGAGCGGCAGGTGTCATTCTGTCACCCGTCTTTCCGGTCACCCCGACCTCCGGTGTTCCCGTTGCCCTGACCGCCTTTGTCGTCGTCGTTCTCGGCGGGATGGGTTCCCTCAAGGGATGCGTCGTCGGCGGGCTGCTGCTGGGGCTGGTCGAAAATATCGGGGCCGCCTATGTGTCGACCGGGTACAAGAATGTCTTCGGCTTCATCATTCTGATTCTGGTGCTGCTCTTCCGACCGGCCGGTCTGTTCGGAAGAAAGGAAGCCTAAGACAAGCGGGAAAGGGAATCATCCGTGAACGAACGCAACCAGCTGGCCGCTCTTGCCGTCTTCGGACTGCTCTGCGCTATATCGCCTGTCTTTTTAGATGATTACAAGCTGCATATTGTCATCGTGAGCCTGTTTTATGTCATGATGGCATCGAGCTGGAACCTTGTCGCCGGTTACACCGGACAGGTTTCCTTTGCCCATGCCGCATTCGCCGGAATCGGAGCCTATGTCTCGGGGATCCTGGCCGTCAAGATGGGCATCCATCCCTGGATCGGCGTTCTATGCGGCACCGCCGCAGCCGGGATCTTCGGGCTGTTGCTTGGGGTGCTCTGCCTGAAAATGGGGGGCATCTACCTTTCCCTGACGACACTCGGATTTTCGGAAATTCTACACATCGTCATCACGAATGAATACGAGGTGACCCGGGGAACGATGGGGCTTCAGGTGCCTGGCCTTCTCGAGGTCTATTCCAAGGCGGGCTATCTGTGGATCATGCTTGCAGCCGCAGCCGTGGTGCTTGTCGTTGTATACCGTATGATCCATTCCCGGATCGGTCTCAATTTCCGGGCGGTGCAGAACGATGAGACGGCAGCCGCCTCTCTCGGGGTCGATGTCGTGCACATCCGGGTCCTCGCCTTCACGATTTCCAGCCTTCTGGCCGGGCTTGCAGGCGGGCTCTTCGGACATTACCTGCTGCTCATCACCCCGCAGATTCCTTCTCTCGACCAACAATTTCTCGTCTTGTCCATGACGGTGATCGGCGGCATGGGTTCCTTCCTCGGACCGGTCATCGGCTCTTTCGTGCTGAAGATTCTCTCCGAATACATCCGGGCATACGGCGAATACCACGTTTTGGCCTTCGGCATTGTCGCCCTCATCATGGCCCGGTTCGCGCCCCAGGGAATCGTCGGCGCGTTTCGAAAAAGGACATCGGAATGACGCCGCTTCTGGAAGCAACGAACGTTTACCGCCATTTCGGCGGGATCATGGCCTTGAACGGTGTGGACATTCGTCTCGATCCCGGCGAAATCGTCGGCTTGATCGGGCCGAACGGCGCAGGAAAAACGACCCTGTTCAACGTTCTGGCTGCAGCCATCCCGCCAAGCTCCGGATCCATCCGGTTTCAGGACACCGATATCACCGGATGGCCTTCCTACCGGGTCAGTCGGCTGGGGCTTGCCCGGACATTTCAGATCACCCGGCCGTTTCTGAAGATGACCTGTCTGGAAAACGTCATGGTCGGCCTGATCAATCACCAGCCCAAGGAAGCGCTCGGGCGACTTCAGGTCCTCGCCAGGGAAGCCCTCTCGTTTGTCGGGCTTTCGGAGCAGTGCGACACACCCGCCTCCGGACTGAACCTCATCCAGAAGAAGAAACTCGAGATCGCCAGGACCGTCGCCGTCCGGCCGAAACTACTGCTTCTCGATGAAGTCCTGGGAGGTCTCAACTCCCAGGAAGTCGTTCAAGCCGTTTCCATGATCCGGGAACTTCGGACGAATCTCGGCATCACCATCCTGTGGATCGAACACATCATGGGCGCCATCATGAGTGCGGCAGACCGGATTGTCGTGCTCCATCAGGGGGAAAAACTGATGGAAGGCTCTCCGGAAACCGTTGTCAACGATCCCCGGGTGATCGAGGCGTATTTGGGGAATTAGTGCCTGAACGAAAACCTCGTTTTTAGCCCGATCTGAGCCGAAGGGTAGGCTTTTTTGCGATGAAGCGGGAACTTGTTCGAAGCCGCCGGAGATCGTTGGGCCGGGCGTTCCAAATGGCATTGAACGATAACCATTCGATTTGAATATAATCCGTTTTTTATCGGTGAGACGGGACGCGCCCGGCCCCTACGAGATCGGGCGGCTGAGTTTTCACGCTGAATCGCAAAATGGCCTGCCCGAAGGCGACACACTGACCGTATCGAGGTTTTCGTTCAGGCACGACTTAGGAAGGACAATGTATGCTTCACATCGACCATATCGATGTTTTTCGGGGAGAGGCCCAGATTCTGTGGGACGTCTCCCTTCACATCCAAAAAGGGGAGCGGATCGCCATTTTGGGAAGCAACGGCGCCGGAAAGACCACCCTCATTCAGACCATCTTCGGAGGGCTTCGGGTTCGATCCGGTGACATCCGGTGGCACAATGACCCGATCGCCGGGAAAAAACCGTTCGAGATCGTTCAGCTGGGCCTATCCCTGGCTCCGGAAGGAAGGCGCATCTACAAAGAGATGACCGTCTGGGACAACCTCTCGATGGGCGCCTATCCAAAGCGGGGACGGAAACGGATGGAAGAAAACCGAAGGTGGGTGTTCCATCTCTTTCCCATTCTCGAGGAGCGGAAACATCAGATCGGATCGACCCTTTCCGGGGGAGAACAACAGATGCTCACCATCGGCAGGGCACTGATGAGCGAGCCGGAACTGCTCGTGATCGACGAGCTTTCCCTGGGCCTTGCCCCTCTGGTCACCCGTGAAATCTACCGTATTCTGGACGAGCTCTCGGGAATGACCCTCCTGCTGGTGGAACAAAACGTCGATCTGGCCCTTCGCCATTCCCAGAGGGCCTACATCATGGAAAGCGGCCGCATCGTGCGAAGCGGTCTTTCGCAGGATCTGGCAGGAGACCCCGATATCCGGAAAGCCTACCTCGGTTTGTAGGGATTCAGCCCGAACCATAGGGTGCATGCCGTCATCAGGACGGCCATCACACCGAAGGCAGCGGTGATTCCCCATCGGTCCATGATCCAGCCGGCGCTGACCGAGCCCACCATCATGCCCGTGCTGTGGCCGACCGTCATGAGGGCCATGACCGAACCCATACTTTCCATGCGGCTGCCGCAGCCGACAGCCATTCCCATCACTGCAGGGGTCAGCATGCCGCCCCCGATCCCGAAACCGGCGCTCGCCCAGAACAGATCCCAAAATCCCCCGGCCCGGACCATCGAAGCCACCGACACCGCAACGATCATCCCTCCCAGAATACCCAGGACCTTTTTCGACATGCGATCCGACAGCACCCCCATCGGCCAGTTCAATAGACCGCTGACCAGAACACTCATGGTGACCAAGGTTCCGGTGGCCATGGGGGAAAGGCCGAAAACGGACCCTGCATAGACCGGCAGAAATCCCCAGAGCATGCCGATGCAGGAGGTATGTGCAAAGCGCAGGAGCATAAGCGTATTGAGTTCGCGATCGGCAAGCAGCAGCCCCCAGGCAGCCGGAGGCTTTCGCTGGTGCATCTGCCTTTCCTGCCGGGAGGACGGCAGCAACAAGAGGCACATCAGAAAACCGGCGGCAGACAGAACCCCCATGCAGAAATAGGCCGTATCCATATCGAAATGCTGGGAAATCATCCCGCCCGCAAGGGGACCGAGGCTCAAGCCCGAAAACATAGACAGATTGAACAACCCCATCGTACGGCCTTCAGTGCCGGAAAGGGTGATGTCTCCAAGATAGGCCTGAGCCACGGGCAGGATCATGGCGGATGCGATGCCCTGAACAAAGCGGATGATAATCAGGGAGTGAACGCCCGTGGAATAGACGAAGGCGACCGATACGAAGGCGTAACACAACAGCCCGAATACAATGAAGGGTTTTCGGGCCGTTGCATCCGAACGTCTGCCGAAAAAGGGCAGCATGAGGGTGCGGGAAATGGAAAAGGCTCCGAAAATGAGGCCGATCTGAAGCCCACTCGATCCGATCTGCTTTGCATAGACGGGCAGCAGCGGGATGACGATGCCCACTCCGAGAACGGCGCAGAAAACCGAGAAGAACAGGGTATAGAAAATGCGGTTCTGCTGGGCGTTCATGGAGACTGGGCCTGTCGGGAACGCATCTGCTCAAATCGCTCTCGGATGCCTTCGATCCGATGGATGTTTCCGTGAAGAGCTTCCACTTCATGTTCGATGCTTCCACCATACCGCTGTTTCCGTTCGTGCGCCGACTCCATGGCCCCTTTGGTGGCTGCGACGGTTTCATCGAGCCGCTCGGTGATTTTCCGGGCGAAATGGGCGAAAGAAATGTTGAGGTTCTGGAGCATCGACCAGCGGATGTTTTCCACATTGCGTCGGACAAGATCCTCCAGGCGTTGGTCGAGGGATTTGAGCATCGGAAGCGGATCGGTGTTCCAGGTGTTCAACACCCAGTAGGGTTTTCGCTTGAGCTCGAGCGCTTGTTCCGGATTCATGGGCCGATAGGGCACATGAAAGAGATCGGCTGCCGTATGCCGAAGGGTTTCGATGAGCTGGTTCAAACGCTGGTCGTGGGGGGAGAGGCACTCCAGGAGCCGGACCTTGGTCATCTCGTTCAGTTCGGCCTGCTTTGAGGCGAAATACTCGGGAATGCTTTCCGCCCAGGCTTCCTGAACGCTTGTTTGACTCGACTTTCCGAAACGTCGGGTGCTGCTCTGATTCATGATGTCCTTGAGCACCAGGGTCGCTTCCTCGCGAAGAAGTTGCGCCTGCTCTTCCAAGAAACCCGCCATCCGACGCTTGTCTCCTTCCAGCACGTCTTGGATCAAGGTTCTTTCTCGGGCGGCCTGCTTGAGAGACGTCTCGAACAGCGCGATTTTTTCGGCCAATTCTTTTTGAGGCAGCTTGAGGGCCTGAAGCGAAATACGGGCAGCCATCAAGGCCGCATCAAGCTCCCCGATGCTTCGCAGACAGACGACATGCGAAAGAGCCTGAAATTTTTCCTTGGCCAAGTAGTTCACCAGAAAGCCTTCCAGCTGTGCCATTCCGCTCGTTTCCCATGCCTCGGGCTTTCCCTGTTGTCTGCCCTCGATCGCCGTTCGGGCCGAAACACAGAAAATCGATGCCTTGTCCTGCACACAGCCGTGTTCGCAAAGGGTTTTTTCGTAAAACGCCAAGGCTTGTTTGCGCTCCTCCTCGTTCAGGTAATCGATCTTGCTGAGCACATAGAAGAGCTTCGGCACTTTCTTTCGAACCTCCGCCAGAAATTCGAGCTCGACTTCGGTAATGGGCGGATCGGCGGAAACCAGAAACAAGGCGGCATCGCACTGTTCGAGAAAAGCGAGGGTTGCCTGCGTATTGTGTTTGTAGGTCGATCCAATGCCGGGGGTGTCGATCAAAACGACACCGTTGGCCAAGATATCGGCAGGCAGATAGACCGTGACTTCCTGAACGCCGAGGCGGTTTTTCGGGTTGCCTTCTTCGGTGACGTAGCGCGCCAGAAAAGCGCTTCGCTCCAGCGTCGAGCGACCGACAAAGGTTTCCACCTCCGCTTTTCCTTGAAAGCTTACCACGACCCTCGGTGAATCCCCGTATTGGAGGAACGTCGGCGCTGCAGTCAGGGGAATGACGGCAATGGGTAAGACGGGTTCACCCACCAGTGCGTTCAGGAGGGTGCTCTTGCCGCGTTTGAACTGGCCCAGCACCGCCAGATGAAAGCGGCCTTCTTGAAAACGCTGTTGCAGTTCGTCGAGCTTTCCGACATGGGCTGAAGCGTTTGCGCCCAATTGCCCGACTGCAGCCTTGGCCTGCTCGAGCAAAACGGTCAATGACGGTTCGGATTTCGGAGGGTTCATCGTCGAAGAAATCGATTGCATGGCTTTCTCCCGTAAAAGGATTGCTGGATCTCCAATCTTTCCTTTTGCCGGGCGGCACTGCAATAAAAAAACCGCCATCGACATCCGGAAAGACCAGCCCACAACACAGGTACCGGTAGGAGTCATCAGCCGGATTCTGGCGGTTATACAGGGAACTCCATCCCTTTAGGAGATATTTTAAGAAATTTCGAAAGGAGATTGCAAGCGCAATCACCGGCGATTCACGGCCCCGTCAAAGTCCTTTGATGAAACCCTGATGATGAGAGCCGCCCCCGTCCATGAAAACGCCGTGGCGGTATCGGGCGGATGGGACATGGTTGGCGC
>Ga0101944_10005885_pt1 | contig 13479 bp, 11 predicted proteins | sample DewCreD2012metaG_FD_75245 | JGI IMG/M metagenome (GOLD analysis project Ga0101944, IMG submission 75245) | Hot spring sediment bacterial and archeal communities from British Columbia, Canada, to study Microbial Dark Matter (Phase II) - Dewar... ... | reverse complement strand
TAGTTTTTGTGGTTGTAAAAAAAGTGCAAGAGCGCAAAATCGCTATTTTTACTGCGCTACTAACAATGCTAAGTAGTGAGCTATGGGGGCACTCTACATTTGCATATAGCAACCTTCCATATACCGCCTACTATGTCTCATCGCTTCTAATTCTTATATTTTCAAGTCAAAAAAACTATCCCCACTATGTATTATTAAGCGCCATTTTAATGGGTCTATCTACGTGGGTTCGTTCCGCAGAACCTTTTTGGATTATATGGATATTCTTGCTATTAGTAACGGCGATATATTATAAAAAGTTTATTCACATATTCATTCCATTAATAAGCTTCTTTTTAATACGCACCGAATGGATAGTTTTTCAGTCACATGTTCTCGATCAATTAGCAGCTAACAACTCGTCACTGACCGAAAAACTGCTATCACCCAAAATAATCGACACCTTACGAAATAACTACCTTTCCCTTTATAACTACTTCTTATACAACATCATACTGCCATTTGGTTACAATTGGCTGTTTTTGATAGGATCACTACTGTTGATAAATCTTCGAAAGATTAGAAAGCAAATACCTAATTATCTATTAATTGTAACCGTTCTAGCATCGACTTTAATGTCTATGGTAGGGATAATAGTGTTTTCTACTTTCTTTGAATCTTGGCAAGAAATCGGTGATTCTGCGCGAAGAATGATGATTTTTACTACTCCATTTTGTCTAGTTTTATTCATATCTAGTAAATTTAGGAAAAAAGAATGAAAAAATATCCCATCGTATTCTTCATATTCCGAAGACCAGAGAGTACTGCCAAGATCTTAAAAGAAATTATCAAGTCAAATCCTCCCAAGCTCTACATATTTTCTGACGCAGGTAGAAACGAAGAAGAAAAAGCACAAGTCGCCAAAACTCGCGAGGTAGTAGACTACATGTTAAAAAAAGTTGATTTTCCTATAATCAGACAATATCAAAAACACAATATTGGACCAGTAAACTATATATATAGTGGGCTTGGTTATGCGTTTACTAAAGAAAAATGTTTAATAATTATCGAAGACGATTGTTTGCCAAATCAAGATTTTTTTACATACTGCAATTATTTTTTAGAAAAATTCATCAATAACAACAATTATGGTTCGATCTCTGGTATATCACTCAAGGGACTCAAGCCTGGATTTTATGTATCTAATTTGCCAAGAGCCTGGGGTTGGGCAACGTGGAGAAGAACGTGGAATATATACGAAGCAAGATATCGTACAAATTTAATGGTAGATAACAAAGTTATTAATCGGTATTTCAAAAATCCAATATCTAGATGGTATTGGCATAAAATTATTCAATTAACAAATAAAGGCATAATAAAAGGGTGGGATTACAATTGGATTTATTTTCACTTGGAAAATAATTTATTATCAATATTTCCTTCAAAAAACTTAATTTCGAATATTGGCTATGATTCCATGGCAAATAATACCTCATGGAAATCACCACAGCTCTTCGTTGATAGAGAAAAATTACCACTTTCAGCATATTTTGATATAAATGACAAAATCATCATTACAAGGAAGATTAATAATTATTCATATGTAAACATATATACAATCATAGGTTTGTGTAAGAAGATGATAGAGAATTTGATCTTTAGTATAAATAATGCTCAGTCACAATAAATTCAATACTTGTTTAGAAAATCTTGACCAAGAAATATTTTTCTTAACAAAATATTTACCATTTTTTGCAATAATGTTAGAGTTCCTTTTTAATGAAAGTTTTTTTATTGCATCTACAATTGACTTTGGACTTTTCTCTCTAATTAAAATAGCATTATAATTGTTTTTTAGAACCTCACTTGCCCCAGAGGTTTTACTTACAATAACTGGAAGTCCATGACTCATAGCCTCAAAAACTGCCAAACCCCATGTCTGATTGTGATTTGGGTACAAAAAGATATCGCTATCTAAATAATGCTCACAAAGCTCTTTTTCTGTAACTGACTCAATAAATTCAAATTTATCTTGTAAATTATTGTCTATTACCATCTGCTTAATCAGTTTTGCATATCCATCATCATGGATTGTTTTTCCAATAAACACAAACCTAAGTTTGTTAAATAACATTCTATTATCAGATCTCAGTATTACTGCGGCTTCCACAATATCTTCATACCTTCTATGAGGGAAAAAGATATTGACTGTTAATACTTTAATATATTTTACCTTTTTACGATTTTCTCTTATTTTATGCTTATGGAAGTTAAGACCACTCCTGACAATATGTGCTTTTATCTTAAAGTATTTTTTTACAATTTTTTGATTGCGTTTGTCTAGAACAATTATGTTTCCAATTTTGCTTATTACAAATAATATAAACCAAACCGTAATCACCGCTGCAATTGCTCTTATAACGAAGTTATTTGCTAATTTTCCATAACCTTTTGTAATATAATCTATGAAAAATGGAGAGTCATTCATCAACCAGGATGGTTTTGGCAATTTGTTGAGGTAATGAACAATGGGTAACGCTTTAGAATCATGTATCGTGATAGAATCATATGGTTTTACATGGTTGTCTTTGCTTAGCATGTACGCTACTTTTTTGTAGTAGTTATTTTCTGAAATAATATTACGAACTAAGGTTATAAGTCTTTTTATGAAATTCCAATCTGATGGAATAGATGGAATTTGTATGTTTCCACTGACAATAGGTTTGATAGTTAATTTCTTAGCTATTTCCGGGAAACAATCATTGCTAAGAGCAATACAGTAAATTACTACAACACAACCTTCCTTTACCAAGGAATCAGCCAACATTAATGTTTGCCTTTGTGCTCCGCCAGAAACTGTGAGATAATCAGCAATAATCGCAATTCTTTTTTTTCTAGTGTTATTATTCACAATGACATTATAAATCATTTATAATAACTAAGATATGATAAAGCTGATTAAAACTAACTACTACAGAGAGAAGTCAACATCAAAAAAAATAGCTGATTTTATTGAGCAAGCAAAGCAACTAAGCTTCGGTGAACAATGTATATTGTTCGAGCACAACTTCGCTGAATATCAGCAAAGGAGACATTCAATATTCCTTAATAGTGGTAGCTCTGCTAATCTAGCGGTTATTCAAGCGTTGCTCAACCTAGGTAAGATTAAGAGAGGTGACAAAGTTGGTTTTTCTGCCCTTACTTGGTCAACCAATGTTATGCCCATTATCGAGCTGGGTCTAGATGCAGTGCCGATAGATATAGAAATAGATACGCTCAATGTCTCCAGTCGAACTTTAATTAACACTATAACCAAACACGACTTGAAGATTTTATTTATTACCAACCTGCTCGGCTGGTGCGATGACCTAGAGGAGATTGCGAAGATCTGTCGAAGTAAAAGAATAATTCTAATCGAAGACAACTGCGAGTCTTTAGGTAGTGTCTATAAAGGGAAGAAACTCGGAAACTTTGGTTTTGCCAGCACTTTCTCATTTTATGTTGGTCATCACATGTCTACCATTGAAGGTGGCGCCGTATGTACCAACAATGAGGAGTTGGCAACGATGGTTAGGTTAGTTCGTGCACACGGTTGGGATCGTAATCTTGCAATCGAAAAACAAGAAAAGATTCGCAAAAAATTCAAAGTCAACTCAACTTTTTACTCTCGTTACACTTTTTATGATTTAGGATATAACTTAAGACCAACAGAGATAAATGGGTATCTTGGGAATATTCAACTCAAATATTTAGATGAAATAAACCAAAGGAGAAACTCTAACTATCTATATATGGCGCCAAAGATATACACTCAGTCTGAAAAATACTATCGACAGAGTATTGATCACATGGATTTCTTCTCCAACTTTGCCATTCCTGTTATATGTAAATCAGTTAGTTTAAGAGATGAATTAGTTAAAAAATGTTCAGATGTTTTAGAAATAAGACCAGTAGTAGGCGGAGATATGACAAAGCAACCCTTCTTTAAGAAATATATGCAAAAATACGCAAAAGATTTCAAAAATTCAAACGCTGCTCTAATTCATCGACAGGGGTTATATTTTGGCAATAACCCAGAATTGACCAAGAAAGAAATGAACCAAATTATTTCACTTTTCGTTGATTGATTTATACCTAAGCAAATAAGTTGTAATAAATAATCTGCCAGATGGCAAGTACTCCATCCATCCATCCAATCTTCTTACCTTCTTTGTAGCTTCGACCAGAGTATGATATCCCAACCTCAAATATTTTTATATTATCAACCTTCGCTATTCGCGCAGTGATCTCAGGTTCGAATCCAAAACGTTTTGCTTTTAATTTTTTGCTAAGTTACGGATAAGCTCACCGCGGAATACCTTGTATCCCGTTTCCATATCCGTTAGGTTTAAGTTAGTGAGCATATTAGAGAGATTTGTAAGCATAACATTAACTACATAATGCCAGTAATACATCACTCTATGAGGCGCCGTCGTCACAAGCCTTGACCCATACACTACATCTGCCTCGTAATCAGCAAATGGTTGCAAAAGTTTAGGGTAATCTTTTGGGTTGTACTCCAAATCTGCATCCTGAATTATCACTATATCTCCTGTAGTTTTATCAATCCCTTCTTTGATTGCCGAGCCTTTTCCCTCATTCGTCTTCTTGTTAATCACCAAAATCTTATACTTCTTTGCCATTTCCTTAAGTTTTTGTAAACTCTTGTCCGTCGAGGCATCATTAACTATGATGATCTCCTTTTTCATTCCTAGCGTATCGGCTTTGACTACACGCACAATAACCGTCTGGATATATGCCTCTTCGTTGTATAAAGGGATCACAATCGAAACAGTCCTAAGTTTATTCATAGCGGAATCCTTTGCTAATATCATTCACATCTCTCATTACAGCTCTAGTGTTATATGGTGTGCACGGAATCGGGCTGTTGCCGCATTGGTCTCCATACAAAGGTGACAAGACAACTGTTTTATCATTCAAAGTCTTGGGTACAAGCTCAATCTTCGATATCTGATATTCATAGCTCATTATCGGAGGTCGCACATCATCAATCTCGATTTTGGGTAGAACTGTCCACGCAACAAATATCAAGCACAAAACAACTGCGCTTTTTAAAATTATTTGCTCATCTTTGATCCATGCACGCATAATGCTCGCAATTATGCTAACGCCAGCCAACACAAAAAACACCGTTCCAAATCTAAGGTCGGGTGCCATCACAAGTAGAAGAAAGATGCTACCTAGTCCATATCCCAAAAGCCATTTGTTTTTAATCTCTTTATGATAGATGATAGCCAGTACAGTAGTAAGAAAAAAAACTCGAATCTCCAAACTATTCTTTACTCTATTCCACCATGGTCCAATCCAAAAAAACCATCCTCCGTTTAGAGACTTCAGATAATCCCTCCCTGGCATTCTTGCCCAACCTTTTATAGTGTCTGCGGTAAGTTTTACCTCCTCTGTAGGTACTCGCCACTCCACTGGAAAGGCAAGTTGCGTTGAGGGGTAGAGGGGATAACCAGAGATAATAACATTACGCCACATATAACCTAGCATCACACTAGCCCCAAGCAAGCCAACTATCACTAGCTTGGTAAAAGAAATATCTCTCTTCCAAATGAGTGCTATGGCGACAATAAGTAAAGCCACTGCTCCTGAGAGTTTAATTGAACTAAGTAGAGCCGCACAACTAATCAAAAAAAAGTAATTATGAGGAAAGCGAATCAATCCCATCGCAAAAACCAAGCTCATAGCTGTCATTGCCAAATCTGTTGACAGTGAAGCCAGCTCACCTTCATTAATCCTCATTGCGATATACGGGAGTAGTAGAATAGCGATAACTCTTGTCGTGATTTTTTCTTTCCTGCTACATGCAATGTATAAATAGTTCAATGCCAGTAGTGTCATGATCAATCCATTTGTTATAAAAACAGATCCTCCATCAGCAACAAATCGCTCCGAAAAAGCAGCCAAGACATGGAAAGAGCTATTGAATCCCAAGCGGTCATGAAGATTTGCAAGACCCGGAACAACTCCATAATCCCTGTTCCAGGCTACCATATTAAAGTGATAAAGATAGGTGTCATACCACACCACAGTTTCTGTTGCTGAATAAAGTGATAAAATAACTATCGCAAGACTCGCAAACAATAGTTTTTTGGGAATTATTAGTTCTCGCCACTCAATTCTCTTCTTTCTATTAAGAAATAATGCAATTACAGAGAAAAAAGTAACTGCCGCCCAAACTATCCAAACAAGTTCACTACCTATCCCGATAAAAAGCGACATTGCCTGTAAGTAAGCAACCAACACCACAAGTCCGATCCATATATTTTGAAAGAAATCATATTCATTCTTATTACTCTTGTCCAAGACTTGCGTCACAACTTTCCCGACAACCCACATACTCAAAGCAAGCCCAAGCCAATGTATAAGTGATAAAATCATTCTTAAATTATAAACTTTTCAAAACTAAATGCGCAGATATCTACTCCTGACAACATTTGCTCTCGTATTATTCTGGTCGTTCGTCATTCATCCTTTCGAGATACCTGATGAGCAAAGTCACTATGCGACAGTACACTACCTAGTTGATAAGGGTCAAGTACCAACATATTCGGACAAACAAAATCTCTCTCTTGAAGAGCAAGAAGCGCAGTATATCTTCGGCATCATGACCGACGGCACCAATAAATATATGTATCGTCCAGATTATCGTATGGAGTACATTGATGGTTATATTGGCAAATACGAAATAGATCTCTTCAATCTCAATACCAACGAAAACCGCAAAACATACACCATTCACCAAGCGGCGATCTACCCGCCTCTCTACTATTACTTTGCCTCACTTTTTTATCGCATTGTTGAAGGTGGGGATATTATTTTGCGCTTATTTATCACACGTCTCTCCTCAGTTATACTAACTTCTCTTCTCGTGCTTATTGCTTATAAAATAGGTTGTGAGATTTTTCGGCAAAAGATTTACGGTGTTACTCTCGCTCTCATGACTCTCTTCTATCCTATGACTACCTACATTGGTAGTGGGGTAAATAGCGACAATCTTCACAACTTGCTCTTTGCTTGCTTTATCTATCTTACGCTTCGTTTTTTGCGTAGCGGTTGGAGCGCTCGCCAGAGCTTGCTAATCGGAGTTGTTATTGGGCTAGATATTATTACCAAGCCTCAAGGCTATATAATGCTCCCAATTCTGGGACTTGCGGTTATTTTGCGCTTGCGTCTAAGTGAGTGGCGACTTTGTTTGAGACACCTTCCCTTGATCATACTTCCCATCCTTGCTCTTGCTGGTTGGCAAGAGGTACCCAAGTTTACGAACACTGGTCAGGTTGCATATGCGGCGCAGACAGTTAATTATGGTGGTTGGGACAACTTCGTATCCTATAGTCGAGAGTATTTGCATCGCTTATTTTCTGCCATGATTGTTTGGTATTGGGGTGTTTTCAAGTGGTTAGGCATCACTATTCCTCGCCCTTTTTGGTGGCTTGCCAACCGACTTCTCTTAGTCTCAATCTTTGTTGTTCTCGTGCGTCTCGGGAGTGACATTTTTAAGCGCAAATTGTCCTGGCTCTCTAAGGTCTCACTCTTTGCGTTAGGCTCCAACCTAATTTATGTTGTAGCTCTTTTTTGGTTTGACTGGCAGTTCTATCAAGAATACGGTCGCTCTTTGGGTATGCAAGCTAGGTACTATATGCCTCTTTTGACATTACAGATGTTTTTACTTCTCCATGGCATAACTAGCTTGGGGTTCACCAAAAAACTCAAAAAGTATCTGCGTCAAGGTCTTGTTCTCTTCTTTTTATCACTCCAACTTGCTGGGATTTATACGCTAGCCTCAAGCTACTATGATCTCTGGCCTATCAACACGCTCATCTCTCAAATGAGTCAATACAAGCCGTTTTTTGCGAAAGGGGAGTGGTGGTATTTGTGGGGCGCTCTATATATAGTTTCTCTTCTCACTCTCACCCACTTTGCCTTATTTACTCATAAACAAAAGCTCACGAAATGAAGTCTTGGTTTTTTATCACTCTTCTTCTCTCACTCATAATCTCTCGGCTTGTTTGGGTTTCTCTAAATACCGACTGGACTTTGCCAGATATAAATAAACTTGCAAAGAAGTATCAAACCTCGCAGTATTGTCTTCATGGCTTGCGGGAGCAGTTTGCTCTAGATAGGCTTCTACCTGAGTTTGCGCAGTTTTGTGGCGATGGGCAAAGCTTCGGCGGCAACATCGACGATCCCGAGCTCTACATTTTAGCTGGGAGTCAGTATCTTCAAGGAGCAAGCCCCGCCAGTATCAACTGGGAACTGCAACCCCTCACCAAGTATCTCTTTGGCGCTGTTCAGGCTTTTGGTCTTTCACCTCTTATTATTCAGTGGCTTATGTTTTTTGCTCTTTTACTTACTCTTTACCTTTTTGGCAGGCGCCTCGGTATGTCTCAAGAGCTTTCCTTAATTGCTCCTACAATCCTAGCTTTCGATGGTCTAGTTTTCGAACAACTAACTCGCGCGTTGCTTGATCTTACTCAGACTACGCTCATCACTCTTTTTCTCTATCTACTAGCTCGCGCGCTCAAACAAAACAAATCCTTTATTTTTTCTTCTTCTGTCATCATCGCTCTTGTTGCTCTCAGTAAGACTTTCTCCATAGGCATATTGCTAGCTATAGTGGGTATGACGGCTACTTGGGTTTTTAGTAGGCAAAATATTATAAATTATCTCCAAGCGCTTACACTCAGCCTTGTTGTTTACCTACTTGGCTATTCCTTCTTTTTTATCTCTCATGGCATATTCAATCTCGATTTTCTTACTCTCCACACAACTATTCTTAAGTTCTATAAAAGCTATATTCCCGAGTATCCTCTTGGTGAAATTTGGCGAGTTCTTGTTTTTGGTTCTTGGCGCGCATGGTGGGGTGACAAGGGGTTTCTCCCTGTCTCTGAGTGGAGTATTTTCTGGCCACTTGGATTGCTCTCTTCATTATCATTGTTTAAAAAAATCAAGCATAATCCGTTTTTCTTCGTACTGCTATTTTGGACATTCAGTTATTTAGTATTTACTAGTTTGCGCCTTGTTTTTCCCCGTTATATCATACCAGTCTTACCTATGCTTTATTTAGCGTTTGTATTTTTTGGCAACTCTGCGCTGCAAAAGCTCGGCAAAAAATTATCACTGTCTTAAGTTGCAACAAGACTACTTTGACCATTGCGCCATTTTCGCAAGTATTAAAAAACTCACCACCTAATCTCACTCTTCCCATTCATTGCCAAGTACATATTGGCTTTGCTAAAGGGCTGGCTACCAAAAAACCCACCATATGCCGAAAGAGGAGAGGGGTGTGTTGACTTAATAACCAGATGTTTTTCTGTATCAATAACCTCGCCTTTCTTCTGCGCATACGCACCCCATAGGATGAATACCAAGTTTTCTTTTTGCTCAGACAATACTCGCACGACCGTATCAGTGAAGCGCTCCCATCCCTTTTTCTGATGTGAGCCTGCTCGATGTGCCTGTACCGTCAGAGTCGCATTGAGTAGAAGTACTCCCTGTTTTGCCCAACCTGCAAGATTTCCGTCAGGACAACTAGTCTCTCTCCCCAAGTCACTCTTGATCTCTTTGAAAATATTCACAACCGATGGCGGTAGTCGCGTCCCAGGATTAACTGCAAAGCATAACCCATTAGCCTGCCCGGGTTCGTGGTAGGGGTCTTGTCCCAAGATTACAACTTTCACTTTATCAAATGGTGTCAGCTCAAACGCGCGAAAAATAAACTTGGGTGGGGGATAGACCGTACTATGCTGATACTCAGACCTCACAAACTCGGTAAGCTCTGCGAAATACGGCTCGTCAAACTCCTCTCGCAAAATCTTTTTCCAACTTGGTTCAATCTTCACTTCCATGACTTTCATTATAACTTGACCTTTGAACTTGCAACTTCTAACTACCGTGCTAGCATAATAGTTAATGGACGAAAATCTTGATCTATCCGAGCGAGTAAGTGAGAGTAAAAAGAAAGTTGGTAGAAGTGTGAGTATAAACGGGGTACACGCCGTTGATATGACGGTCGAGAAAAGTGAGAACCTCAATGACCCAGTCATTAACTTTCATCTGAAAATAAACAATCCCTTAGGTCGGCTCTGGCTCGCCCTCCAAAGAATCTGGAAGAGTCAAAGCACTGTCATAGCTCTCCGCTTCACTATCCCTCTTCTTGTTTTGCCTATCGCTATCTATGTCGGCTACAGGCTCTGGCAGGGCAGGGGAGTGAGCATCCCGATGAGCAAGCTCGGGATTGTTCATGAGGTAAAAATGAACGGCGAGCCGCGTGACATTTTGGTTCTTCCAACGAGCGATGTTTATCTCCTAAGCTACTCATCAAATTTCCTCCCAATATCCAGATTGACCGAGAAACCAGTCATCGTTATCGGTACCTATAACAATCTTACCAACACTCTCGCAGTCGAGACCATGTTGGCATATCGTGAGCAAGACATCCCTACAACCGAAGCAGTAGTAGGCAACAAATCCTCGGTTTGGGGCACAATTCTCAAGTTCATCGATCAGTTTCGCTAAGCTCACCCAATTTAGCCGTATAATAGCTAGTATGCTCAAAAGCTTCCTACATCTCGGCAAATCTCCTGGTCTTCGCTCCGCCACATTCACGACTATTGGTAATATTTTTAGTACCGGGCTTGGCGCCATTGCTTTTATCATTATTGGTCGCTTTCTCCCCCCCTCAGACTTCGGAGTTTTTTCGACCGTTTTCTCTCTTATGCTACTTGTCAGCAAACTCGGCGATCTTGGTAGCAATGTCGCTCTGCAAAGAGAGCTCTCTCAACCGCATCTTATTTTTGGCACCACAAAAAGGCGCATTATCGAAACTTCTGGATTTTACCTAAAGATTGCGCTTGCTCTTCTTGTTTTGTTGATAGGGATAATTCTTGGCTCACCTCTAACTACTTGGCTCAATCTAGAGGCTCAAGAATATATAATTCTTGGTTTCTTTAGTATGATCGGGATCATAGTTTACGACTATTTCTCAGTGCTTGCTCAGTCGTATAGTCGTTTCGGTCTTTCTGTTTTGGGTAGCGCCATTCAGTCAGCAATCAAAATTGTAGTAATACTAGCTCTCATCTTCTATCGCGCGCTTTCTCCCCAAGCTCTTATCATTCTCTACGGCTTTGCTCCACTCTGCGCTTCGGTTATGATTGCCTATCTACTAGGGTTTATTCCTCTCAAGCTAGAGTTCTCCAAAGTTACCCATTCTCTCGCAAAATTAACCCCCACAATCCGCTGGACAGCGCTCGCTACTCTCTCGGCCGCTCTTGCCGATAATGTTGACATTCTCCTGGTCCAATCTCTTCTCACAAGTCAAGAGACTGGGCTCTACTCCGCGGCCGCTAGGATTGCTGGTTTTGTTGCCGTTGCCAGTTATTCATTCGGAGTGGTTCTTAATGTTCGGGTCGCCAAGTACAAAACTCAAGAACATCTCATCAAGTATCTTCAAAAAGCTACTCTCATCTCCTCTCTAGCTATTTTACTGCTTATCATCCTTGCTTCGTTTAGTCATCACCTAATTTTCTATAGTACCGGCGCAAGCTATCTCGCGGCAACTTCCACCCTCAAACTACTTCTCTATAGCACTGGCCTCCTTATGGCTACAACTCCCTTTGTCGCCCTTTTTTTCACTCTCAATGCGCCGGCCTATTTTGGGCTGAGCGGCGTTCTAATGGCTGTCAGTTTAATCGCTGGCGACTATTTCTTAATCCCGCTTCTTGGGATCGAAGGGGCGGGCTTCGCCAAACTTATTTCGCGCGGCTTAGTCTTTATCTTTACCCTCGTCTTTGCTTACTTTTCTTATCAAAAAGAATATGGCAAAAAAAGTTAAAATCACGGCCCACATGATCGTCAAGAACGAAGACCACTTCGTGTATTTTGCAATCAAGTCAGTTCTACCTTATGTTGATCAATTTCTCATAACCGACACTGGCAGTACTGACCATACCCTTAACATCTTGCGTGGCATAAAATCAGACAAAATTGTCTTTAGAGAAACTCTAGCGAAGACTGCGTCCGAGGTTACCGCCGCAAGGCAAGCGCAACTCGAGGCAACTCATGATGGCTGGATTTGGTTGATTGATGGGGACGAGGTTTATCCCAAAAGCGCTGCCGAGGAGGTGGTCTCTGCTATCAAAAGCGGCAAATACGAGGGCGTGGTGGTTGGTCGCTATGATTTACTGGGTGACATCTATCATCATCAATCTGAGTTAGTCGGCGCATACCATCTGTTTGGGCGTAAGGGTCATCTCGTCATAAGGGCGCTCAACAAAGATCGCTTACCCCAACTTCATCTTGCTGGCAACTATCCACTAGAGGGTTACTATGATCAAAACAACATTGAAGTAATTTACCACAATCCAACGAACTACTACTTCACGCGCGGTCGTCTATATCACGCCATGTATCTCAAAAGAAGCAGCAACGACCAAAATGTCTTTAATCGTGGCAAGTATAAGTACGAAAAAGGATATGCAATTAATGAACCTCCTCCCGAAGTGTTTTTCAGTCAAACTCCTACTTTTATCCCCTCGCCACTTCATAAAAGATCTTTCTTTTACGAGCTTATAGCCTTTCTTATTACTCCTCTCAAAAAACTCAAGCGCCGCTACTTCGATAATTCGAATTATGGTAGTAAAGTATGAAAATAGCATTTCTACACATGACGATGGGGCTCATAAACAGAGGTAGTGAAGTAACGACCGATCTTCTAGCTGCGTCTCTTTCTCAAAGCCACGAAGTCTTAGTCATACAATCAGGTATAATCAATAAAAATAAGCCATACCAACAAGTTCGCATCTACCCTTTATCAACCCCACCGCCTATTGAGCCCAAAAATATTTTCGACAAACTGCTTTTTAAACTTTTTCTTGACGCATCATCGCGTCATTCACACAACTTCACTCTTGCTGCGCTTCCAAGGCTTCGCCGCTTTAATCCCGACATTGTCTTCGCGACCAACGGTGGGGGTCAGGTCAAGCTCCTCAAAAATGCTCTTCCACAAGCAAAAGTGGTAGTAATCGGTCATGCTGGCATTGGTCATGACGATCTCTATAATCTTCGCTCTCGTCCGGATCTATTCCTGGCAGTCAGTGAGCAAGCGCGCAAATGGGCTAGTTCCCACAGTGCCAAAACTACTCAAGTCTCCCTACTTGTTAATCCCCTCAACTCCAAACTTTATGCAAAAAAAATCCTCCCCAAAGTTAATCTTCCTCACCCCACGATCTTGGTTGTTGGTCAGCTTACCGCCTACAAGAATATCCCGCAGGTAGTGCGCGCGGTTCGCAAGCTTGGCTACTCGCTTTTATTAATTGGCGATGGCGAGCAGGCAGATATTATTGCTCAAGAGCTAACTGCATTTACTAATGATTTTCACTGGATAAAGAGTGTTGAACCAGTTGCTCTCCCCTCTTTTTATCAAAGTGCCGA
>Ga0101944_10005883_pt1 | contig 13483 bp, 13 predicted proteins | sample DewCreD2012metaG_FD_75245 | JGI IMG/M metagenome (GOLD analysis project Ga0101944, IMG submission 75245) | Hot spring sediment bacterial and archeal communities from British Columbia, Canada, to study Microbial Dark Matter (Phase II) - Dewar... ... | reverse complement strand
GCCTGCCGGCAATTCCGCGTGATGATCCCCAGCTTGTACCCCCTCTCCTCCAGCCACTCGATCAGGGCCGCCGCTCCCGCCGCCGCATCCGCCCCCCGTGCCGCCTCGATCTCAAAATCGACCAGAACAGCCTCCAACTCCACCTGCCGCTCCGCCGGCTGCGTAGCCAGCCACTCCAGGATCGGCTCCTCCTGCGGACACCCGATCGCTGCCTTGATCCGCGAAAAATCGAGCGCCGGCCGAGTCAGCGTGCCGTCCATGTCAAACAGGACCGCCTCCACGCACCGGTCGAGTGTCGTTCCAGATGCTCCTCGCTTTGAATCCATCCTCGCTCCAAGTTCCGCCCCGTTCACAGTCCGAGCTTCAGCCCGCGCCGTTATTGTTGTCGCAGCCGTTGCGGTTGTGGCACAGCCGCCCTCGGCTGTGATCGTGGCTGCTGTCAATGCGGCTTCTGGGCCTTCTGCGGTTTGCCTGGCCGTTGTCGTTGTCGTGGCTGTGTCGCAACGGCCAACGGACCACTTACCACGGACCGTCATTGCCGTTACAATTAACCATTAACAATGAACCATCAGTCTGCATTCCCCTCCACGCCCTCCTCACCCACCGATGCATCCCGAGCGGCATCAACCGCCGGGCTCGTCCTGGCCATCCCCGCCCCCGCCAGCCGCTCCTCCCGCTGCTTCTCCTCCACGATGATCTGCCACAACCGCTCTGCCAGTCCATTGAGCCCCGTGCCCGTCGCCGCCGAGATCGCCACGATCTCCATCCCCGGCAACCGCTCGCGCAGTTCGTGAAGCTTCCCCTGCGCATCGGTCAGGTCCATCTTGTTCGCGGCGATGATGTGCGGCTTGGCTGCCAGGATCGGGCTGTACGCCGCCAGCTCCTTACGCAGGATGCGATAGGCCTCCGCCGCCTCCGGCGCGCCGTCCAGCGGCATGACATCCACCAAGTGCACCAGCACCCGCGTCCGCTCCACGTGCCTCAGAAAGGTATCGCCCAGCCCCACGCCCTGGTGCGCCCCTTCGATCAGCCCCGGGATGTCCGCAATCACGAACCGCCGGAAGCCCGGTAGATCGACCATCCCCAGGTTCGGCGCGAGCGTCGTGAAGGGGTAGTCGGCGATCTTCGGCCGGGCCCGCGACATCCGCGAAAGCAGCGTGCTCTTGCCCGCATTCGGAAAGCCCACCAGCCCCACATCCGCGATCAGCTTCAGTTCGACCCGCAGCGTGCGTTCCTGGCCCGGCTCGCCCGGCTCGGCCTCCATCGGCGTCTGGTGCACCGGCGTGGCAAACGCGGCGTTCCCCCGTCCCCCCTTGCCGCCTTTGGCGACCTCGATCCGCATGCCTGGCTCGGTCAGGTCCTTCAGCAGCGCGCCGGTTTCCTTGTCATAGATCAGCGAGCCGGCCGGAACGCGAACGATAACATCCTCGCCCGACGCGCCCTTGCGGTTGTTGCCCTCGCCGGGCCGACCGTTCCGGGCGATCCAGTGATGATGCCCCTGCAGTTCCACAAGATTGTCGATCCCCGCGGCCGCCTCGAGGTAGACGCTGCCGCCATCCCCGCCGTTGCCCCCGTCAGGCCCGCCGCGCGGCACGTACGGCTCACGCCGGAACGACCTCATGCCGTCCCCGCCGCGCCCGCCGCGAACATAGATTTCCACCTCGTCAACGAAGATCATCTGCAATCCCCGCCAAAAAAACAGGCTCTGCTGGAAGGCAGAGCCCGTCTTCGAACTTCAGATCTGTTCCGGCCAAGGCTTACGAGGCAGCCGTCGCCGGCTCGATATGCACCTTGCCGCCGCGGAAGACCACCGTGCCGTCGCACAGGGCAAACAGCGTGTAGTCCCGGCCCATGCCCACATTCACGCCCGGCTTGATCGGCGTGCCGCACTGGCGCACCAAAATCGACCCCGCCGTAACCACCTCGCCGCCATACGCTTTCACGCCGCGGAACTTCGGATTGCTGTCACGACCGTTCTTGGTGGAACCTTGTCCCTTTTTATGTGCCATTACACTCTACTCCGTCGCACACGTCGCTATCTGTCCCGTCTAGCATCAAACGGGGCCGGCGCTCCGTCCAAATGCTACAGACCCGTTATTATTACACAACCGGCCCTGCAAGTCCATAGCCCCGAGCGGTCTATCGCATGGTTCCGTCCGGTTCGCTTCGCTGGCTGGCATGGCCTTGCGCCGTTGCAGGGCCATGGTCTGGCCTATCATGCCGCCCCTGCTACCGCATAACCCAGTCCATCTCGCCCCGCACCGGCAAGGCATCCTTCCGGGCCTCGTCGTCCCCGGGAAGCACGTAGTTGATGCTCAAAGTCTTATAAAGTACGAACCGTCGCGGATTCACCATCACCGCAATCTTCTTGCCGTTCGGACCTTCCCGCATCTGCGTCTCGGGCTTGTCCGGCTGGTACGTCGGGTTCGCCATCACCACGTTGTCCCCAGACAGGCCGCTGACAAACACCGTGAACCGCCGCGCCTCGCCCGAAAAGTCCCGCCAGATCGCCACGCTGTCCTTCGCATTGTCCTCGCCCTGCAGCAACTTCCCCGTCGCCTCCAGCGGCTCGAGCAGGAACGGCCGTTCCTTGCCGTGGATCTTCTTGATCGCCGCGAACACCGCCGGGTCGGCCGCCGGATCCGCCTCGATGATCTTCAGGTCGTTGGTAACGATCTCGAAGTGCGGCAGAAAGTGCACATCCTTGCCGCTGTTGTTCACGACAGTGTAAAGCATATACCAATACACGCGAGCCTTGGCCTCACCGGGCACCTGCACCACCAGACGCTGCGGATCCTCAAACCGGAAATCCAGTTGCCAGGTCTGCGGCGTCAGAGACGGCGCCGGGGCGGCCGAGGCCGTTTCCAGCCCCGGCATGACGAACAGGGCCACGATCGCGACTGCCAGCAGCCGGCTTCGCATGTGCTTTCTCCAAAATGCCTTGGCAACAGACACCAAACCGTGTAGGCATTCTAATGCACGCCTGCCGGCTGTCAACGTGCCGCCCTCTCCCCAAATCTCATGCGGCTTTGGGGTCGAACCCCTTACAGCCGATCCGGTCATCTCGACCGACTCTCCCTGATACCAGCGCTGCAATCGCTGCCGGCGCCGTGGGGTTCAGCGACAGTCGGGCATGCTCGCGCCGCACAACACCGGTCGGACCTGTCGCCATCCCCTGGCACACCGGCAATTTGAGCCGGTGTGCTTTCGCACCCGTTGACACCTCAGCCTGTACTTATAAACTTGGATGGGTACATTTGTTGCTACCTTGTGATCCCGTAGCTCAATTGGATAGAGTGTCGGCCTCCGGAGCCGAAGGTTACAGGTTCGAATCCTGTCGGGATCGTTGGGCCAGTGCTACGACATAAGCACATCACCAGCCTGCCGGTCCTGTGGATCTCCGCAGATCGCCGCTTAGTCTCCTGGAGTAGAATCGGCAACCATGATCGTATTGATCGATAACTATGACTCGTTCACGTATAACCTCGTACAGCGGATCGGCGAACTCGACAGGCGACTGGTCACCAAGGTCTACCGCAATGACAAGGTCACCCCAGAGCAGGTGGCTGCCGACAAGCCGACGCACCTGATCATCTCGCCGGGTCCCTGTACGCCCAAAGAGGCCGGCGTCAGCAACGACATGATCAGGTACTTCACCGGCAAGATCCCGATCCTGGGTGTGTGCCTGGGCCACCAGTGCATGGGGTACGTCTTCGGGGCCAACGTGGTCCGGGCCAGGCGGCTGATGCACGGAAAGACGGACAAGATCCACCACGACGGCAAGGGCATCTACCACGGCGTGAGCAACCCGTTCACCGCCACCCGCTACCATTCGCTGATCGTCGAGGTCGAAACGCTGAGCAAGGATTTCCTGGTCACGGCGTGGACTGATCAGAACGAACTGATGGGCATCCGGCACAAAAGCTTGCCCATCGAAGGCGTGCAGTACCACCCCGAGAGCTTCCTCACCGACGAAGGGCCCAAACTGCTGGCGAACTTCCTGAAGTGGTAGCGACGGCTGGTCGTTGTCCGTGGTTCTGGTCAGGCGTAGCCGCCACAGGCATGCAGCTGTCGGGTGCTGGCCGCCCGATGGGCCCGTTCCGGGCCTCTACCCTCGCATCGGGCAGTCGCGATACTCCCGCCAGGCCGCCAGAAACGCCTCGTAGTTCTCCGGCCTCGTCGCGTTCACGATGGAGTGTGATGAACCCAGTATGAAGCCGCCGCCGGGGGCCGCGTGCGCGATGGCCCGCTTCACCTCCTCCCGCACCTGCTGCGGTGTGCCGCGCACAAAGGTCTCCACCTGCACTCCACCCCACAGAGCAATCCTCTGGCCGTACTCGCGCTTGAGCCGGCAGATGTCCATGGTGGCGGATTCCTGGATCGACTGGTACGCGTCGTAGCCGCCTTCGACGAAGTAGCGCATCAAAGACCAGTTGTTGCCGCAGGCATGTTTGAGCACGGGCAGGCCCAGCTTGTGCGCCGCATCTGTGTGTTGCCGGATTGCCGGATAGCAGAGCCGTTCGAACAGCGCCGGGCTGAACAGCGGGCCCGCATTCATCGCGTAGTCCGCGCCCGGGGCCAGGCCGTCGACCCCTTCCCGGGCCCAGAGGCGATCCATCTGAAGCGTCTGGTGCGTTGCCTGGCGGATGGCGGCAGCAATGACCTCGGGCTTCTCCATCAGCAGAATCAGCGCGTTTTCCATGCCGCCGGGAAAGGCGATCGTCCCGTCCCCGCTGCGGGCGAGGATGAAATGCGTCTTGCCGTAACGCTCTACCGCAAAACGAACGAGTTCCCACTCGCTGTCGTCGGGCTCGCTGATGTCCTCCAGCGGGAAGTCCGACTCGTTGTAGTCACGCTCGACCGCCTTGTGCGCCGGCTGGATCGACTCGGTCTGCGCGGAGTACTTCAGAATGTTGCCGTCGGCGGTCTCCCACGTCGTCTCGTCGATCCGCCGGGGCGGGTCGATCGGCTTGTACCGGCTGGGGGCCAGTTGCACGGCAAGAATGTCGTGCTCCATCTTCTCAGCCAGAAAGACGATCGCCTCTTTCCACGACTCGACAACCATGTCGCGTCTGCCTTCCCAGATGGCGATCTGGGCCTTGGCGTTGCTGAACGGCCGCCAGTAGGAGGCCTTGCCTGTGTAATGCTCGATGATCTTGTGGTCGAATGCGAACTCGCCCATCGGGACGCGGTCCGGCTCGGTGTGTCTCAGTGCGGCAATTACACGTTCTTTGGAAGTCACAGCGGCCTCCAGTGAAACGGATTATACCTTCCGATGCGGCGTGGTGGCGGCCCGGGTGCCGTCGGGAACGTCGACCCACTGGTAGTCGCCGAAGATGTTGGGGGCCTCCTTCTGCATGATCTGCAGGATCAGGCCGGCAACCTTGCGGATCTCGACGTCGGCGAACCCGCTGCAGCGAAGTTCGATGAAGTGGCGGATCGCCCGGGCATTGGCCGTGACGAAGATCTTGGTTTCGGTGGCGTTGGGCAGCACGGAACGGGCCGCCTGGCGGGCGAGTTTGCGGCGCATCGTCTTGTCGGGATACTCGGCGTACTTCTCCGCCAGTTTGTCGACGAGCTTCACATAGGCCCCATGCGACGCTCGGATCGACTCGAGCCACACTTCGTGCAGCTCCGGGTCGCCCGCGATGACATCCGGCTCGACGAAGTCCGCCTCCGACTCGTCCACGTAACGCTGGCTGAGCTGCGAATAGGCCCAGCCGGCGCGATGACGGACCAGTTCGTGCGTGAACGAACGCGACACGCCCGCAATCACGAAGTTCCAGGCGGCATGCTCCAGCACCGAGCCGTGCCCCACCTCCAGGATGTGCCCGATGTAGTCCTTGTTCGACTTGCGACCCTTGCCGAAGGACATGTAGCACAACCGGCCCGCTGCCTCGCAGAGTCTCTCGGCACCGACCTCGGTGTCAGTCTGCCAGGAAAGGCCGTGCTGCTGCAGGAAACGGTCCACCTCGGCCTCGTTCACGACCTGCCGGCCAAACAGATATACCGATGGTTCCCGGATGATGTTCATGCCCTGACTCCCAGGCAAACGCCGGGGCCGCAGGGACCCGCCGGCGTAGTAGTTCGGATGTATCCTTAAGAGCATATGCGGTGGATTTGCCGCCGCGCCGGCCGGAAGTATACGAGATTTGCTTCCCCGTAGAAAGATGATGCCAGGCGCGAACCAGCCCATGCGGCATCCCGACCATATGCGCCATTGAGCCCGCTTGTGCGTGTCGCTATCATTGCCCCGATTCGCCGGCTGCCGCCCCCGTACGCCTTGCGCTGCGACTGCCGCGGGAGAACAGGGACCATGGGCTTCGTGCATTCGATGATGTTTCGGGTTCGGTACGCAGAAACGGACCAGATGGGCGCCCTCAGCAGTCCGCGGGCCCTGGAGTGGTTCGAGTTGGGCCGGACGGAGTGGCTCCGCGCGATTGGCCTGGCCTACAGCGACATGGAGCGGCAGGGCGTATTTCTGCCGGTGGTGGAGGCAAATTGCCGCTACACGCGGCGGGTGCGATTCGATGACCCCATCACCCTGTCTACCCACCTCAGCCACGTGGCCAGGGCGAGCATCCGGTTCGAGTACCTGGCCTGCCTGGGTGACCCGGCGCAAACTGCCCCGGTGCTATCGGGCTGGACGACGCACGCCTTTGTCGATGGCCATGGCAACGTGGTTCGCCCGGCCGCGGACTTGATCGCCAGACTCCGTAAGGAAGCGGGAAAGCCGTCCCCGTAGGAAGGCTTCCCCGCAGGCAAACGGTCCTCCAGAACCTGCTATTCCAGCGGCCTCAACAGGGCCAGCAGAAACTCGCTAATCCCGAATCCACGGAACAGAAACGCTGCTCCCAACAGCAATATTGTCCAGATGCCCATATTGATTCCTCCTACCTTCCATAGCGATCCCTGACCGCCAGGGACCCTGATACCGGCACGAGAGGCGCTCCCGGTAACCGAACGAAAAGATCAGACGCTTGCAGAAGCGCACCACGACTTGAGACCCGGAACGGAGCCACAATTGGACGGCCTCGCTCTTATATGATACCCGGCGTCCTGTTCAGTTTCACGCCGGCGCACAGCGTAAGGGTAAGCCCCCGCGCCGATTGGCGACTACCTTGACCGGCCTGCCGGACGATCGCACCGCAGGCCCGACTGTGGTGCAGCCGCAGCGCCGCGATACGCCCCTAACTTGCCAGACCAGGAACGGTTACGCCCCCGATCTCGGATGGCCGCCAGCCGGCAGCGCACCGGCGGCCCGCCAGTGGACGCGGTGTGCCTGTGTTTCAGGGCAGAGGTAAGCCTGGGCGACGCCTTGTATCAACCACGCGGGCAGGCCAGACACACAGGGAAAGATCGATCTGAAAACACCCTTTTCTGGAACCATGCTTTTCTCCGCGTCTTCGTGCCGCCCTGCTTTGCTATGACTGCCCCAATTTACGAGCATGCCCGATCGACGTTTCCGACTCCCAACCACTTGGCAAGAGTCGCCAGGAAGCGGTATAAAAGGACTTCGGGTCTCGCTCGAAAGGTAATATCTGCCCATCGCACGTTTGTCCTGGAGTGTCGGGAATGCAAATGCAAACACAGATGTCGGCCTGGCATGACATTTCGGCTCTCGACTACATGCCGCTGGAACACCTTCGTGAACTGCAGCTGGCCCGCCTGCAGAAACTCGTCCGACGCGTCCACGAAAACGTCAAGGCGTACCGCAGCCGGATGGACGAAGCCGGCGTCAAACCCGAGGACATCCGAACGCTCGCGGACATCGCCAGGCTGCCGTTCACCTACAAGACCGACCTGCGTGACAATTACCCCTTCGGCCTGTTCGCCGTGCCAATGGAGAAGATCGTCCGCCTCCACGCCTCCAGCGGTACGACCGGCAAGCCGATCGTCGTCGCCTATACGCAAGACGACATCAACATCTGGTCGCAGGTGATGCTTCGCAGCCTGGTCGCCTGCGGCGTGACCTCGACCGACATGGTGCAGAACTCCTACGGCTACGGCCTGTTCACCGGCGGGCTGGGCGTGCACTACGGCGCCGAGGCGCTCGGTGCGACCGTCATCCCGCTCAGCGGCGGAAACACCGACCGCCAGATCTTGATCATGAAGGACTTCGGCACCACCGTCATCACCTGCACGCCCTCCTACTTCCTGCACCTGATCGACAAGGCCGAGGAGATGGGCATCGACTTCAGGACGCTCAAGGTGCGCATCGGCATCTTCGGCGCTGAACCCTGGTCCGAGCCCATGCGCAAGGCCATCGAAGAGCGCAGCGGCATCGAGGCCTACGACATCTACGGCCTTTCCGAGATCATCGGTCCCGGCGTTTCCATCGAATGCCCGTTGCACCGCGGCCTGCACATCTTCGAGGACCACTTCCTGGCCGAGATCATCGACCCCGACAGCGGCGAAGTCCTGCCGGACGGCGAGGAAGGCGAGATCGTCTTCACCACGCTGACCAAGCAGGCCTTCCCGGTGCTCCGCTACCGCACACGCGACATCAGCCGGCTGTACCGCCAGAAGTGCGACTGCGGCCGGACGATCGTCCGAATGGAGCGCGTCCGCCGGCGCAGCGACGACATGTTCATTATACGCGGCGTGAACGTCTTCCCGTCGCAGGTCGAGGCAGCCTTGCTCGAGGTCGAAGGCACTCTGCCGCACTACCAGATCATCCTGACCCGCGAGGGCGCTCTGGACAACATGACCGTTCTCGTCGAGGTGACCGAGAAGTTCTTCACCGACGAGGTCCGCGGCCTGGAGAACCTGCGCAAGGCCGTCCAGCACAAGATCGAAAGCACCCTCGGCCTGCACGCGACGGTGAAGCTCGTCGAGCCCAAGACGCTCCAGCGCAGCGAAGGCAAGGCCAAGCGCGTGCTGGATCAGAGAAACATGTGACGACGGTGTCCTTTGTCAGTGGTCCGCTGTACGTCATGCGTTGCACGATGCCCGTTGTTGCTACGTCGCACCGGAGAGATCTCTCATGAAGGTACCGCAAGTTTCCGTCTTTTTGGAGAACCGCCGTGGCCGGCTGCACGAGGCCTGCGACGTGCTGGCCAAGGCCAACATCAACCTGATCACGCTGGCCCTGGCCGACACCGCTGATTTCGGCGTGATGCGCTTCATCGTCGCTGACCCGACCAAGGCCGCCCACGTCCTCAAGGACAACGGCTTTACCGCGATCGTCAACGACGTCCTGGCGATCGAAGTCCCGGACCGGCCAGGCGGCCTGGCGGAGATCCTCGAGGTCCTCGACAACGGCTCGATCAACATCGAGTACATCTACGCCTTCGCCCAGGGCGCCAAGGACCGGGCCGTGCTGGTCTTCCGATTCACGGACACCGATGCGGCCATCGCGGTGCTCCAGAAGGCCGGCATCAACATCCTGCGCCGGGTGGACCTCCTGGCGTAGATGCCATGCACGGCAATGGCCTGCACGAACGCACGCCTAACCTTGCAGCTGCCGCCCGAAAGGACGGCGACGTCTCGATCGAGGGGTCTGTCCTCTGTGGCAAGTGTAGCCGGCCCCCAGCGGCCGAAGTTGGGACTGACAGCTTCAAGGGCCGGAACGATTTCCTCCTGTAAACCCGCCTGACGGATACCTTTGGTCTGGACCAAATGAATCCGCGTAGCTTCGCCGCCACGTGCCGAGCAATGTCTTTCAAGAGGCTAATGCCTTGCCCCCGGCCGGAACTAGGGGAAAGTCCTGATTGTGCGGTATGCGGCAATTTAGGTACAATGTCGGTGTACTGGTTGGCGGCCGGATAAGTTCCGGCCCGAAATCGACCGGTTATGGCGCGCCGGAACCCCAGCAGCATTGTACAGCGCCGCAGTGAGGTAGCCCTTTTATATGTCGACAAGTCGGCCGGTGGATTCGTAGTTCCGAATTGTAAGCAGCCGTTGTCAATCGCTTCAAACACCGTTGTCTTTCATGTTCTTCGGAACCCGACTCGCTTGTGTCTCTCGGCTTGATCGACCTTGGCGGCCCTCTACAATTCTTATGCCGCCGGCATGATGGATGCCTGCGGCAGCTGGAGGAGGCCCAAGGGAGTTCCGTCGATCACATGTTTTCTTTGTTTGGCGCATGATGACTCGACTTGGCCACAACTTCAGGAAGGCATCTGCAAGATGAGCATCATTGCAGGATTGGCACCCGCCAAGATCAACCTGTCGCTGCGAGTAGTCTGTCGCCGGCCCGACGGGTACCACGATCTCGACAGCGTCGTCGCCTTTCTCGACCTGTGCGACTCGATCCTTTTCTCTCCCGCCCCGTCGGGAACACAGGAGCTGCACATTACCGGCCGGACCGCGTCGATCCCGGCCGATTCCACAAATCTCGTCCTGCGCGCCGCGACCGCCTTGTGCGATCACACCGGCAAGGATCTGCCGTTCAGCGCCGTGCTCGACAAACGCATCCCCGCAGGCTCCGGCCTGGCCGGCGGTAGCAGCGACGCCGCCACGACCCTGCAGGCACTCAACGAATTGCACGAACTCAACCTCTCGACGGAGCAGCTGCAGCAGATCGGCGCGACCGTCGGCTCGGATGTCGCGATGTTCATCGGAGCCGGCAACGGCAGCTGCCGGATCACCGGGCGCGGCGAGGTCGTCGAAGTGCTCGACTGGTCGCCCGGAGGCTACTGTCTCCTCCTGCTGCCGGACCTGCACGTGCCCACGCCGGCGGTCTATGCCGTGTGGGACCAGGCGCCTTTCAGCAGCCCGGCCGGGCGGGCCGCCGGGTTCGACGGACTCAACAGTGCCGACGCCTGGATCGACCGGTGTTTCAACGACCTTCAGCCGGCGGCGTTCCGGCTGTTCCCGCAGCTCGAACAGATACAAACGCAGGCAGAGGATGTATGCGGCCGGCCGGTCCGACTCACCGGCAGCGGCAGCGCAATGTTTACAGCCTTCGACGAGGCCGAACAGGCGAATCGAATGGCAGAACGGATCGGCCGGGAAGTCGACGTGGAGACTCTTGTAGTGCCGTTCCGAACCGGGGCAGGCAACAAGTTGCCGGAGGTGCAACATGCAGATCACTGAGATTCGTGTCAGGCTCGTACCTGACAACGGGCAGCGGCTCAAGGCCTATTGCACTGTGACGCTCGACAGTGAGTTCGTGGTACGCGACCTGAAGATCATCGAGGGAAACAACGGCCTGTTCGTTGCCATGCCCTCGCGAAAACTGGCCGACCGATGCAACAAGTGCGGCGCGAAGAACCACCTGCGGGCCCGCTTCTGCAACGAGTGCGGCGCGAAACTGGCGGAGAACCGCATTCTCCGCGACGAGCAGGGTAAGCCAAAACTCAATATCGACATCGCCCACCCCATCGACTCGTCGTGCCGCCAGCGGTTCGAGCACCAGATCATTGAGGCGTTCAACAAGGAACTCCACGACTCGAAGCAGCCGGGCTACAAGCCCAAGGGCGACGACCAGCTGAACGATTTTTTCCTGATGTCGCAACATGAGTCGCCCGACTAGCAGGCGCTCCACCTGCCCGTCGTGACGGCGAACCGGTCTCGAGGGAATCGCCCCGGCAGAGCCTTGGGACCGGTCCTGTGACAGGCCGCGGCTCGGACCCAGCCTGGTCCTCGCGTTTGGCCGGACCTCTGGCAGCACCTTCGGTCACAGGCTCGGCTGGCCCTCGTGTCCGAAGTACACTCACTCCCGGCTGTTTCCGAGCCGAATCCCGGAGACCTATGACCATGACATCATCGTGCCGCGCCTGCCGATCCGTCCTGCTGACTCCGCTCACCCTGCTGCTGTCGCTCGTGCCGGCGCCGTCTCTGGCCGCGCCAGCGACTCAGCCCACCGACGCCGAGGTGCCCTTCATCTCGCCCGATCTCGGGCTCGACCCGCCGCAGGGACTCCTGATTGACGCCTGGTACCGCCTGCAACTGCACGATCAGCCGATGGGCTACATGCGCACCGCCTTGCAGCGCAAGGCGGACCGCATGGAAACGCTCGATTACACCCAGATCCGCATCGCCCGCGGCCCGATCACCCTCAAGGTAATCGTTAAGACCGTCACCATCGAGACGGTTGACGGCAAGCCGCTCGAGATCCACACCGAGCAGGTCATGGGCAACCAGCCCGTGCGCTATGACGCCTCATTCAACGGCAACATGATCGACCTGCAGATCAGCCAAGGTGGCAACACCATCACCCGGCAGATCCCGGCCGATCCCGACGCGATGCTCCCGTGGAAAAAGATCCGCCGGATTCTCCAGGGACGCTGCAAGCCGGGGGACAGCTACGTCGAACGTGCCTACGCCTTTGTCTCCGATACCAAGCCCATTGCCGTGAACAATGAATACATTGGCCAGACCTCCTTTACGCTGCCGACCGGCCGGACCATCCCCGCGCTGCGCTACAAGGTCACCAATCCAGCCCTGGCTACCGCCGGCGAGGTGATCTGCCACCCGCAACTCCTGCTGCCGCTGAAACTGGATGTCCCCGTGCTGGGGTCCATGAACCTCACCGCCGGCATCACCTCCCGCCAGCAGGCGACAACGACAGGTTCGGGCAGGCCCGCCGAATTGTTCGAGAGCCTGCTGATACAGGCAAAGGTCGCCGGCACGGTCGACCCGAGCCAGGCGTCCAGCGTTCTCTATACGCTGCGGTTCCGGGATGACTCCCGCAAGATCGATCTCGTGCAGACCGACATGCAGCGACCAACGGCTCGGCAACCCAAGGCGCTTCTTCTGCTTGTGACCCGGCGCAAGGACCGGCCGGCTCGTCTGCCCGCCGCGCCCTCCACCGTGCCCAGCTTGGCGCCGTACCTCCAGGCATCGGCGTATGCCAATTGCGATGACCCCCGCGTCCGGGAGATGGCGGTCGAAGCGGCCGGCGATGAGAAGGTCCCCTTGCGCATCGCGGAGAAACTCTGCCGCTACGTCTATCAGAAAGTCCAGCACAAGGGGCTTGATATCGCCTTCGCCACGGCCAGCGAGGTCGCCCAGACGCGCCAGGGGGATTGCACCGAACACGCCGTGCTGCTGGCGGCGCTGGCCCGGGCGAAGGGCTTGCCTGCACGCGGTGCACTCGGCATGGTTGCCGTACCCGGCAGCTTCTCCGACGGGACGTTGACGTTCGGCTATCACATGTGGACGCAGATCTACGTCGACGGGCGCTGGATGGACTTCGATGCCGCGCTCAACCAGCCCCGCCCCGACGCAACGCACATCGTCCTGGGCATCAGCGACCTGGCTGACGCGCTCATGCCCCAGGAGTCGGTTAAGACGTTCGCTCAATTGGCGGGGCAACTGGAACTTACGGCCGAACCGAAGGAGTAAGACCGGAAAATCACCGCAGCCCCGCCGGGTATAACGGGGCTGCCCGAAACGTCCTGCCGTCACAATCGAGTGCCGCCAATTCAGCCGGCCAGCACTTCCTCGATAGCGCTCTTAAGATCGCGCTTGGTCTTCATACCGACGAACTTCCGGACAGCCTCTCCGTCGCGAAAAAGGATGACGGTCGGGATGG
>Ga0101944_10005880_pt1 | contig 13486 bp, 7 predicted proteins | sample DewCreD2012metaG_FD_75245 | JGI IMG/M metagenome (GOLD analysis project Ga0101944, IMG submission 75245) | Hot spring sediment bacterial and archeal communities from British Columbia, Canada, to study Microbial Dark Matter (Phase II) - Dewar... ... | reverse complement strand
AGTAACCGCGCTTATCGCAAAAGAAAAATTCCAAGGTAAACTCTGCCAGATAGCCGATTTTACCCCTTGCGGCAAAATAAAAGCGGGGCGAGTGATCTTAGTCGGACTAGGCAAAGAAAAAGAGTTGGATCCTGCAAAGTTTAAAAGAGCGGCGGCATCGGCTTTTCGGAAAGCATGCGAACTAAAAGCAGCTGATGTGGCAATAGTGCCGCCGAGCAGCGGGCAGAAAAAAATGCAAGCCAAATCTGCGGCGCAGTCAATAGCAGAAGGCGCTATTCTCGGTACTTATAAGTTCGAAAAACACAAAACGAAGAACGGTAAACCTATACCAATAAAGAGAGTCGAAATAGTCGAAACCTCTGCCAAAGCTTTACGCGAGGCTAAAGAAGGAATCTTCCGCGGCAGCGTAATCGCAGAAGCAGTGTGCGCTGCAAGAGACTTGGTGAACGAACCAGCCAACATCGTAACCCCTTCTTATCTAGCCGAGCAGGCGAAATCTGCTGCGAAAGAATGTGGGTTTGAATGCAGAGTGTTCGATAGAGCAGATATAGAAAAAATGGGGATGAACCTAATTTTGGCGGTGGCGAAAGGCAGCCATGAAGAGCCGAAGTTTATAGTTATGCGCTACTCATCGCCCGAAGCGACGAAAACCGTCGCCATAGCAGGAAAGGGGATTACTTTCGATGCTGGCGGACTAAACTTGAAGCCAAGCGCTGGACTTGATGGGCTGAAAAACGATATGGCAGGCGCGGCCGCCGTGCTTGCCGCAATGAAAGCGATAGCTATTCTAAAGCCGAAAGTCAATGTGATTGGACTTATACCTGCAGCGGAGAACCTCCCTGGCGGCGGCGCAACAAAACCAGGCGACGTTGTAACCGGTCTTTCCGGAAAAAGCGTGGAAATAAACAACACTGACGCCGAAGGCAGGCTTCTTTTAGCAGACGCCGTAGCATACGCCGAACAGCAGGGCGTAGATCAGATAATAGATTTGGCGACGCTGACAGGCGCATGCATAGTAGCGCTTGGACGCAGCATAGCAGGAGTGTTCGGCGAGCAGAAAATAGTGGATAAATTGACTGCCGCAGGCGAAGAGTGCGGAGAGAAACTCTGGCAGCTTCCTCTTCACCCTGAATACGAAGAGAGCGTAAACAGCGACTTCGCCGATATGAAAAATGCCGCAAACGAAGCAGGCGCAATAACCGGTGCGCTCTTTATCAAAAGACACATCAAGAAAACGCCCTGGGCGCACATTGACATAGCCGGTCCCGCCAGCAGCGACAAAGACTCCGGATTTATCACTAAAGGCGGCACAGGCTTTGGCGTTGCAACAATACTAAATTATTTAGAGCAGCTCTAAGCAGACGAAAACAAAAAGGCCGCAGCTGCTTTATGCGCTGCGGCCTTGTAGTCATCTATAAAAACCTGCTCTGTTACCACGTAGTCCTAATAGTGTAAGTAACTTTAGTTTCGCCATTGGCTGGAACATTCACCGGAAACTGTATCGTGTGTGCATCCTTCTTCTCGTATTCGTGACTCTTCCGAATAACCTCCCAGTCACTCCATACGTGATCCACTACCTTCACACTTACAGCTGCGTCCTTGTGGTTCCGTATCGATACCTCAAATGACTCCTCTATCACATTCGACGCTATCTTCTTGTAGTCAGTGCGCTTGTAATCCCCTACTACATCAAACGCATCCCCTATGTATAACCGTATCTTCTCATCCTTAGGCGTGTGATCTATCATATCCTCGCCTATGAACTGCTGGCTGCCCGTGTCGTCTAACTTGTATACCCGTATCTTTCCCTTAGGCAGCGGCATCCCCATGTTGTTCTCCTTAGAGTTCTTTACCTCTAATACTATGTTTACCTTGTGGTAGTTCGATGTGTCATACCCACCACCAGGATCGCCAACTCGCCCAGGATACCACCAGCTCCGCCACCACTCCTGCCTGCCATCGTAAATTAGCTCCTTCACAACAGGTGCGTTAGAGGCGTTCAAGAGCGATAACTGCTTCGTCTCATTGTCCCGTATCGTCGTCGCACGCTCCATCGTATACATGTGATACTCGAAGAAACTCTTCTCAGCGAATTGGGACTCAGCCATCACGCCGCCGACGCCCGACTTGCTCGCGTACCGGTAGGTCGGCTGTGGCTGGATGCGCCTCACGTCGCCGGCAATCAATGTGAGCTTGGCGTCTTTGTATGTGGTGCCGCTCTTGTTGTCTAATGTCACCCAGCCAGATAAGTCCAGCTTCGTGTCATCCTTGTTTACAAGAGCTACATAGTCCGCTGACCAGTTGACCCCCTGCGTGATGTAGCTTATCTCCGCATCCTGACTCCCTTCCCTCTCACTCCTCAGCATCCAGGAAAGCGTGGGCTTGGGATGAAGCCCCTCAGGCATGCTCTCAAGCGATATCTGCCCACTCGGCCTTAATACTATCTGCCCATCATCCGTCTTGATGACAAGACCATCGGACGGCTGCTGATAAACCGACCCACGGTATCCATAATAATCCCCATAGCCAACCTGCTGTCTCACAGGCGATGTGGCTGGGTTCAAAAGCACACCGCTTTGAGTATAAGCCCTGCCGTTTTGATCAAAGTTGGTAAATGTGACCCTTTTGCCAACCGATTTGTTAAGGATGTTGTCTGGACCTATCAAATCATATTGGTAGTTTTGCTCCAATATCACCACCGAGTTCGGGGCGGTAAGCGACTTGAACAGCACGCTCGTTGCGTCAATCTGCGCCGCCACATCCTCTACCTCAAGCTGGTTGATCCCTTTCGCCAAATTAATCGTCCTTACATCCTTCACCAGCGCAAAGTTCGAGTTGTAAACAGTTAACTGAACAGATTTTTGCGCGGTTACAGAGCCTGCTGCCTGAACCATGGACACGACAGCTATAAAAACAATCAGAAACACCAAAGCTCTCATCTTAATTATCCTCCTTGTAGAAAACCGTTTCCGCCGCACAATCTGGCGAACATCCATATCATTAGATATCTCTGCTCGAAAATTACTTCAAATTGTCTGCGAAAAACTGCTCCTATCCACCCTGCTTGCCGCCGTGTCCTGATGGCGGCTCAAGTCCAAATTCCCTTATCTTACCTCTGAGCGTCTTTCTATCTATCTCCAGCACCTGCGCAGCCAGCGACCTATTCCATCCACATTCGGCGAGCACGCGTTCTATATGACTGCATTCTATCTCTCGAAGCGACTTAAGCCAGTCCATTTTCTTGTGAGCGGTATCAGGGGGTGTTTTGCCATCAAGGGGCAGATGCGACGGCTGGATGCAGGCGCCGTCACAAGACATAACCGCATATTCGACTACATTTCTCATCTCCGTTATATTCCCATTCCACTGATGCTCCACAATTCGCGAAAGCGCTGTTTCAGATACAGAATCCACCAAACGTCCCGCCTGCGAAGAGAATTCTTTCAAAAAGCGCTGAACCAGGTCTGGAATATCTTCTTTCCTCTCACGCAGAGTAGGCAGAGAAATTGTAATCGCTGAAAGTTTGGTAAAAAGCTCCTTTATGAAACTTCCTTCTGCCACAGCCTGCGTAAAATCCATCGAGCTTGCAGCAAAAATGCGTACATCTGGTTTTACTGGCTGTTTCCCTTCCGCTCTTTCGAGAATCCCATCAGTCAGAAAACGAAGAATTTTCTGCTGCACCGACATAGAAGCCGCGTCAATATCATCAATAAACACAGAGCCGCCGTCCGCGCGTTCAAGCAGTCCTTCATGCCAAATCGAACGCCTTACCAAGTTGTGTTCATCATATCCGAACAGCCGCTTCTCAATCTCATCTTCAGCCGCTCCCGCACAGCTTATCTTAAGAAAAGGTCCCCCAGCGCGAGAGCTTTCGAAATGTATTGCCCGTGCAAAAGATTCTTTGCCCGTCCCAACTTCGCCCAAAAGTAGCACAGGTTTATCGCTCTTAGCCGCCTTCACAGCGTCGTTCAAGGCTTTCTTGGCGGCGGCACCCTTACACACCAAACTCGCAAACCCATATTCAGCCTTCGCCTGTTCGAGTCTTCTGCGGCTTCTATCGGCTTCGATTTTCTTCCTAAGAGCGCGCGCAGTTAGATACTTAACTCGTTTTGGATTTATTGGCTTGACAATTATCTCGTGCGCGCCGAGATGCAGAGCCTCGACGCCGGATTCAATATTATCCACGCCGACAAGAACTACAATAGCTATATCTTGGCACTCTTCAACGATCGTTCTAACAGCCTTGACGCCGGCTCCTTTTGGGAAGTCGAGAGAGAGGATAATCAGATCGTACAACTGACTGCACGCGCCTGCCACGGCTTTCTTGATCTCGGATGTTTCCGACACCTCGTGACCACAGGCCGCAAGAGCTTCCGTAAGAGCTAAACGCGAAGTGGAATCTTCGTCTACTATGAATATGCGCGCCATCGCCACCCCCTGCCCAACACTCTGGATTATACCCGCCGGCAACAAAAGATTCAAGCTTCGGCGGCGTGCAAAATTTTTTAGGAATTTTTTTCAAAAACTATTGACAAGCTGGCACAATCCAAGTAATAATACTAGTGCTTCTTTTTCTCCTTTCACTACCTCTGTTGGGCTTGACTGGCCGCCCAACGGTCAAGCCTTCTTTTTTGCGCTGATTTTTTGGCAAACTCGCATAGGTTACACTAAGCAAGACCAGCCGTCATTTGCTTTGTCTCTGCAACAGATTCGGCAAATATTGAAACCGCCTTATCCAACTCCTCCTCACTTATTATAAGCGGCGGCTCAAACCTAACAACTCTGGGGTTATTAAGGCTGTACGCCACAAGCAGTCCCCGACGTCCACACGCAGCTATCACCAGCGCCGCAAAGTCGTCAACCTTAAATTCTACACCTGCTAACAAGCCCTTCCCACGCACCTCTGCTATACAGTCCGAGTGTTCCTCAGCAGTCTGCATAAGCAATTCGATCATCCTATTTCCCAAAGCATCCGAGCGATCCACCAGTCCTTCCTCAATCGTCGTTCTTATAGCAGCAATAGCCGCCGCACACGCAAGCGGATTCCCTCCAAACGTAGATGAGTGCAGATACGGATTCCTGCCGAAAAGAGAATCCCATATATCAGGTTTGGCGCTGAACGCTCCCACAGGCATCACGCCTCCGCCCAGCGCTTTGCCCATCGTAACAATATCCGGAATCACTCCGTAGTGCTCCATAGCAAACATCGCGCCTGTGCGCCCAAATCCAGTCCTAACCTCGTCCAGTATCAAAAGGGTGCCTGTGCTGTCGCATATCCTGCGAACTTCTTTCAGATATCCATCCGGCGGCACGATAACGCCTCCCTCACCCTGTATAACTTCAAGTATCACAGCAGCCACATTCTCATCAACCGCGTCCTTCATTGCTTCGACATCGCCGAACGGAACATGCTTCGTCTCAGGAAGAAGAGGATGAAAGCCCTGTTTATAAATATCTCTACCAGAAACCGAAAGAGCGCCGTACGTTTTGCCGTGAAAACCGTTTATCGCGCCTACATAAACTGGCCTTCCTGTATGTATTCGCGCCGCTTTCAGCGCGCCTTCGACCGCCTCCGCGCCAGAGTTGCATATAAATGAATATTGAAGATCGCCAGGTATCACCTCTGATAAAAGCTCACATAAATCGGCAAGCTCGGTGGACATAAAATAATGACTCTTCAGCGCCTCTTTCCCAAGCTGCTCCTTAACCGCCTGCACCGCTCTTGGATGCAGATGCCCCAAGCTAAACGCCCCATACCCGCCAACGCAGTCAAGATATACATTGCCTGAAATGTCTCGTATGTAGCATCCCTCGGCGCTATCTTCAGGAACGGCGAAACCGCTGAACTTCAGCACATTTGCCATCGACGGATTCACGTAGCACCTATATTTCTCCAAAGTCTGTTCGGCAACTCTCTCGGGATCGTTAACTGACAAATTAGAAAACCACCTTTCATCACTAGCTATCTACGCTTTTCAAGTGGAGTATTGCAAAAATGGCTGTATCGTGTTATGAATGATGCAGCTATCTATTCGACAACAAATATATTCTACCAAAATCGGCGTTTTACCTGCCGCAGTAGTGGAGAAAATTTGAATGATAAACCAGTCTGCTAATACCGCCGCATTTAGCCGCGATCTGCGGAGGCTTGCGGCAAAATCACAAAAACCGCCCAAAGCTCGCATTCCGGCAAGAGCCAGCCGGCGGGGCGGAGGCGGGTGCTGCATTCTGATTATAATTATAATCGTAGCGGCAATAGCTTACGCGTATATAGACGCTTATTTCATACAGCCCAGAAAGAAAACTTCGAATATAGATGCGGCGGTCGCCTGCAGCAGTGTCCAGATACATAAAAGCATTTCGATGCAAGAAAATTATAAAATGCCTACGGCTAACGAATGCTGGACTATGCTGCTAGATGCTCGGACTACAAACACATAAAAATAGTTACAGAAAAATATTTATTACATTGACATTTGAAAAGATGGAGGGTTATACTTCCTTGAGGGTTGCCTGTTATGGCAGACCGTAGCGACCCAATCGTCCAGCTTTGACGGAAAGTCCGTGCTATCGCAGCTCGCTGTTTTTAGTAGCGGAAGGAGGGATGCATATGTCGAAATATGCGAAATTGGCTGGTCAAAGACTCGCTATCTGGTTTATCCCGATGCTTGTTCGGCTTCTGCCCAAATGGGAAGCTAAGCAGAAGCTGGATAAAGCGCTTCTAAGTCTTATTTCGGTTGCAAAAGTGCTTCCTCACGATGCCGACCATAGGCTTCAGTTAGAACAAGTTCAGGAAGCTATACGCAGCAATCACCCAATAGTAAACCTGGCTCGGCGTCTCGTGCGTCAGGTGCATCCGCAGTTCCTGCAGTGTTTTGTGCAGAACCTTTGGGTGCCAATATGGATCAAGGGCGACGTAAGACAGCAATTCCGCGAAAGGGAAGGCTTCGAGCCGCCTCAACTCGCAGTCATATCACCGCTTAAAGAATGCAACCTCCAGTGCGTGGGCTGCTACGCCGACGCCGCCAGAGAAAAACAGGAAAAAAGGCTCAGCTTCGAGACTATGGACCGCATAGTAACTGAGCTTAAGAGCTATGGAACACCGTTCATAGTTTTCACCGGCGGCGAGCCAACTCACCCGCTTATCTGGGACGATATAAAGCGTATATGCGCCAAGCATTCTGATATGGCGTTTATGATGTACACAAACGGCACCCTGCTCGACGACGAAAAGGTGCAGGATCTGCTGGAGCTGGGCAATCTTTCTCCCGCAATAAGCATAGAGGGATGGGAGGAAGAAACCGATGCTCGAAGAGGCAAGGGCGTCTATAAGAAGATTATGGATGCGATGGATCGCCTGCGCGAAGCTGGAGTGCTGTTCGGATTTTCGCTGACCTATACCAGCAAAAACGTAGATGCCGCCACAGATCCAAACCTTATTCAGTTCTTGATTGATAAAGGCGCGCTCTACGGTTGGTATTTCATGTATGTTCCGGTAGGGAAGGATCCAGACACAAGCCTGGTGGTAAGCCCTGCTGATAGGGATCGGATAAGAGAATTTACATGGCGAATGCTGAAAGAAAAAGGCATTTTTCTCGCCGATTTCTGGAACTCTGGGCATCTAGCGCAGGGATGCATAGCCGGCGGCAGATTTCTGCACATAAACAACCGCGGCGATATAGAGCCATGCGCGTTCTTCAAGTTCACAACGCATAACATACATGAATGCCGCATAATTGACGCTCTGCGCTCAAGGTTCTTTGCCAATATACGCAAATGCCAGACTCAGCAGCGCAATCCGCTCTCGCCCTGCTCGTTTATGGACAACCCTGCTGGCGGAAAGTTCGCTGTTGAAGACTCCGGCGCAAGACCTACCGAAGCGGGCGGCGAGGAGATCTTCAAGAGCATCTACCCGTTCCTTGAGAAATTCTCGGAGGAATACTACCAAAACTACTCAAGCAAGGCTTGGGAAAGCGATGAATACGCCTACTTCAGGAAAATATACGCCGATGGTCACTGGAGACAGCCTGTTAAGATACTCTCGCCAGAACGCTCGGTGATTGATAGTGCAAAGATCGCCGAAACCAAAGAAGCTGAAAAAGAAAAAACAGGCGTATAATCGTTTCAGCTCTGTGAGATAATCACATTGATGCCGCCGAATTGTAAAAGCTCAGTCGGCGGCGTTTTTATTTTTCATCCTGTTGACCTAACAGACCAACGTAGGTAAACTGAAGGAAAGTTTGCAAAATATAACAGGGTTCCGGTAACCAGCTAAACCGCCGGTGCCCCGTTTGGCTTGTACGCCATTATTGGATTTCTATAAATTGCTATGCCGGTAGAAGACATACTCAAAATAAGCAGCGATATCACCCAGATATCTAAGTCCGCTGACGCGCTGAAAGATGGCCTTCGTATACAGCTGGAAGGACTTACGGCGTCAGCTAAGGGGCTTTTTATCGCCGGACTTCTCAGCAGGATAGATGAGCCGATGCTGATAGTAACCAGCACAAGTGACAGCGCAGACCGAATCGCAGATGATCTATCGCAGTTTGGATTTGGAGAGGACTCTGTCTTTGTGCTGCCTTCTTCTGACTCTTTGATATACGAAGAAGGCATGCCGGACTACCGCGTGATCGGACAGAGGCTTGCGGCGGCGGATGCATTGGCGTCGGGCAGACGCTGCGCTGTTGTAGCCCCAATAAACGGCGCCCTTCGCCGCGCAATGCCGCCGGACGTTCTTTTTGCGTCTCGGCTAAAAGTTGAGGTAGGCAGAGATCTTAATGTAGCTGAATTCTGCAGCCAACTTGTGCGAATAGGCTATGAGCGAGCCGAAATATGTGAGCGCCACGGCGAGTTCAGCCAGCGCGGCGGAATTATTGACGTTTATCCTTCAAATGAAAACGAACCTATCCGCATAGAGCTTTTCGGCGATGAAATCGAAAGCATCCGTTCATTTGATCCCGCCTCGCAGTGCTCGACAGGGCGATTAAAATCCGCTGTAATTCTTCCAGCGCGTGAAGTCGTTCTCTCTCCAGAAAACTCTGCTGACGCATCCAAAGCAATCTATGATGAAATGGCGCAGCAAATAGAACAGTTGGCAAACTCCGGCAGAAATGAAGAAGCGGATAGGTTGAGAAGCAGGATTGAAGACAACCTGACACAGCTTTCAAACCTATGTTACTTTGACGGTATTGAGGCGTATCTACCTTACATTCACCCAGACAACACTAGTATATTCGATTATCTCCCAGCCAGCGGTGTATTAGCACTCGACGAACCAAATTTAGCCGCAGTGCAGTGGCAGCAACTTGAAGAAGAGATGATTGAGGTGCTGGTAAACCGCGCCAACCGCGGCTTGCTGCTTGCGTCAACTCGCAGTCAGCACGTGCCAATGGACGACACTATTAAACGCGCATGCAGCCGCCATCCTGCAATTATATTTACGGCTCTGCCTAGACAACTGGACTTCATCAAGCCGGATTACAAAATCCAGATAGACAGCTCGACTGTTGAATCTTTCTCCAGACGAATGGAACACTTAGCCGATCAGTGCCGCACTTGGACTGGCAATGGCGTACGTGTGATTATAACCACTAACCAAAAAGAGCGTATGATAGAGATTCTCACAGAGCATAATCTGTCCTCCGCAGATGAAGCTGGCTTAGCGCCTAAATGCCCTGCCGGAATATATACAGTCTCTGGCTCGCTTAGGTCTGGATTCAAACTGCAGGACGCTCGCATCATTGTCCTGACCGATACAGAAATCTTTGGCATTGTCAGATTTAGGAAACCTCGGAAAGTAGCTCGCGAAGGCGTTCCTATCTCTTCCGTGCTCGACCTGAAAGAAGGCGACTATGTAGTCCACATTGCTTACGGTATAGGGATATTCAAAGGGATAACCAGAATGACAGTTGACGATGTGGCTCGCGATTACCTGCTTCTGGAATACGCAGGGGGAGACAGGCTGTTCGTGCCGACGGATCAGATGGATCGCGTTCAGAAATACATAGGCGGCGAAGGCACAGAGCCAATTATACACAAACTCGGCGGTAGTGAATGGAGCCGCGCCACCAGACGCGCCAAGCAAGCGGCAAGAGAAATAGCCGGCGAACTGATTGAACTTTACGCTTGGAGAAAAGCTCTCGGCGGCTACGCGTTTGGTCAGGATACAGTTTGGCAGCAGGAAATGGAAGCTGCATTTCCATTTGAAGAGACTCCCGACCAGATTCAGGCAATCGAAGATGTAAAACATGACTTGGAAGAGCCGAAGCCTATGGATCGCCTTATATGCGGCGATGTTGGATATGGCAAGACCGAAGTTGCCGTGCGAGCAGCATTCAAGGTTGTAAACGAGGGCAAACAGGTGGCAGTATTGGTGCCCACAACAGTGCTTGCCGCTCAACATCTGAGCACCTTCCGTGAGCGGCTGGGCGCTTTTCCGATACATATCGAGATGCTTTCGCGGTTTCGATCAAGGAAAGAGCAAAAACAAGTAATTGAAGGGCTTAAGCTTGGCGCTGTTGATATAGTAATCGGCACGCATAGGCTTCTTTCGAAGGACATTCAATTTAAGGATTTGGGGCTGCTGATAATAGACGAAGAACAGCGCTTTGGTGTAGTTCATAAAGAGAAACTGCGGCAGATGAAGAAAAACGTTGACACCCTCTCGATGACAGCCACGCCTATACCCCGCACCCTGCATATGTCCCTCTCCGGCATACGCGATATGAGCATAATCAACGATCCGCCATTTGGCCGCACGCCTATAAAAACATTTGTATGCGAATACGACGATGAAATCGTGCGCGAGGCTATCGTGCGCGAACTCGACCGCGGCGGCCAAGTCTATTACGTCCACAACCGCGTTGAAGATATAGCTCATATAGCAGCGCACGTCTCAAAGCTTGTGCCTTATGCCAGAATCCAGATAGGACATGGGCAGATGGATGAAGACGATCTGGAACGCGTTATGCTGGACTTCTACGACCGCAAATTCGACGTGCTTGTATGCACAACTATCGTAGAGAGCGGACTTGACATACCAAATGTAAACACGATTCTCGTTGACGATGCTGACAAGATGGGGCTTGCCCAGCTCTACCAGCTGAGAGGAAGAGTAGGCAGGTCAGACAAGCAGGCATACGCCTATCTTATGTATAAGAAGCAGAAACAGCTATCGGAGGTAGCAGAAAAAAGGCTTGAGGCGATACGGGAATTTACCGAGCTTGGATCTGGCCTGCGGCTTGCGCTCAGGGACTTGGAAATCAGAGGCGCTGGAAATCTGCTGGGGGCGGAACAGCATGGCCAAATAGCAGCAGTAGGCTTTGACCTCTACTGCCAGCTTCTCGCGCAGGCGATAGCGGAGATGAAAGGCGAACCTATAGAAGCCGAGCCAGAGCTTCCTGCTGTAGATCTGCCAGTTGACGCATACATACCAGAAAGTTATATAAACATAGAAGCACAACGTGTGTATTTCTACAAAAAAATAGCGGCTGCGTGATCCGTGCAAGAAGTCCAGCGCATCCAAGATGAGCTGGATGACCGCTTCGGCGACCCGCCAAAACAGGTCTGGCATCTGCTGGCTATATTAAGGCTTAGAATACGGTGCAGAGAATTAGGCATAGATCAGATAATGCTTGAAAAAAGACAGATAGTGATACGATTTGCGCAGGGTTTCAGATTGAACCCAACGATAAGACAAAACCTTTCCAAAACTTACAAGAACCACTGGTTCGCGGCTGATCACGTGCGGCTGAATATAGAATCGCCGCGAATACTGGATTTTGTGGAGGATATGGTTGAGGTAATAGGGAAAGCGTTAAAATCAAGTCTGCAGCTTCAAAAAGCCAAACCATAACGGTTTTGCGATAACAAATGCGATAAACGAAGGAGAAACGATATGACACCCAAACCCCCTTATCTAGGCGCGGCCTATTATCCAGAAGACTGGCCTCTTGAGCAGATTGACGAAGACATCAGGCTGATGAAAGAAGCCGGTGTTAACATAGCCCGCGTCGGCGAGTTTGCTTGGAGCAGGATGGAGCCTGAAGAAGGAAAATTTGACTTCGGCTGGCTTCGCTTGGCGGTGAACAAACTCTCCGAAGCCGATATAGCAGTTATAATGTGCACACCCACATGCACTCCTCCGGTATGGCTGACCGAGCGATATCCCGAAGTGCTGTTTATGCATACAAACGGCACCCGCGCAAAACACGGCGCAAGGCGTCATGCCTGCCCAACAAGCCGCATCTACCGAATGCACTGCGAGCGGATAGTAACAAAGCTGGCGGAAGAGTTTGGACACGATGAAAGAGTTATCGGCTGGCAGATAGATAACGAGTTTCATTCGCTTTCTCCTGCGAGGCGCCCCTGCGTATGCCCCGAATGTGTCAAAAAATTCCAAGAGATGATGAGAGAACGATTCGGCACCATAGAAAAATTAAACGAAGCGTGGGGAACTGGTCTCTGGAGTCAAACATACCAGTCTTTCGAGCAGCTTCCGACACCCGATCCGGAAACATGGCATCATCCCTCGCTGCTTGCCGCATGGCAGGAATTCTACAGTGCGGCATACGTAGATTTTGCGAAGCATCAAGCGGATATTCTGCACAAACTCGCCTCACAGCCCGTAGGAACCGATATGATGGCATTCACAGGCGTTCACTATGGACGCATGCATGAGTTTCTCGATGTAGTTATGTTCAACCATTACCACACGATGGAAAACCTGTGGCAAGTAGGGATGTGGTTTGACCTCTGCAGAACGATCAAAAATCGCCCTTTCTGGAACACAGAAACTCAGACCTGTTGGAACGGCTCTGTGACAGCAAATGGGTATAAAGAGCCAGGGTTCTGCCGAGCCAACAGCTGGCTGCCGATAGCTATGGGCGCCGAGGCAAACCTTTACTGGCTTTGGAGACAGCACTGGAGCGGCCAAGAGATTATGCATGGATCGGTAATCTCAAGCTGCGGCAGACCTCTGCACATATTCGGCGAAGTGCAGGAGACGGCAAAAGGCTTCGACGCCGCAGCCGTTTTTCTTAACAAAACCAAACCAACCAAGACTGGGCTGGCTATGCACTTCTCGCATCTCGCAGCATGGATATTCGAACACCAGCCAATAGTGCGCGGTTTCAGATATTCTACTTATCTGAACGAAAAAGCCTATCGCCCGATGCTAAAGGCGCAGCTTCGCCCAGACGTCATACTGCCGGAAGCCAATCTATACGATTACAGGGTAATATTCAGCCCCTTCCTCCCTGCACTTGACGAAGATAACCTGCGCGAAAAAATTAAGTCATGGGTTGAAGCCGGCGGCACGTGGATAGTAGGACCTCTTTCGGATATCAGAACCGTGCATGCCGCCAATTTCACTCACGCGCCGTTCGGCAGTCTTGAAGAATGGGCTGGCATACGATGCAGATTCTCTGTGCCAGGCGACCCAAGAAACTTCAAGATAAGATGGCTTGACGGCAGGGTATCTACC